>Ga0256834_1002368_pt1 | contig 11963 bp, 11 predicted proteins | sample 4281140metaG_FD_190536 | JGI IMG/M metagenome (GOLD analysis project Ga0256834, IMG submission 190536) | Hydrothermal vent microbial communities from East Pacific Rise, Pacific Ocean - 4281-140 | ecosystem: Environmental > Aquatic > Marine > Hydrothermal vents | place: Pacific Ocean: East... | reverse complement strand
CAAAATTACATTTTTTTTAACTTTTGTAGAACAAAATATTTTACTAACTTTACACTTTAAAAAATATATTAAAATGAAGAAATTATTTACCTTATTATTTGTAGGGGTTTTAGCCTTAAGTGTTAATGCTCAAAAACAGAAAACAACACAAACTAATAGTAATGAATTTACTATAAAAGCAGATCCGAATGCGGGTGTTTTTGAGTTTGAAACAGAATTGTTGGATTACGGAACTATAGCTCATAATGCTGATGGAAAACGAGTTTTTAAATTTAAAAACACAGGAAAATCTCCAATTATTATTTCTAAAGCAAAAGGCAGTTGTGGTTGTACTGTACCAACTGTGCCAAAAAGACCAATTATGCCAGGTGAAACAGCAGAAATAGGTGTAAAATACGCAACTAACAGAGTTGGTGCTTTTTCAAAAAGTATCACTTTGTACTCTAATGCATCTGAAAAAACAAAAACGATTCGTATTAAAGGAAAAGTTTTAAAAGGCGATTCAGCAAAACCTTTAGAAAAACCTAAAAGTATGATGTCTACTAATAAATAAATCCAAATGGATTTTTAAATATATCTAATTAGGGTTTTACTTAAAGTGAGACCCTTATTTTTTTAAAAAAATATGAAGTATTTACTAATATTGTTTTTTGTCGGAATAAATTCATTTGCGCAAACAGAAAGTATGCCTGTAATTGAATTTGAAGTAACAACTATTAATTATGGAAAAATTGACAGTAATTCTGATGGTAGAAAATCTTTTAAATTCAAAAACACAGGTAACGCACCATTAATTATTCATAAAGTAAAAGGTAGTTGTGGTTGTGTAGTTTTAGATTTTCCTAAAAAACCGATACTGCCAAATGAAACAGGCGAAATTAATATTATTTATAATGTTTTGAAAAAAGGAAGGATTTCTAGAACGGTTACGGTAACTTCTAACGCCAAAAAGAAAGTGATCGTTTTGAAAATTAAAGGAAAGGTTTTGAAATGAGGTTGAAGTTGAAGTTGAAATCGAAGTTGAAGTTGAAGTTGAAATCGAAATAAATCTGTGAAATCTGAGAAATCTGCGTGAGAAAAAAGAGTAGTAGTTTTAAAATGAAGTTGAAGTTGAAGTTGAAATCGAAGTTGAAGTTGAAATCGAAATAAATCTGTGAAATCAGAGAAATCTGCGTGAGGAAAAAGAGTAGTAGTTTTAAAATGAAGTTGAAATTGAAATTGAAGTTGAAATCGAAGTTGAAGTTGAAATCGAAATAAATCTGTGAAATCTGAGAAATCTGCGTGAGAAAAAAGAGTAGTAGTTTTAAAATGAAGTTGAAGTTGAAATTGAAAATGAAAATGAATTTGTGAAATATGAAAAACCTGTGTGAGAAAAGAAAGAATAGTTTGTAGTGAGATGAAAAGTATAAAGAAAAAAACTGAAAAAACTATTTTGTTAATTGATCATAATGATTCTTTTACTTTTAATATAGTAGAAGTTTTCAGAAATTTAAAGCAAAAGATTGAAGTTGTAAATTATGTAGATATAACTACGGAAAAAGTTGCTAATTTCGATAAAATTATATTTTCTCCAGGACCAATGTTGCCAAAAGATTACCCAAAAACTTTTGAAATTTTAAAACAATTTTACAAAACGAAACAAATTTTAGGTATTTGTTTGGGTCACCAAATTATTGCTGAATTTTTTAAATCGCAATTAAAAAATTTAAAACAAGTAAAACATGGTGTAGAACAAAGGATTGAAATCTTAGAGAAATCTAGTTTGTTTAAAGATATAAATTCTCCTACTAATGTAGGTTTATATCATTCTTGGGTAGTTGATGCTGAAAATTTTTCATCAGAAATAAAAATTACGTCACGTTCAACAGATAATTTAATTATGAGTTTAGAGCATAAAATTCATCCTATTTATGGTGTTCAATTTCATCCTGAATCTTTTTTAACTAAAGAAGGAAAACAACTTCTTCAAAATTTTATTGATTTATAAAAATGATTAAAGATAATAAACAGAAGTTAGAAGATTTTAAATCAAAAGTTAATAGATACACTAAAAATGGAGTTCCATATTTATTTGTATTAGATTTTGAATTAGAAAAACCGTTTGTTTGTAAATTGGAAGATGTAGAAAAAGAAAATATATTTTATTCTATTAAAGGTAAAGGTAATTTACCTGATAAAAAGCAAGAAAAAAAAATAAGTTTAATAACCGAACTTATTTCAAAAGACAAATATACAAAAGCATTTACTCAAGTTTTGAAAGCAATAAATAAAGGAGATTCTTATTTATTGAATTTAACTTTTTCAAATAAGATAAAATTAAGGCCTAAATTAGGTTTGAAAGAAATTTTATTAACTGCAAAAGCAACATATAAATTATTTTTTAAAGATAAATTTATATCATTTTCTCCAGAGAGTTTTATTCAGATTAAAAAGAATGAAATCTTTACTTTTCCAATGAAAGGAACTATTAATGCTGAGATTGAAAATGCAAAAACTATTATTTTAAATGATAGTAAAGAAACCCAAGAACATAACACTATTGTCGATTTATTGAGAAATGATTTGTCTATTGTTGCAACCGATGTGAAAATAAATAAATTTAGATATATAGATAAATTAAAAACTTCCAAAGGCGATATTTTACAAGTAAGTTCTGAAATTAGTGGTGTTTTGCCAAATAATTGGAGAGAGAATTTTGGTGGTATTATTCTAAAATTATTGCCTGCTGGTTCTATTAGTGGTGCACCAAAACAAAAAACGGTTAAAATAATTAAAGAAGTAGAACAAAATAAAAGAGGTTATTATACAGGTGTTTTTGGTGTTTTTGATGGTGAAAATGTCGATTCTGCAGTTTTAATACGATATATAGAAAAACTTAATAATGAATTGTTTTATAAATCTGGCGGCGGAATTACCTACCAGAGTAATGTAGAAAGTGAGTATGAAGAACTTTTTCAAAAAATTTATATTCCTTATTAATTAGATATTAAATAATTGAAAATCAAATATTTAAAATAAATTGATTACGTTTTGACAAAACGTATTTCTTTGCGTCTTAGCGACTTTGCGAGAATACGTTTTATAAAAGTGTGTGTTTGCACTGATTCCTTTGCGTACCTTGCGGTTAAATATCAATAAATTTACGACCTTTGCACAAATTATAGTTATGAGTTTAAAACCATCATTAGAAGATCTTCCAAAATTAGCAAAAGAAAAAGAAAAAGAATCCAAGCAATTCTTTAAAATGCTAAAAAAGAGAACACCAAAACAATTGGATTATTTGGTGCAAGATTTACATGAACAAGAATTTCAAAAAACGGACTGCTTAGATTGTGCAAACTGTTGTAAAACAACAAGTCCCATGTTTACGCATGTAGATATTGCTAGAATTTCTAAGCATTTAAAAATGAGAGAAATTCAGTTTATAGAAAAATATCTAGATCAAGATGATGATGATTATATGGTTTTAAAAGAAGTGCCTTGTGCTTTTTTAGATACAGATAATAGTTGCTTTATTTATGATGTTAGACCAAAAGCATGTGGTGAATATCCGCATACAAATCGTAAGAAATTTATTAAAATAGCAGATTTAACAGTTGCTAATACCGAAATTTGTCCTGCGGCATATAATATTGTCGAAGCACTTAAAGAAAAATTATTAGAAGGTTTAGATCCAAAAGGAAGAAGTGAAAATAAAAGAGCAAAAAAAAGAAGAAGATAGATGATTATTAAGGAACTGAATGGTAAAAAACCAGTATTTGGTAAAAATTGTTTTATAGCAGAAAACGCTGCAATTATTGGCGATGTTATTTGCGGTGATGATTGTAGTATTTGGTATAGTGCTGTGATTAGAGGCGATGTTCATTCTATTAGAATTGGTAATAAAGTAAACATTCAAGATGGCGCGGTTATTCATGCAACCTATAAAAAACATTCAACGACTATTGGTAATAACGTTTCGATTGCACATAACGCAATAGTTCATGGTTGCACAATAAATGATAATGTTCTTATTGGTATGGGTTCCATTGTAATGGATGGTTGCGTAGTAGAATCAAATTCTATTATTGCAGCAGGAGCAGTTGTAACTAAAGGAACAATTGTTGAATCTGGTACAATTTACGCTGGTACGCCAGCAAAAAAAATTAAAGATATTGATGCAAATTTACTTTCTGGCGAAGTGGACCGTATTGCAGATGCTTATCTGAAATATTCTAGTTGGTATAAATAAAATATTTTTTTATAAAAAAATCTTGTAGTTGATTAATACTACAGAGACTATTTTAATTCTTAAAAGGGTTTGAATTTCAATTGAAATTTCAAACCCTTTTTTTGTTATTAATTTTAGTAGAATATACTTACTTAGCAATATTTACAGCACGAGTTTCACGAATTACGGTAACTCTTACTTGACCAGGATAAGTCATATCATTTTGAATTTTTTGCGAAATATTAAAAGATAATTCAGATGCTTTTAAATCATCCACTTTAGAACTTTCTACAATAACACGTAATTCTCTACCTGCTTGAATTGCGTATGCTTTTTGAACACCTGTGAAACCGAAAGCAACTTCTTCTAAATCTTTTAATCGTTGTATATAAGAATCTAATACTTGTCTTCTTGCACCAGGTCTTGCTCCTGAAATTGCATCACAAACTTGAATAATTGGTGAGATTAATGAAGTCATTTCTATTTCGTCATGATGCGCTCCAATAGCATTACAAACATCTTCTTTTTCACCATATTTTTTTGCCCATTCCATTCCTAATAATGCATGTGGTAATTCACTTTCTGTTTCTGGTACTTTACCAATATCATGTAGTAAACCTGCACGTTTTGCTACTTTAGCATTTAAACCTAATTCGGATGCCATAAGTGCACAAAGATTTGCAACTTCACGTGAATGTTGTAATAAATTTTGCCCGTAAGAAGAACGATATTTCATTCTACCAATTACTTTTATTAATTCTGGATGTAAACCATGAATGCCTAAATCAATTACAGTTCGTTTACCAACATCAATCATTTCTTGATCGATATCTTTTTTAGTTTTCTTAACGATTTCTTCAATTCTTGCAGGATGAATTCTACCATCGGTTACTAATTTATGTAATGATAATCGTGCAATTTCTCTACGTACAGGATCAAAACAAGATAAAATAACCGCTTCTGGAGTATCATCTACAATAATTTCAACACCAGTTGCTGCCTCAAGCGCTCTAATGTTTCTTCCTTCTCTACCAATAATTCTACCTTTTACATCATCCGATTCAATATTAAAAACCGAAACACAATTTTCTACGGTTTGTTCTACGCCAACACGTTGTATGGTAGATAAAATTATTTTTCTTGCGTCTTGCTGTGCCGTTAGTTTTGCTTCCTCCATAGATTCTTGGATAAAAGCCATGGCATCTGTTTTTGCTTCGTCTTTTAGAGATTTTGTTAGTTCTTCTTTCGCTTCGTCTGCAGATAAACCAGATAAAACTTCTAATTGTTTTACATGACTCTTGTGTAGTTTGTCAACTTCCGATTTTTTCTTGTCTAAGAAATCTAATTTATAATTAAAATCACCTTCTTTTTTCTCTAAAGAAACATTTAGTTTTTTGTTCTTATCTAACTCTTGCGAAACTTTAGATTCTTTTTCACGAATTCTTTTTTCAGCATCTACAACTTTACTTTCTCTTTTTTGAATGTGTCTTTCATGATTAGATTTCATTTCAATAAAGCGTTCTTTTGCTTGTAAGATTTTATCTTTTTTTAAACCTTCAGCTTCAATACGTGCTTCTTTTAAACTTGTTTTAGAAGTTATATTTGCTTGCTTTATGATAGAAGAAGCTTTCTTTTTTGCGCTAATAAGCATTCTAGATGCTTTGCTTTTTTCGAGTACTTTAGCGATAATAAACCCGATTACTATACCTATAATTGTGCCTATAATTGGCAATAACATTTCGTTCATTTTTTTTATGCTTTGTGCTTTTGTTTGGCAATATGCCAGATAAAAGCGGTTGTTTTTCTTGGTGTTTACATTTTAGTAAAACCAAAAAACCTACATTAGAAAGGTTTATTAAACTCCTGTAAGACAGGTTTAGGACTAACTGATCGATCAAAAATCTAAAGTACTTTAGTCGAGACAAGTCATCGACTTAAACAAAGTAATCAGCACGATTTAGCAACCAAGACTTATCCTTTTTAAATGAATAGTGTTGAGTTTATTAAACAAATAACTAATGTAGGTAGTAATTGTTATATTTTATAAAGAACTTATTTAATTTTTAAGTGCGAATCTAATATTTCATTAATCTCACTTAATTTATGTTCGACATTTTTAATGCCATTTTCATCAAAAACTTTTTTAACTTCTAATTGTGATGCAAATTGTAAAGCGCACATTGCTAATACATCTTGCTTGTCTTGTACTGCATAACTTTGAGAGAATTTTTTAGAAAGTTCTCCAATTTTTTTAACGGCACGTCTAACACCTTCTTCCTCGTCTAATTTAATAGTTAGCGGATAGACTCTATCTGCAATAGTTACTTTTATTTTTAACTTTTCACTCATATTAGTTATTCACTTAATTGAACAATACACTTGTCAATCTCACGAATTAAAGTATTAATCTTAATCTTTGTTAAATGCTTATCTTCTTTGCTACCTACAATTGCATTAGCAACTTTTAAAGACTCGTGTTTTTCTTCGAGTCCTTTTATGAAATTATCTTGTTCAGAAACTTTATCCATCAACAACTGCTCCGTTTGTTTTAATAACGTGTTTTCATTTTGCAATTGTTCTTGCTTTAAAATTAATCTTGTTAACTTATCTTCCAATAAATCAACCATTTCTAATACATTATTCATTCATCAAAGAAGTATAAACTTATTTTACAAAGTTAGAATTAATTCTATTAAAACACAAAAAATAAGCATAGTTTGTTTGAAGATAAAATTTATAAAACGTTTTTTGGCAAAGTTTTTGTAATTTTGACCGCATATTACAACCATATTTATTAATTAAATTTGTTATGTTAGAGAAATCAATCTTATTATTTTTTATATGTTATTTGCATATTAGTTTTTCACAAACCTCTGTAGATACAGATAATAAGTACCCACAAGATTACTTTCAAAACCCTGTAGATATTCCTTTAGTATTAGCGGCTACTTTTGGCGAATTGCGTACCAATCATTTTCATGCAGGTATTGATATTAAAACGCAAAAAAAAGAAGGTATTTTGATTAATTCTATCGCTAAAGGTTATGTTTCACGAATAAAAATTAAACATTGGGGTTATGGCAAAGCAATTTATATAAAACACCCAAATGGTTATACGAGTGTTTATGCTCATTTACAAAAATTTTCGCCTAAAATTGAAGCGTATATTAAAAAACAACAATATGTAAAAGAATCTTACGAAATACAATTATTTCCTGGTGCAAGTACTTTAAAATTAGAAAAAGGTGAATTAATCGCTTATAGCGGAAATACTGGCGGTTCTACAGCACCACATTTACATTTTGAAATTAGAGATTCTAAAACCGAAAAAATAATTAATCCGTTATTATTTGGTATAAAAGTTAGCGACCATAGAAAACCAGTAATACAAAGTGCTTATGTCTATCCGTTAGACGATTTGTCTAATGTGAATAACTCAAAAATACAACAGAAAATACAATTTGTAAAACAAGAAAATGGCGATTTATTGGCCTCTAAAGTTTTTGCGTCTGGTGCTATTGGTTTTGGTGTAAAAACATTTGATAGGTTAGATGATGCACCTAACAAAAATGGCATTTATAATTTAGAACTAAAGGTAAACAAACAAAAATATTATGAGCATACTTTAGAAACTTTTTCTTTTGCAGAAGGAAAGTATGTTAATTTACTAATTGATTTTCCGCATAAATACTATAAGTATGAACGAATTCAAAAATGTTTTGTAGTGCCAAATAATAAATTAAGTATCTATAGCGATTTAGTAAATAAAGGGATTGTTTACATAGAAGATGGTTTAACTTACAATGTCGAAATTATAGCAACAGATATTTCAGGTAATAAAACAAAACTGATTATTCCTGTAATTGGCAAAAAGGAAACGGCAACAGTTTCTTTTAATGATGTGTCTAATTCCGTTTTTGATACAAAGAAAACAACGCATTATTTTAAAAGAACTGATTTTAATACATTAACTAAAGATAATGTTACTATTGCGATTCCGAAATTTTGTTTTTATGAAGATTTAAAATTCGATTTTTCGTATAAAAATGGTATTGTAAAAATTCATAATGGTTCTGTGCCATTACATAAAAATTTCACTTTAACTTTTAATACTTCGGATTATTCGGCAGAAGAAAGAAAAAAATTATTTATAGCAAAAGTTAAAAAAGGTGGTCATCTATCTTATATTTATACAAAACGGAAAGAGAATAAATTATATGCTAACACAAAAAAATTAGGAAATTACAAATTAGCAAGCGATTATATTAAGCCTACAATTACGCCAAAAAACTTTAAAAATGGGCAATGGTTAACTGCAAATAAAACCTTAAAAGTAACGATTAAAGATAAATTAACAGGTGTTAAAAGTTATAGAGCAACTATTGATGGCAAGTGGATTTTAATGGAGTACGAGCCAAAAACAGGTGTGCTGACTTATAATTTTAGCGATAGAAAATATATCACAGCAAAACATAATTTAAAAATTATAGTTTCTGATGAGGTTAATAATACTAAAACGTATATTGCAACGTTTTACAGGAAGAAATAAAAGTCATTGCGATGTCGCAAGACAAAATATCTTTAATATTTATAAAGTTACTCCATTGAAAAAATACTTCTCACTCCTAATTTTTCTAATTTTCACCAGTTTAAGTTATAGTCAAACAGCATCCGTTATCGGTAATGTTACTGATGAATTTGATAAGCCAATAAAAGATGTTTCGGTTACTTACGAAACTTTTGGAACAACAACAGATGCAGAAGGAAATTATAACTTAAGTATTGTTACAAAAAGTTCTAAAAGAGTCACTATAAAATATACACATGTTACTTATAAGGCTAGAACTAAGCGTATTAATATAAAAAGAGGAAAAGTTTCTAATGTTGCACCTTTAAAAATGATTTTTGGTGAGGAAGAATTAAATGAAGTAGTTATTGATGCTGCCAAAAAGAAAGAAGAAGAAAGAAGAGCAGCAGGAATTGAAAAATTAAATAAAAAAGAAATTGAAAATATTACAGCAATAGGCGATGAAATTAAAGCGGTGATAGCAAATAAAAGTTTAGGTGTATCTTCATCTAATGAAGAAAGTTCTACCTACAACGTACGTGGTGGAAATTATGATGAAAATTTAGTATATGTAAATGGTATTGAGGTTTATAGGCCGTTTTTAGTTCGTTCAGGACAACAAGAAGGTTTAAGTTTTGTAAATATTAATTTAACTAAAAATGTATTGTTTTCTTCGGGTGGATTTCAGGCGAAATATGGCGATAAATTATCTTCGGTTTTAGATATTGAATATCGCAAACCCAAAGATTTTGCAATTTCTTTAGATGCTAGTTTGTTAGGTGCAAGTTTAACAGTGGAAGATAGATTGTTTAACGATAAATTATCTGCAATTATTGGTGCAAGATATAGAGATAATAGTTTAATTGTAAATTCTAAAGATATTGAAACTAATTTTAGACCAAGTTTTGTAGATGTACAATCGTATTTGTCTTATGAAGTTTCAGATAAATTGAGCATAGATTATTTAGGTAATTTTGCTTTAAATAAATATGATTATCAACCCGTTTCTAGAGTTACAAGATTTGGTACAGTTGCATCTGCTCAAGCATTAGTGGTAAATTATAATGGTAAAGAAGAAGATCGTTATTTAACTGTTTTTTCCGCTTTAAGCGCAAATTATAAAGTGAATGACCAATTAAAATTAAATCTAACATCGTCGATTTATAATACACAAGAAGAAGAATATTTTGATATAGAAGCATTTTATAGCATTGGTGATGTAAATGCAGATTTTGGAGGCGAAAATTTTGGTGATGTAGAATTTGCACAATCTATTGGTTCGCAATTAGATCATGCAAGAAATGATTTAGATGCTTTAATTAATAATGTGTCTTTTAGAGCAACATACAAACTAACCAAAGACGTTATTAAAGATGTTTTTGAGTTTGGTGGAAAATACCAACACGAAGATATTAAAGATAGAATTAGAGAATTTGAAGTATTAGATTCTGCTGGTTTTTCTATTCGTCCGTCAGGTTTGGTTGGTAATTTTAATGATGAACCTTACGAGGCTTTTTCTGGTCCAATTGTACCATTTACAAATATTAGAGCAACTAATAATGTAAAAATAGATAGGTTAACTGCATTTGCACAATGGAATAGAGAAACGTATCTTAATGAAGATACTAAAATTTGGTTTAATTTAGGTGCAAGAGTTCATAATTGGAATGTTGATGATGGTTTAGGTAACTCCTCTAATCAAACAGTTGTTAGTCCAAGAGCAACATTTGCTATTAAACCTGAAAATTGGGAAAAAGATATATTATTCCGTTTTGCAACAGGTTTTTATTATCAACCACCATTTTACAAAGAATTACGTGATGTAAATGGCGCAGTAAATGTAGATGTAAAAGCACAAAAATCACTTCATTTTGTTTTAGGATCTGATTATAACTTTAAATTATGGGATCGTGATTTTAAATTAGTAACCGAAGCATATTATAAAGATATTACCGATGTTAATCCGTTTACTATTGATAATGTACAAATAAGATATGCTGCTAAAAACAATGCTGTTGCTTATGCTACAGGTTTAGATATGCGTATTAGTGGCGAATTTGTACCTGGAACAGAATCGTATTTTACGTTCGGATTTTTGAAAACAGAAGAAAATATAGATGATAAAGGTTATATTGATAGGCCAACAGACCAACGTTTAAAATTTGGTATTTTGTTTCAAGATTATTTGCCTACTAATAAAAATTTCAAGATGTTTTTAAATATGATTTATAATACAGGAGTTCCTGGTGGTTCACCAACTGGAGCAGATCCGTATTTATTTCAAAATAGATTGAAAGATTACTTTAGATCGGATATTGGTTTTAATTACATTTTAGTAGATGCTGAAAAACCAGCAAATGCTAATTGGTTAAAAAGGTTTAAAGAATTAAGTATTGGTTTAGAATTATTTAATATGTTTGATGTGCAAAATTCGATTACAAATACTTGGGTTAGAGATGTTTCTTCTAGACGTTCTTTTGCGATACCAAATTTTTTGTCTGGTAGAATTTTGAATGTTAAAGTTGGTATGAAGTTTTAACCTTAGTTTAATTTTGAAAAAAAATTTCTTTTTAATTGTTTTTATCAATTTTTCCTTCGTACTTTACGACATTGTATATGAAACTTTACAATAATTTTATATAGTCATTGTCTTTAATGGTTAAAAAAGAATATAGTTACCTATTTATCTGTATTTTATGATTTAATAAAGCAACTATTTTATATACATTGAAAATATAAAAGCAGTAAGAGAATTTAATAAAAAAAGCGAATACAATTTAAAATCTAACGGAATATCCTTATCAGTTCGTAAAATATACATTGGAAAAGAAACTAAAAAAAATATGAAAACAACAAAAAAAACTTCAATATCATTGAATTATTATTACATAGATATTATTAAAAAAGAACTCGAAACAGGAAGATATATTTCAATGAATCAAGTTGTAATGGCGGGTTTAAGATTACTCGAAAAAGATGAATATGAATCTGAAACAAAAAGAAGTATTAGAATTAAAAAACAAGTAACTGAGAAAAAAAGAAAAGTAAATATTATAGAGAACAGTAAATAAATGCAATAATGGTTAATTTTACAACTCGAAGTAAGAGTATTTTAAACCATTACTTTCTTATTGTAAATGTTAATAAAGTTACTTCAATACAGAATAATTAGTCGTTCCTTATCAA
>Ga0256834_1002366_pt1 | contig 11973 bp, 8 predicted proteins | sample 4281140metaG_FD_190536 | JGI IMG/M metagenome (GOLD analysis project Ga0256834, IMG submission 190536) | Hydrothermal vent microbial communities from East Pacific Rise, Pacific Ocean - 4281-140 | ecosystem: Environmental > Aquatic > Marine > Hydrothermal vents | place: Pacific Ocean: East Pacific... | reverse complement strand
TATAGATTTTACAGATACAAAAGTAAAAGCAGTTACAACAGAAGCGATAAGGCAAGCTATAAATGGTCAAGAGATTATAGATGCTATAGAAGCAGAGACAGCTGTAAAATTTGAAGTGATAGATGGTAGTACAGAGGCAAAGTATGTATTAACAGCTGCAGAGAACCGTTTAGAACTTTTGGGTAAAAAACCTAGTAGTTTTATGTTGGTAGACATAGGTGGAGCCTCTACTGAAATAGTATTTAGTTATGGTGATAAGACTACTGCAAAAAGCTTTAATGTAGGCATTGTAACGGTTACTCAAACATTTAAACACATTAGAGAGATAGCTGATGCTATTCCTATACTTATGAATCCTATTAAAGTTTTTTGTAATGAGGTTTATGCAGAACATGGAAAGGTAGAGATGTTTATAGCAACAGCTGGAACACCTACAACCATAGCAGCAATGAAACTTGGCATGGAGTATGCAACATATGATGCTAAAAAAATTCATGGAACTGTTTTAAGCCATAATGATTTAATAGAACAGTTAAGTAAACTCTTAACCATGAGTAGTGAAGATAGAACCAAAACAGTTGGTATAGGTCGTGAAGACCTTATAGTTTCTGGAGTTCTGATTTATGAAGAACTTTATAACATAGGTGGGTTTGAAGAATCTACAGTTATAGATGATGGTGTTCGTGAAGGTGTGGCTTATGAGGGGTGTTCAAGTTAATTATATATGATATTTTATATTATTTTTATATTTCTTCTAAAAATATAACTTTTTTTAACTAATCTTGTGATATTATGTTATTTATATAATAAATACAAAGGATTAGTATGAATTTAAGAAAAAATTATGTTGTAGCTTTAGGTACAGCTGTTGCACTACTGTTAACAGCATGTGGTGAAGATGGTGGGGGAGCACCATCAACAGTTGATTATAAAGATATTAGTTATCATATTCCAAATGGAGTAAATGTAGCTGACTCAAAAGCAGGTTCAGAGTCTAAACTGCTAACAACTGCAGGAAATGAATCTGTAGCTGGATTTTTTAAAACAGAAGATACTCAAGTAAATCAGAAGAGTTCTCTTTCAAATGGAAAAGCATATGGAGAAAAACTTTACTCTAAAATAAATAACAGTAGTTTTTCTTTTGGAACACTCTCATTACTCTCTTCTCAAAAAATAACATCTCCACATATTTACACGGTATCTCACTATAAAGTAGTTACGCATACAGCGATGAAACCTTTAGAACTTTCAGAAAAAATACTTTATACTCTTTCTGGGAAAAGAGAAATAGAGTCATTAAGTAGTAGTGATAGTGAAGAAGCGAGTAAAGAGTTTAGACTTATTTATGTAGATGGTGTTTATAAAGGTGTTGAGTTTCATGTAGCATCTGTAGTTGCTGAGTCAAAATATGATGCCAATGAGCATATTTGTACTTCTATAACCAATGGTGCTAGAGTAACAGCTAAAGGTGCAGCTGTTAGTAATAACTCACAAGACTTTACAGCAAAAGCAGGTAATAATAAAGCAGACTTCTTATTTGTAGTTGATGACTCAGGAAGTATGAGTAATGACCAAGATGCTTTAAGTAAGTCAGCAAGTAACTTTACTACAGAGATGGGGCGTTCTGGTTTAACATACCGTTCTGCTATTATTACCACCAGTTATCAGCCAGCAGGTTCATACTACAATTGGGATGTGAATCATATTTTAAGAGATACAGGTATTATCGAAAATAATGATGAGCTTTTAAAAGAAAAATTAGTAGCAGGAACCAATGGTTCAAATACTGAAACAGGTATTTATAATGCAGAACAAGCTTTACTTTCAACAGATGAGGGTGACAGTAAAGATGGTGAAGTAACTAAGTTAGGTATGCCTTTAAATGATGCTACTTTATCTGTTATTATCATTAGTGATGAACCTAGCCAGTACAGATATAGGGCTGGTAAAGTTTTTGATGTTTCAGACAACTTGTTTCTAGATAGAAATATTCGTGTTTACTCTATTATAAAACCAAATGGTTCTGATGGTAGTTTTGATCCACGTAATAGTAGTCAATATGATGATTTAGCCTATGAGACAGGTGGTACTATTGCAGATATTGGTAATACAAACTCAGATGGTGAACTGGACTACAGTAAGATTATGAAACAAATCGCTAAAGATGCCGGTGGAGCTGCGAGTACATTTGTATTAGAGCATCCAGCTATCTCTGTAAATGTGGTTAGTATCAATGGTAGTAGTGTTCAAAACAGTGCAACAAATGGTTATACATACAACCAATCTTCAAATTCAATTGTTCTACATGGTAACGCTCTTCCTCAGAGTGACTTTACTATAAAAGTAAATTATACTTATTAGTAGTCTACTTCTTATACCTGAGCTGACTAGGTTTTAGTTGGCTCACTTCCTCTTTTTAATTCAAAATTTCTTATTTAATTCTTAACAATAATAAATAATTATAAATTATAAATAAAATTAATATAAAATATTAATGTAAAATTCGTGATATTAATTAAAACATTTTTTGATAAACTTTACTAATGAATAAAGTTAAATAACTTTAAAGGAGTTTATTATGAAAAAAACTACTTATTCAACGACTTTTCTTCTTTCTACTTTGACCCTTTCTCTTTTTATTTCTGCATGTACCATGGCAACACCAAGGTTTGATAAAGTAGCTTATGAAAAAGCTGTTTCTTTAAAAGTTGACTCTATTGCTCTAATGGATAAATCAATAGAACCCTATATGACTCATGAGAGTGAAGTAAAGGTCTTGTCTCTTAGGCTAGAAAAAGCTTATGAGTATGCTAAGGGAAAACCTAAAAATCAAATTATTACTAAACAATGGCTTATTATAAATGACCCTGAAAAGCATCAGATAGGGGGCTTTTTAAAACGATGGAAAGAGAAAGAGACGCTTTCTAAACTGTTTGTAAATGAGGCTAAAAAAACTATTGCTGATGGATTTGACCAAGTTATTGGTTTAGAGAGTGGTTTGATAAAAGCCAAAAATGCAGAGTAGAGGGGGAGTAAGATGAAAACTTTTAAAGAGTTTGACCGATTTGTAGAACTGGTTGAAGAGGGAACTAAAGATTTAGCAACAAATACACTACGTGGTTATAAAGATGAAGCTCTTGCTGATGCCAAGGTATTTTTAGAGAGTTCAAAAGACGATGCACGACGCTGGTCAAAGTTGCTTCTTAAAGGTGAGTTGACCCAAGAAGATTATGAGTGGTTGATTCTGAGCAAAAAAGATGTGGTAGAGCTACAACTTTTAAAAGATGCAGGGTTAGCAGCTGTACGTATAGATAGATTTAAACATGCGTTGATGAACTTAGTTATTGATACTGCTTTTGATGTGTTTGTGTAGATAATTTAAATAAAGGAGGGGGAGAGTATGAGCAATGATATTTTAAAAAAAGTAAATAGTTTTAAAAAAAATTTCCAATTTTATAAAGCAATAGAGCTTTTAGATGGGATAAATGTAGAAGAACAAAATGCAGACTATTTTCGTTTAAAAGCCCAATGTTATTATCAAAATTCGAGGTTACCAACAAGCAAACGTTTTGCTATGGCTCTTAAATTACTAGAAATTAATGATGATGATAAACCTCAGGAAACATTACGCCTAAAAGGTGCAGTCTATAAAAGAAAGTATGACCATAGTAGAAATATTAAAGAGCTTTACCAAGCTATAGCATACTATGAAGAAGCATCTGAAAATCTAAAAGAAGACATGGGGTATGGTGCTGGAAATGCTGTTTATCTTTACTATTTACTTCTGTCAGAATTGGGTGATAGATTTTCAAAGGAGATTAAAGAGGAGTATCAAAAGAGGGTTGATGCTATTGCAAACCGTGCCATAGTAGAGTTACAGTTATCTGAAAAATTAGATGAGTGGAATCTTGCTAGTTTGGCTTCGCTCTACTTGGCAATAGGTAAGTTTGATGAATCAAAAAGCTGTTTAGAAAAATATAAAAATAGTGGTGATTTTGATCGTCAACAGTTTGTAACGATAGAACAGATGGTTAAGCTTTTTGATGTCTTGCCGTTTCCTACAAAAGAGGAGCAACTACGTGAGTTACTTTCTACCTATGCTAATGCTGGTGATATTGTACGGTCTGTTCGTATAGGTAAAATAGGTTTGGCTCTCTCTGGTGGTGGTTTTAGGGCTTCACTCTTTCATATAGGTGTTTTAAAACGATTGGCAGAGCTAAATATTTTACGTCATATTCATGTTATCTCTACGGTTTCTGGTGGTAGTATTATTGGTATGTATTACTACTTAGCGCTTAAAAAAATGCTAGAGTCAACAAACAATGTCGAGTTGAGTAAAGGAAATTATATAGCGTTGGTCTCTAAAATAGAAAAAGAGTTTTCTGCGTCTATAGAGTCCAATCTTCGTATGTTAGCATTTATGAAATACCCAAGTACTCCGTTGACTGAAAAGTTAGGCGAGTTGTATCAAGAGAAACTCTTTGATAATATAGATAAAAATGTACGTCTTATGTCTGAAATAGCCATAGAACCAAAGGTAAATGATAAAGAGTACAAGGAGTTCATACCTCAGTTTCATAACTTTGAGTTAGAGAACTCAGTTCCTAGAATTATCGTCAATGCCACACTACTTAACAACGGTCACAACTGGCAGTTTACAGCCAAGGGTATGGGTGAAAACGAATACATGACCGACATGAGCATAAATAAAAACCGACCTTATGAGTTTGGTTCATACTCTAGTGATACTTCTGTTAGTATTGGTCAAGCTGTTGCTGCTTCTTCTGCTGTTCCTGTTCTTTTTGACCCCATAGAGTTAGAGTTGGGTGATGAAGTTTTTAAACTTGCAGATGGTGGTCTCTATGACAACATGGGTCTCTCTTCACTTGTAGCTGATGAGTGTTCTCACATCATTGTAAGTGACGGTTCAGGACAGTTCAAAGAAGACAAAAAGCCCTCTTCGTTTAGGTTAGATGTGTTGGGTAGAGTCATGGGCGTACTGATGAACCGAACCCGAGAAGGCGAGTACAAAATGGCAAAGAGTCTGGAAGAGCTTGGGGTATTAAAAGGACTTTCTATTTTTCACATGGAAACAGAAAGTTCTTTAGATGACGAGCTACAAGAAAAGTTAGCTCAGGTACGTACCGACCTAGATGCTTTTCATGAGTTAGAGTCCACTGGTTTGGTCTATGCTGGGTATAAGATTTGTTCAGACAGTTTTAAAGAAGATGACAATAGTAATGGCTGGAGCCAGTTTAATTTAAATGAGGAAGAGGGTGCTGACTTTAAAGTGTTTGAAGAGAGGTTTGAGGAAGATAGAGCTGGGGTTTTTAAAATTTTGAGTGTCTCTCCTAATATACTCTTTAATATTTTTTCTAAGGTAAGTAAGAGCATTAATTTTAAATGGAATATTAAAGTAGTCATTAATAAAGTAGTTGGATTGGTTCTATTACCTTTTATTTGGGGATATTTGAAGTTATTAAATAATAGATACGTAAACAAAGGGAAGTTGAATGGGAGATAAGAAAAGAGTGACATCATTACAAGTACAGATTATATTTATAAATAGCAACTATTAAAAACATAATAAAACTTAAAAATTACAACTAAATATATTTTCGGCTAAAATTTTCACATTTCACTCACAAAATCAAAAAATCACTATAATTTTGTTATAAAATATATTATAATAATTAATATAGATGGTTAGAGTAAATAAAATTGATATTATGTGCTATAGGAGCTGGTTTGTTGAATTAGAAGGGAGATGTTATGAAAGAGGTATTTTCAAGTCATTTATTGCAGTTTGTGGATTCTGTGGATATATTGGAGGAGAGAAGTTTTAAAAAAATTATCTCTTTAATTGAAAAATATGTAGAGAAGAGTTTAGATATAAAGTATGTAAAAGTCATGAGGGTCTCTGAAAGTATGAGTGACACAGGTGAAGCACTGAGTGAACTTTTTTCTAATGATAACATTCCCATAGACAAAGATATGAAAGACAAAGGGCAAATGCCATTTTCTTTTATGAGACGAAAAAAAATGTGGATAACACCATTAACTTCTAAGCAGATTTTACGCAAGTCTAAAGGTTACTCTGACCTTTGGAGTGGAGTAGAAGAGATACCTAAATACAGAAGTTTTGATGAACAATCAAAGAAGAAAACATCTATTATTATTCCTTTGTTTAATGACTTTAGAAAAAAAGAGTGCATTGGTGTGGTCAATTTTGAGTCAGATGAATATTTAGAACCTACCCAAATAGCCAAAGATGTACTGGAAAGACTCTCTCGAGTCATAGCAACTGCATTAAGGTTATATACCATACGTCAACAGTTTCAAGAGAGTACACGAAAGAGTTTAAACACTTTAGAGTTGGCAGTAGAAGAGCCTTGTTTTAAACTGACCAAACCAAAACTCTTTTTCGGTTACCCAAAAAATTCAGAAGATGACGTGTTAGCGATGATTAAAGAGATTATTGATGAAGATTACTCTAAAGATATTATGTTGAGTGACTGGAGTGAAAAAAGACTTCCAGAGCAGATTACCGATGCTATTTTTAATGAGATAACAAATAGTCAATATGGCATCTACTACTTTTCTGAGTTAAACGATGACGAGAACAGTCACAAGTACCAAGATAATCGTAATGTCATTTTTGAAGCAGGGCTACACCAAGGGAGAGACAGTGATGCTAATTGGATTCTTATAAGAGAAGAAGAATCTGAAAATATATCTTTCGATTTTAATAATTTTAGACGTATTGACGTTCCACGAGACAGTAAAGGAGCATTGAAAAAAGAGGCGTTTAAAGTACTTTTGAAAGAGACTTTGGATGCTATGTTGGAGTAAGGGTTTAAAGATTAATTCCAAATAAGGAGGAAATCATGAAATGAAAAAAGTTATAAGTATATTAGGTATTTTATTTTTAATACTAGTTGTGAGTATTTTTTTTAATGAACTTAGTTTAATGATTGAATTAAATACAATGGTACTACCAAGTATTTCTGAGTTGATTATTATTTTTTTGATAATAACAGTCTTACTTTTTACAAGTAGTAAAAAAATATTTTTTCAAAGTCACAGTATAAATGATAAAGGAGATGACATGAACACTGAAAATAATATGCTGTTACGCACTATACCTGTTAATGATATAGATAATGTTGTAACGAAAATCAATCAAAAAAGAGATGAGATATATAATCTCATAGAAAAGGTTTCAAAAGAGTTAGAAGTTTCAATTAAATGTATTAAATCTTCATCAATTGATACATCTACATGGGTAACATGTAGTGTGAGTAATAATGAAGATACATATAAGTCAAAAGATGCAAATGTAATTATTGTAATTGAATCTAAGCCTTTTCATGAATATGATGTAATAATCGGCTTAGAAATTAATACAAGTAACTATCAAAAAACATTTGAGAAAATTATAGAATTTAATGAAAATGATATTAAAGAAATATTAGAAATTTTGATATCAGAGAATGGAAAAATAAAATATAAACCTAAAAGATATAGTGATTCTACGATGATATTTTGGAGAGAAAAGAATAAGCTTATAAAAAAATATGATGAAGAGTTTGATATTTTTAAGGTTTTTCCATTGAACTTATTATTTTTACCAATTATAATTCTTATTGAAATAGCAAAAGGAATTTATACGCTTATAAATGGGCGTAAGAGTTATTTTAAAGTATCTATGGGGAGACCAAATTATGAACCAAGAGATTTAGCTAAACTTGATTCTTGGCAGACAGTTATAATGCAGATTGCTTCTAAAAAAGAGGCATTGATAAATGAGCTTCAAGTTAAACTTTCTCAGTTAAATATTGATGAAGAAAACTTTAGTGTTGAAATAGAAAAAATATGGTACTGGGGAGTTAACGGTAAAGAAGAGAGAGAACAGTTAGCTTGTATTTTTAAGAGAGGATATGTATTTGTACATATATATGCTTATGGTGATGACCTATATGTAGGGTGGGATGCCAACTTAAACTACGCAACTTGGGAAGAGTATAAAGTCTCTGATGGATATACAAATGGTAGTGTAAGAAATATTGAACTTTTTAGTATACGCCCAACATGGAATCAAGTGAATGAGTATGATTTAGATGATACAAACTTTTTACTTGAGACAGTACATACGTATCTAATTCAAAGTATAAAACGAATTATGAAAGAAAATGAAATAGACCAAGAGATAGACTTTTCTATTGTTCGTGAATCAAGAAAAGATGTCCTTAATGCAGAGAAACCAAAAAAAGATCATAGAAGTAAATTTAAAAGATTGTCATAGTAATGTTATGCTGATATGGAGGAGTATATGTATTTAGCCAAATATAAATTAAATAATAATATTGAAGTTGAACAAGAAATTTTAAAAATTGATATTTTAGATAATAAGAAAAATATGGAGGTTTATAATTTTTGTTTGAAAGAGATTTTTAGAATAGATAAAACACTTTATGAAAATATCGCATTTAGGGTATCTATTGTTGATGGTAAGATAGAAATACTTCTTTTTTTAACATCTACAAATGTAGGCTTACATCTTGATAGAATTAAAGAACATATATTCAATAATTTTACTTTAGAAATGATTGAAGTTACGATACCTACTGATAGGATGACTTTTGATAAAATAATAAATCTAAATTTTACATCTACCAATAGACTTTATAATTCATCTTATACTATCTCTTCTAAACAAATAGGAATAGATTTTACAGTTGGTAACTTTGTTGAAACAATGGTTGATATTGCCATAAAAAGAAAATGGAATTTTGTTTATCAATTTCAATTGAAACCCTATGATAAATTTGAGAAAAAAGAGTTAGAACGATATGCTAAAAAATATATATTACAGCTCGAAGATGAAGTGTATATTCCTGAGAAATTAAGTGTAAAATTAAACTCTATTGCAAACAATATAAGAGATAAAGATTTTTTTATGGATGAGGTATTTAGTTTTGAAAAGGAGACGAAAGAGTTTTATGAAATGTTATTGTTTGATGAGTTTGCATTAGAACTGTCAACATATGGATTTGAAGATTTACCACTTGAGTCAGATGATTTAGCAGAAGACATATTAAATACTGGACTTTCGAGTTGTTTTATAGATGACATAAGTAAAGTATCGCAAGTTTTTTCGTCAATAAGTCAAGAGAGTTTAGAAGAGTTTTTGTTTGAAGATTTAAAGGGTGAAATACAAAAATATTCTGAAAATTATATTTCAAAGTCATATGATATCTTTATTAGTTATTCAACAGTAAATACAAAAGAAGCTGAAAAAGTTTGTATAGAGTTGGAAGGTATAGAGTTTAAGTGTTGGTATGCACCAAGAGATATTTTACCTAGTCAAGCATATCCAGAACAGATTATAAAAGGAATTAAAGAGTCAAAATACTTTATTCTTCTTCATTCAAAAGACTCAACAGTTTCTAAATATGTATTGAGAGAAGTGACAAAAGCATTAAGTTTAAATAAAATCATTATTCCTATATTATTAGATAAGGTAGAGTTATCTGAAAATATGGAATTTATTTTAGAAACATGTCAATGGATAGATGCAAGTGAAAGTGGGATTAATATTAAAATTGATGAGTTGAAAGAATTATTATCTAAATTGGAGTAGTTATAGGTACTTCTCTTTTCTATTCTTTAAAAGTTTCGCTAAAATAACAAAAGAGGAACACAAATGAACATAAAACAGACCCTATATAAAATCATAGAAAATAAATTTATTGTTATTGGTATACTTGTTGTTATTACTATACTACTTGGAATTGTTGGCTTTGCAGTTGTGGAGAAGAAAAACTTTTTTGATACCGTCATGGGAATCTTTGACCTTTTTCTTTTTGAGTCTATAGACAAGTATAACGGGTACATCTTTACAGGGCGTATTTTTGCTCTTATGACCGTTTTCTTTGGGGTGCTTTCATTTTTTATCTACCGATTTTCAAACTACTTGGTGCTTTTAGCCACCGTTAAAAGTCCCTATACTCTTGTGGTTGGAATGGGTAATAACAATAGACACTACCTAAACAGTGAAAGTGACAACAGTAAAAACATAGTAGTGGTTGAAAGAGATGCAGATAACCCTTATATAAATAGGTTTATTACCAAAGGGTTTGGTATTAAAATAGGGGACATACTTAACCGAGATATATTTGATACTCTAGAGCTTAAGAACGTGGAGAGTGCTATTATCTCTACTGGTAGTGACAAAAGAAACTTGGAAGTGTTGGTACGAATGATAACGTACTTTAATGAGCTAAAACATAAACGGCTCTATGTGCATTTGGAAGACTTTAAACTAAAGTCACTCTTTACCGAAGAGATAATAGAACATAAAAATAGTGAGATTATTACTTTCTCTTTTTTTGAGTTGGCTGTTCAAAAACTTTTTCTTGAACACTCAATACTAGGAAACAAACCTGAAATAGTACAAGGCAGTGAGCCTTTTTCTGTGGCTATTATAGGTAATGGAAATTTGGCACTACAGTTGGTTTACCAGTTGGCAAACTTAGCACACCTGCCAAATGAAAATCTGTTGACTATTTACTGTGTAGACAGAGAGGCAGAACGATTTATAGAAAAAGTTAAAAATAGTTTTATACATATAGACAAAATAGAGACGTTAGAGTTAAAAGGAATAGCCAAAGATGTATCAGAGCTTGACTTTTATGAAGACACTTTATGGAAAGAGAAGAACTTAACCAATATATTTGTGACCAAAGAAGAGGAAGAAGAGAACTTTAATATTGCTCTGGACTTTTATAACAAGTGCTACATAAAAGCCATAGGGGAAGGAAGTTTCAGAGGTAAAGTTCTTTTTGCTTCGTATAAACATAGAGAGTTGGCAAAAAGCATTAACGAAAACTCTGAGAAGTTTAAAAACTTTTATACCTTTGCAAATGCTTCGGAGATATTTAGAAGAGAGACACTTTTAAATGAAGAATTGGACCGTACAGCGAAGTTAATACACCATGGTTACGGTGATATTTATGAGCCAAAGGTACTGCTAAAGCAAAATGTTGAAATAGATAAAAAATGGTTTCAAGAAGCTTCGTTAAGTGACAAAATTTCTAGTAGAATGCAAGGTATGCATATAGATGTAAAGCTGTTGGCATTAGGACTTAAAAAGGTTAAGAGCAGAAAAACGGCAGAAGAGTTGCTGGAATTAAATCAAAAACTCTTTAGAGAAAAGTTGGGTTATATAGATATTTCTGATGATCTACTTCTTGAATACTCAAAAGAGTTGACCAAAGCTTATGCTGGAGAGAAGTTTGAAGTGCTTTATTTCCCCAAAAAATTTAACTCTCTTTTTGAAAAACTTATACGTTCTGAACATAATAGGTGGAACTCGTATCATTATTTGCATGGCTGGAGCTATAACCTTGTAAAAAATAAAGCCTATAAAGAGCATGACTGTTTGTTGCCATTAGATAAGTTTTATAAACCAAGTATTCAGTTGAGTGTTATTTATGATATTTATGCTGTACTTTACCTTCCAAATATATTGGCTGGGGTAGGGTATGAACTGGTTAGTAATAAACTATAGATAGTATAAAGAGATTTCATACTTTTACATTTCAGACCCTTTTTATCCTAATTTAGCTAAAATCCACCACAAAATTACAAGACGATTGGAGCTGAATTCATGAATATGAACGGTGCACAAATGGTTTGTGAAGCACTGATAGCCGAGGGCGTTAAGACCGTTTTTGGTTATCCGGGTGGTGCTATCATGAACGTATATGATGAGATATATAAACAAGATGGCTTTGAACACATTTTAAACAGACATGAGCAAGCATCTGTACATGCTGCTGATGGTTATGCTAGAGCCAATGGTGAAGTAGGGGTTGCCATGGTGACTTCTGGACCTGGATTTACCAATGCTGTGACAGGTTTAGCTACAGCATATATGGATTCTATACCTTTGGTTGTTATCTCTGGTCA
>Ga0256834_1002365_pt1 | contig 11992 bp, 12 predicted proteins | sample 4281140metaG_FD_190536 | JGI IMG/M metagenome (GOLD analysis project Ga0256834, IMG submission 190536) | Hydrothermal vent microbial communities from East Pacific Rise, Pacific Ocean - 4281-140 | ecosystem: Environmental > Aquatic > Marine > Hydrothermal vents | place: Pacific Ocean: East... | reverse complement strand
ATTTAATGACTTTCTCAGTATATACTGCCGTGATGTTTTATTTTAATAAAGATTTGCTTGCGCATAATTAGGAAGGTGATATGTCGACAGAAGATCAAATAAGTACAGACGTGAATTTAACGCGTCGTAAAGTGTTAACAGGCGCTACAGGCGTTGTTGGGGCGATTGGAGCAGGTTTTATGCTGGTTCCTTTTGTGGGCTCTTGGATGCCAAGTGAACGAGCTAAGGCGGCTGGTGCGCCCGTAAATGCGGACATAAGTCAGTTGCAACCTGGGCAGATGTTAACCGTTTCATGGCGTGGAAAACCTGTATGGGTCGTTCGTAGAACGCCTGAAATGCTGAAAATTTTAGCTGAAAATGTAACGGACTTATTGGATCCAGATTCGGACGAATCGTTACAACCTGATTACAGTAAAAATACCTTTAGATCAATTAATGAAGAGTTTTTGGTTGTGGTGGGTATCTGTACTCATTTAGGGTGTGCACCTTTGTACCGTCCAGCGGTAGGTTCACCAGATATGCAGGAAGGTTGGCAAGGAGGGTTTTTCTGCCCATGTCACGGTTCTAGTTTTGATTTGGCTGGACGTGTAGCGAAATCCGTACCTGCACCCACAAATTTAGAGATTCCTCCTTATCATTTTGTGTCTGATAGTATTGTTCGGGTTGGAGAAGATCCAGTTGAAGAAGGGGTTGTATAATGTCAAATCAAACAAATGAATCACCCTCAGGAAAGTCGTCATTATTAGGTTGGTTTGATGAGCGTTATCCTGTTTCTAGTACATGGAATAAGCACGTTGGTGAATACTACGCGCCTAAAAACTTTAATTTTTGGTACTTTTTTGGCTCATTAGCATTGATTGTTCTAGTGAATCAAATTGTAACCGGTATTTGGTTGACTATGAGTTATCAACCAAGTGGTGAGCTTGCCTTTAGCTCGGTAGAGTACATTATGCGAGATGTTGAGTGGGGTTGGTTGTTACGCTATCTACACTCAACAGGTGCCTCAGCCTTCTTTATTGTTATTTACCTGCATATGATGCGGGCATTGCTTTATGGCTCTTACAAAAAACCAAGAGAGTTAGTCTGGATTATCGGAATGTTATTGTTCTTAGTGTTAATGGCTGAAGCCTTTATGGGGTATTTGTTGCCATGGGGACAAATGTCTTTCTGGGGGGCTCAGGTTATTATCTCTCTGTTTGGTGCGATTCCAGTCATTGGGCCAGATTTAGCATTGTGGATTCGTGGTGACTTCGTTATTTCAGAAGTGACGCTAAACCGTTTCTTTGCACTGCACGTCATTGCTTTGCCATTGGTGTTGGTCATTTTAGTTTTTATGCACTTGGTTGCGCTGCATCATGTTGGATCAAACAACCCAGACGGTGTTGAGATTAAAAAACTAAAAGATAATAACGGCATTCCATTAGACGGCATTCGTTTCCACCCTTACTATTCGGTGAAAGATGCGATGGGTGCGGTGTTCTTCTTTATTCTGTTTGCATTGGTTCTATTCTATGCGCCAGAGGGGGGGGGGTATTTTATTGAAGCACCAAACTTTGAACCTGCAAATCCGCTTAAAACGCCTGATCATATCGTTCCTGTTTGGTACTTTACGCCCTTTTATGCGATTTTAAGAGCAATACCCGATAAGTTCTTAGGCGTGGTTGCAATGGGTGCGGCGGTGGTTATTTTATTTGCAATGCCGTGGCTAGATCGCTGTAAGGTTAAGTCAATTCGTTATCGTGGTAACTCCTATAAAGTGTTGTTAACGATACTGGTGATTAGTTTCTTCGTACTTGGCTTTTTAGGTACGCAACCATCTACACCGCTTTATACGAAATTGGCGCAAATTTTTACGGCCTTGTATTTTATGTTCTTCTTGGTGCTGCCATTTACATCGGCGAATGAAAAAACCAAACCTGTTCCAGAGAGGGTGACTTAAATGAAAAAAATTCTATGGATAGCGAGTTTATTGTTATTACCATTCACAATGAACGTTCAAGCGGCAGGCGGGTACTCAATTGAGTTGGAATCTGCTGAAAACAACATACGTGACCAAGAATCACTGAAACGTGGAGCGGTACTGTTTTCAAACTACTGCATGGCGTGTCACTCTCTCAAGTACATGCGCTACAATCGCGTTGCACGTGATTTAGGCTGGACGGATGATGAAGTGATTAGTGAGATGGCTCACGGTCTTAATACGGTGACTGAGCACGTGATGACTCGTATGGAAGACGGTGTCGCACGAGCCGTATTAGGGTCGGATGCGCCTGATTTGTCTTTGATGGCTCGTTTAAAAGGGGATGATTACATCTATACTTTTTTACGTGCCTACCATCAGAACGAACAAGGAGAGTGGGATAATAAAGCCTTAAAAGGTACCGCCATGCCAAACGTTTTGGAAGGCTTTCAGCGTCATGCTTCGCCTGAAGAGTATGAAGAAGCGGCACGTGACATTACCAACTTTTTGGCGTATGCGGGCGAACCTTCTAAGGTTCAGCGCCTAGATTTAGGCTGGAAAGTGGTCGCCTTTTTACTGGTTTTACTGTTGTTGCTTTACTTATTAAAAAGAGAGTATTGGCGTGATATTAAGCATTGATTGTTTAAGATGCTAAAACCTTTATTTAAAAGCCCTACCTATTTTGGTAGGGCTTTTTTTTTAATCTAAATTATGCTTAGGCTATTGTAAATGATCGCTATACTGAGAACAAAAACAAGATTTAAGGGGAAGTAAAAAGATGGATATAACATGGGTGAATACGGTATTAGACTGGATGGCAATGGTCTTTATCTTGGTTGTTGGGTTTTTATTTCTTTTGATTATTGTGTATTACTTTATTGACCGCTTTCAGACCGAACATGCCATTAGGCATAACTACCCTGTGATCGCACGTTTTCGATACTTATTTGAGTACCTAGGTACTTTTTTGCGCCAATACATGTTTGCAGCCGATCAAGATGAACGCCCGTTTAACCGTGCGCAACGAAGCTGGGTTTATCGAGCAGGAAAAAACCTATCCACCACTGAGGCATTTGGCTCCACCCGCAACATTAGCTTTCCTGGTAAAATTTTATTTACCAGTTGCCCGTTTCCGTTATTAGAGCGTGATGCGGTTTCTTCCCCCCCGCTAGTGATTGGTGAAAATTGTAAAACGCCTTTTAAAGCCACCTCCATGTTTAATATATCGGGAATGAGTTTTGGTGCATTATCCAAACCTGCGGTGCTGGCTTTAAGTAAAGGGGCTAAAAAAGCAGGTTGTTGGATGAATACGGGTGAAGGTGGCATCTCTCCTTATCATTTAGAAGGAGGGGCGGATTTAATTGCACAAATTGGAACGGCTAAATACGGCTATCGTGATAAAAATGGCGATTTAAGCAATGAAAAGTTACGAGAAGCCGCGGCCATTGAGCAAGTAAGAATGTTTGAAATTAAATTGAGCCAAGGCGCTAAACCTGGGAAAGGTGGCATCTTACCTGCGGCAAAAATTACCAAAGAAATTGCTGAAATCAGAGGAATTCCTGTGGGTGTCAGTTCGATTAGCCCAAACCGTCATGCCGACATTGCTTGCAATGATGATTTGTTGGCGATGATTGCTCGTATACGAGAGGTCACAGGCAAGCCCGTTGGGTTTAAGTTTGTGATGGGGTCTCCTGAATGGCTTGAAAGTCTTTGTCTTCGAATTAACGAAGTGGGAAAAGAGAGTGCGCCTGATTTTATTACCATTGATGGCGCAGAAGGTGGCACGGGGTCTGCCCCCGTTGCATTGATGGATGACGTGGGTATCTCATTAAATGAGTCGTTACCTTATGTGATTGATATTTTAACCAAATATGGTTTAAGAGATCAGGTAAAAGTCATCGCCTCGGGCAAATTAACCAATCCAACGAAGGTGGCTTGGGCACTGGCAGTGGGTACGGATTTTATTACTTCGGCGCGTGGATTTATGTTTTCATTAGGCTGCATTCAATCAATGCATTGCCATAAAGACACTTGCCCTACGGGTATTGCCACGCATAATGAACGTTTACAAAGTGGCTTATCCCCTAAGAAAAAATCACAGCGGGTAATGAACTACCATCATAATTTGATTCATGAAGTTGAGTTGATTGCTCACTCGTGTGGTGTTGCAGAACCACGTGGTTTAACGCGTCATCATGTGCGAATTGTCCAAAACAGTAGTCGTTCTAAACCATTCTCAGAAATTTTTCCTGATGAGACGCCAATTGACTTTCAAGGTATATCGGTTGAGGTTAAGCCTGTGAACGCGGTTGAGCGTCATGCATCATAAAACTTAACAAAGAAAAAGTATGGCAAAAATAAAATCAGCTTATGTCTGTACCGAATGCGGTGCAGACCATTCACAATGGCAAGGTCAATGCGCGGTATGCAGCGCTTGGAATACCTTGCAAGAAATTAAACTTAACTCAGGTAAAAATAGTGCCATTCCCGTTGTGCCCACCGCACCTTCGAAAGGCTATTCGGGTGCCGTTGAGGCCAAGGTCAAAAACATTTCCGATGTCGATCTTGCAGAAGTGCCTCGAATTTCATCCAGCATGAAAGAGCTGGATCGCGTATTGGGCGGTGGCATTGTTCCTGGATCGGTTGTTTTGATTGGCGGAGACCCCGGCGTAGGAAAGTCGTCAATTCTGTTGCAGGTGATGTGTCAGTTAAGCACCGAATACAATGTGCTGTATGTAACAGGTGAAGAGTCGTTGCAACAGGTTGCATTGCGAGCCAAACGGATGCAACTGCCCGATGAAAAATTGCGTTTATTAACTGAGACAGATGTCGAGTTGATTGCGCATTCGGCCTTGGCAGAATCGCCTAAAATTATGGTGATTGATTCAATCCAAACCATGCAACTTGCAGAGGTCTCTGGTGCGGCAGGGGGTGTTTCTCAAGTACGAGAGTCGGCCGCGTTTTTAACACGGTTTGCCAAGCAAAATAATATTGCCATCTTTTTGGTCGGTCACGTCACCAAATCGGGAGAGGTCGCGGGGCCGCGTGTATTAGAGCATATTGTGGATACCGTGGTTTTTTTAGAAGGCCAATCCGACAGTCGATTTAGAACCTTGCGAGCCATTAAAAATCGTTTTGGCGCAGTCAATGAGCTGGGGGTTTTTGCAATGACCGAAAGAGGGATGAAGCAGGTTAAAAACCCCTCCGCCATTTTTTTATCTCGTGGCGAAGCGGTTTCATCTGGCTCTGTGGTCATGGTCGTTTGGGAAGGATCGCGCCCGTTGTTGGTTGAAATACAAGCCCTAGTCGATGATTCGCTTTACGGTGCACCCAAGCGAGTGATGGTTGGTTTGGATCAAAACCGTATCGCGATGTTGTTGGCGGTGATGCATCGCCATGGCGGCATTCAAGCCAGCGATCAAGATGTATACGTGAATGTAGTGGGGGGGGTAAAAATTACTGAAACCTCTGCTGATTTAGCGGTGTTATCCGCTATCTTATCCAGTATGCGTGATCAGCCGTTGTCACAAGAATTGATTGTGTTTGGTGAGGTTGGGTTAGCAGGAGAAATTCGTCCTGTTCCCAGTGGCCAAGAGCGCCTGTTTGAAGCCGCAAAGCATGGCTTTAAGCGTGCAATTGTTCCGATAGGAAATGTGCCTAAAAATGGCATACCCAGTATGGAAATTATAGGGGTTAAAAATTTACAGCAAGCGCTGGAAGTGCTCTAATATATTGACAATACTGATTCAGTTTTACTACGTTGCGGTCTCGCATGTTAACATAATGGGCGATTTTATTTAATCTTGGAGTTTTGTATGCGCAATCGTAAGTTAACCGTCGCCATGTTAATGGCCTTAGCCACCCCTTCTATTTATGCAGCGGGCTTTGCTTTAATTGAACAAAGTGCCAGTGGTCAAGGATTGTCTTACGCTGGTGCGGCGGCCAATGCAGAAGATGCGAGTGTGATGTGGTTTAACCCTGCGGGAATGACGGAAATTTCTGGCAATGAAGCCATTTTTGCAGGGCATTTGATTGTACCAAAATCTGAGTTTAGTAATAATGGTTCTACGAGTGACTATCCTGGCCCTCTTTCGGGGTTTAGTGGGGCAACCTCTGGTAATAATGATAATGGTGCAACAACTGGGTTTGTTCCTAATTTATACTGGAAAGGTCGTTATGCTGATTATGATATTGGACTTGGAATTAATGTACCTTTTGGTCAAAAAATTAAATATGAAGATAATTGGGTGGGGCGTTATCATGCATTTGAAACCAACTTAAAAACGCTGAATATCAATCCATCCATTGCGAAAAAAATAAATGATCAACTTTCGTTTGGTCTTGGTTTAAACGCTCAATATGTTGATTTAGTTTTATCGAGTAAGGTTGATAATACTTTAGCTGGAAATCCTGCTGCAGAGGATGGCGATGCAAAAATTACAGCTGATAGCTGGGCATATGGTTATAATTTAGGCTTATTTTATAAGCCAACACCTTTAACTAATTTAGGCGTATCCTATCGTTCTTCTATTACACACTTTGCAAAAGGTAAGGTTGATTATACGGGGGTTATAAATGCGGGCGGTTTAATTAATATAGTAGATGCTGATGTAAAATCTACTGTTAATTTACCAGCGAGTTTATCCTTAAGCCTTAATCAAGGAGTCAATGATAAGTTGCAAATTTTAGCGGATGCGACTTGGACACAATGGAGTGACTATAAAGAGTTGGTGATTAACTTTGATTCGGATCAAGAGGATTCTAATACACGTCAGGATTTTAAGGATAGTTGGCGCCTTTCTTTGGGAGGGATTTATAAAGTGAACGATAAACTGAAGCTAAGAACAGGAATTGCATTTGACCAAACACCTGTTTCGAACCCTGAGAATAGAAGTCCTCGTACCCCCGATGTAGACCGAAAATGGTTATCGGTTGGTTTGGGTTATAAAGTCAGTTCATCATTGAATTTGGATCTGGCATACAGTCATTTAGCGGAAGATACAGCAAAAGTAAACTATACAGCTAATGATATACATACACTTAAGGGCTCTTATAAGAATGCTGTGGATATTTTCAGTGCACAAATTGTTTGGAAGTATTGAGCTTTTTAGAGAGCATCATTTTTTAAATAATTGAACTTAAAACGCCTGTTTAGAGCATTCTAAACAGGCGTTTTTTTATGGCGAGTTGCAACCCTTAAGCTCTTAAGTCATATAACGTTTACGAATCCAATAATCCACACTGAAAAATTTCCCCCCCCCTAATGCAAACAGTGCAAACAGCATGATTAAGTAGGTAGCCGCCCATTCAATGCCGTTGTTGCTTACAATTAAGCTACCGTGCTCGGTGAGCCAGTCGTAATTTCCGTGGGTTTGCAAAAGCTCTTTGGATGTTTCGAGTCTTTCAATGGCCATGGCTGCATTGTCTGATGCCCATGGTGACATTAAATCATGAACCGCTTGCCAGCCATTTTGCCAGTGTACACTGGTGATGGCGACAACCATGGTAATCATAAGTGGAATCGTTGCCCAGCGGGTTGCAAAGCCAAACAGTAAAAGAATGGCACCACCCACTTCGGCAGATGTGGCTAAAAAGGCAAGTAACTCTGGAAAAGGAAGGCCAAGCCCCCACTGTTCGTTGCCAAACCAAGCCACAATGTCATCAAAAGAGTTGACTTTATTCATGCCCGCCACCCAAAAAACTGGGACTAAGTAGAGGCGTAAGGCGAGTGATGCAATGCTGGAGAGCGATTGAATGCTTGTGTCCATGAGCTGTTGAAATTGGATGATTAGAGTTTTCATAGCGGATCCTTGGGTATCTAAAAAATTAGAGAGGTGCTATGAAGACCTGTTTTTAATGGGTTTTATTACAAAGGGTGGTGTGTGATAGGTTGAATTCGTATCTTTATTTTTTCTTGACATAGAACAAGTTGGGATTATAATCCCAATTAGTAGTAAAGGTAACTACGTTTGATTATTTGAAATTTAAGGAAAATTACAATGAAAAAATCTCTAAAATTAACAACACTTTCTTCTGCAATTGCATTAACACTTGGGTTAACAGCCAGCTTTGCTACACTCGCTTCTTCTGTTGAGTTTAAGGGTGAAACAGCTTGTTTTAATTCAAGCGACATGACTGAAAACGCTTTTTATAACGGAGACTTTGTTGAAGTAAATGGTTTTTTTGATTCTAACGGTTACTTCATTGCTTCAGAAGTTAAAAGTAAAAAAGTGTCGGAAGAGGAAGTTGAATTAAAAGGGTATGTGACTCACTATATGAATAACTTCTTTACTCTGAATGGCGTCTCTGTGGATGCAAGTCATGCCAAACTTAAGGACTTTTCAAACGGATTGTTTGAAGGTGCTTATGTTGAAGTTGAGGGCTATTTTGATGGCGATAAAATGATTGCTACTAAAGTAGAGTCGGAAGAGTTTGAGTATGGCGATAAAGACACCTTTGAAATGAAAGGTTATGTAAGTGACTTTTCAGACGGCAACTTTAATATGAATGGCTTTAGCGTGGATGTAGGTCGTTTGAATGAGCCGTCTGCTGATTCTCAAGTTCCGAATAATGCATACGTTGAAGTAGAAGGGCGTTTTGTCGATGGTAAGCTGGTTATTGCAAAATGCAAAGTTAAGAAAGAAGAAGCTAAAGTATCGGCAATGATTTCCAGTATTAATATGGATAACAACTCGTTTGAAGTCACGCCTGTAGCAGGACAAAATCCGATTACGATTTATACGGCGATGAAAACAAAGTTTGAAAACAAGTCTTATCGTAATGATAACTTCCAAATGCACGATTTGCGTGTTGGCAACTTTGTTGAAGTGGAAGGGTATTTGAAGGGCGATGGGATGTTTTTTGCTTCTGAAGTAGAAGTGAGCAAGGACTATGAAGTCGAAGTTGAAAGTGCTGTTGAAGCATTTCAAGAGTATAAAATTACTGTTTTAGGCGTTGATTTCTTTATTGATGGATATACACGATTTAAAGGGGAAGATGATTATTTAACTCGTATGGAGTTTGAACGCAACCTTAAAACAGGCTATACGGTCGTTGAAGTAAAAGATAAGAACAGAGATGGTATTGCAGATAAAATTGAACTAGAAGATTAAGCTTACTTTTTATTTTTATAGAGAGTAAGGTCTCTTTAAAATAATGTTCATTTTTAAAGCCAGTTCGGAGCGTAACACTCCGCACTGGCTTTTTTTGGATAGGGGGGGGGGGAGAAAATTTAAGAATCGGTGCTTTAAATTGTGACGCAACGTTTGACATCAAGAGGATAATCATTAATTATTCGTATATTGTCTATATTAACCCGAGTATTGTGTAAATGACCGAAAGATTTGAAACGATGTTGAACTGGATAAACCAGTTATCTTTTTTAGCCGATCAAAAAATATCCCCCCCCCTCCCTGCATCAAACGATGCCAGCTTTCGGCGTTATTTTAGAATACATGCCACAAGTCATGACGGGCAAGAAACTTCTTACATTATTATGGACGCACCTGTTGAGTTGGAAGATTGTCGTCCATTTATTCGTATTTCAGAGCAATTTATTGAGATGGGGTTACAAGTCCCCAAAGTGTTGGCTAAAAACCTTGAACAAGGTTTTTTATTGTTAACCGATTTAGGCAGTGAGACCTACCTTTCAGCACTGGAGCACGCAACGGAATTGGAGGTGGATAGGCTTTACCAACAAGCATTAACCGCTTTGGTTACCTTGCAGAGTAAAGGGCAAACCATGGCGAAAAACCTACCTAGCTATGATGCTCCGTTATTAGAGGCCGAAATGAATCTGTTTTCAGACTGGTTACTGGGAACCCATTTAAATACCTCTTTAGATAAGGTTGAAACGCAGCAGTGGCAAGCGGTTAAAATGCATCTGCAACATGCCGCACTGTCGCAACCCAAGGTGTATGTGCATCGAGATTATCACAGCCGTAATTTAATGGTAAACGCGAGTGACTCTCCTGGTATTTTAGATTTTCAAGATGCTGTTCAAGGGCCCTTAACCTACGATGCGGTGTCGCTTTTGCGAGATTGTTATATTGCGTGGCCAACCGAGCAGGTAACCGAGTGGCAACGCGCTTATTTTTTACAGCTGTGTTCTCAAAACTTGATGCGCAAAGATGAGTGGAAGGCATTTCAAAAGTCGATGGATTTTATGGGCATTCAGCGCCACTTAAAAGCCAGTGGCATTTTTGCTCGTCTAAATCACCGAGATGGGAAAGCGAACTATTTAAACGATATTCCAATGACATTACATTACATTGCACAAGTGGGCGAAAAATATTCTGATATGACGGATTTAGTACGCTTGATTGAAACCAAAATATTGCCAAAATTAAGTCATGCAAAATGAGTGATAAGGTGACTCCTCCCATTAAAGCGATGATTTTAGCCGCAGGGCGAGGCAATCGTTTACGTCCGTTAACCGATACCTTGCCCAAGCCTTTGGTTCCCGTGTGTGGCAAGCCCCTAATTGAGTACCATATTGAAAAATTAGCCGCCATTGGCATCACCGATATTGTGATTAATCATGCTTGGCTGGGTCAAACGCTGGAGCAACAGTTGGGCAATGGTGAGCGGTGGGGGGTAAATATTCATTATTCACCAGAGCCAGAAGGCGGGTTAGAAACTGCGGGAGGCATTATTCAAGCACTGCCTCTGTTAGGGGAGTCGCCATTTTTGGTGATAAATGGTGATGTGTATTGTGATTTTCAATTTGAACACTTATTGAGCCAAGCAAAAAAAATGTGTGAAGACAATACTTGTTTAGCACATCTTGTACTGGTTCCCAGCCCCGAACATAATCAAATAGGGGACTTTGGTTTGAACGAGCAACAACAGGTGATTAAATCGGGTCATGAAACGTTTGCGGGGTTAAGTGTGTTATCGCCCGCACTGTTTAAACACCGTGCGGTTGCGTTTCTTAAATTGGCCCCGATTTTAAGAGAAGCGATGCAACAAAAACAGGTTTCGGGCTGTTTATTTACAGGGTATTGGTCAGATGTTGGAACGGTTGAACGGCTGGCAGAAACGCAAAAACAGTTGGGGTGTAATTAATACTTAAAAGCGTATAATAAAAAAGGTCTCACTAAAAAGGAGTGCGCTATGAGTCATAAACATAAAGTAATTTTAACAAAAATATTTGCCCACCCGATTGCGACGAATTTAGATTGGAAAAAACTGTCTCATGCGTTGGAGCACTACGGTGCAGAGATTGATTTATCCAAAAACAATCACGCCAAAGTAAAGCTTAATGACACTGAAATTTCATTAAGCTTGCCTCATCACGGGCATGAAATTTCAGATAAATCCGAGGTGACTCGACTCCGGCACTTTTTAGAGCAAGCGGAGTTAACGCCTGATAAGCTTTAGTAACGAGACGAGAGTCATTAACTTTAAAAGGAGCGGGTCGCTCCTTTTTTATGCTCCCCGTTAACGTCGATTAAGCCACCATGCAAACAACCCACCAGAAAAGAACATTAAGATCGAGTAGGTAGCAGCAGGAATCATCATTACCTCATTGCCAATGAGGGTGCCAGCCACCACCAATGCCAAGGTGCCATTTTGTATACCAACTTCAAAGCCAATTGAGATCGCTTGTGGGCGAGAGAGCTTTGCCCAGCAGGCGAGCTGATAACCTAAGAGCAGTGTTGCAACATTAAGCAATAGGGTGGCTACGCCTGCTTGTGCAAAAAAATGAGCCATTTGATCTATGTTTTTGAGTATTATGAGCGCAATAATAAAAAACAAAAATAGAATGGAAACCCACTTTAAGCCTCGCTCAATCGTCTGTGCTATGTTTGGCCAGCGTGTCAGCACAAACATACCCAGCGTAACCGGTAGCAAGGTAATGACAAACAGTTGCAGAATCGTGGTGGCAACGGATAAGTTAAATGCATGAGTATCTGTCATAAAATACGCCATGCTCAGTGCTGTGATAATGGGCAAGGTAAAGGGAGTCATTAAACTGGTTACGGCAGTTAAGCTAATGGAGAGCGACACATCACCTTTGGATAAATAGGT
>Ga0256834_1002364_pt1 | contig 11994 bp, 12 predicted proteins | sample 4281140metaG_FD_190536 | JGI IMG/M metagenome (GOLD analysis project Ga0256834, IMG submission 190536) | Hydrothermal vent microbial communities from East Pacific Rise, Pacific Ocean - 4281-140 | ecosystem: Environmental > Aquatic > Marine > Hydrothermal vents | place: Pacific Ocean: East... | reverse complement strand
GTAAATAATTTTACTGAAAAGATGTTCCACCATCAACAACAATTGTTTGACCAGTTAGCCAAGAAGAATCATTTTTACAAAGGAATAAACATGCACCAGTTAAGTCAGTTGCATCGCCCATGCGACTAAGTGGGGAGCGTTTAACAACTTCCGCCTTCATCTCTTCATAGTTTGGAAATGCTTTTAGTGCATCTGTATCGATTGGTCCACCGCTTACTGCGTTTACACGAATATTTTTCTCACCAAGTTCAGCAGCTGCATATTTTACCATTGTTTCAACAGCAGCTTTATTTGTACCGTGACCAGAATAGTTTGGAGTGTAAACTAAGTTACCAGTTGAACTCATACTTATGATACTTCCACCACCAACTTTTTCCATCCGTTTAGCTGCTTCTTGAGCACCAACAACAAAAGCTGCAACGGTTGCAGTATAGATATTTGTTAAACCTTTTGGTTTAAGTCTCATAAATGGAGCAAACCCACCAACAACAGCTCGACCAGTGATAATTGCATTTGATATAAAAAAGTCAAGTCTATCAAAATCTTCATCAAACTCTTTATACACATCTTTGTATGTCAGTGGTTCCATGATATCTAGTTTATAAGCACGCGACTTTACACCATAATTAGCTTCTAAATCAGCTACAATTTCATTTGCAGTATCAGCACTTGAAGCATAAGTAAATGCTACATCACAACCTTTACTAGCAAAAGCATAAACGATAGCTTTACCAATACCACGAGTTCCACCACTTATAAACAATGTTTTGCCTGTCATAATTCTTTCACTCAAAATTATAGTCCTTTAATTTCATAGTTTTTCATAACTTCTTCGATTTTTTTCATACTCTCTAAATTTGGAGCAGTTAGTGGAAGTCTGTATTCTAAATTTTCTATCAAACCTGCTATATACATAGCTGCTTTTATAGGCATAGGGTTAGCTTCACAAAACATAACTGAGTTTAGTGGATATAACTTGTCATTTATAGCTTTTGCACCTGCAAAATCACCAGCTAGTGCAAGTTTAACAAGTTCACTTTTTAAATCAGGCATCAAGTTTGAAGTAACAGAAGTGATCCCAGCACCGCCATTTGCTAAAATAGGGTAGTCAATTGCATCATCACCTGAGAATACTTTAAGTTCTGGACGACGAGAAAGAAGTTCAACTGTACGCTCTAAACTTCCAGTAGCTTCTTTAATCCCATAGATATTTTTAACATCATCAAAAAGTCTAATAACTGTATCGGCACTAATGTCAACTACAGTGCGCCCAGGTACATTATAAAGCATAAACGGAAGTTCACTAACAGATTCTGCAATGGTTTTATAGTGAAGGTATAAACCCTCCTGAGATGGTTTTACATAGTATGGGGCTACTGAAAAAATAGCATCAACACCACATTTTTGTGCATTTTTTGCAGCATTTATGGCTTCTGATGTTGAGTTGCTTCCAGCACCTGCAAGAACTTTAGTGTTAGTTCCTTTACAAACTTCCACTGCAATCTCCATACATCTTATATCTTCACCAGCACTAAGAGTAGCACTTTCACCAGTAGTTCCAACTGGACAAACTGCATCCATACCATTGTTTATTTGACGCTTTATTAGTGCAGCATAAGATTGCTCATCTAGTTTTCCATTTTTAAAAGGAGTGATAAGTGCCGTTGAAGAACCTGTTACAATATTCATTTAGATACCCTTTAACAAAAATTTATTTCAAGTTAAGAAATAAATTTTTTGTATAAAATTAATGTGCAATTATAGCTAAAAAGTTTTAATACTACGACCATAGGCTTATTTTTTTAACTCTTTTATAGATTCATCGAGTGCAAAAAGCAGATGATTTATACTCTCAATACTATGTGTATAGTTTACACTAATTCTTAGCCAACTTGGCTTATCTTCATTATTTTCAATTTTGGAAATACCAAATAAATCATGTCCATAAGGACCAGCGCAACTGCATCCTGCTCTTGTTTGTATACCAAAATCTTGTGAAAGTTTTTCACATAATTCAAAAGGGATAATACCATGAAAGTTGATAGCTAAAATACCTACACTTTTATGGTTTTCATTTTCTCCATAAATAGTATGTGGAGGAAGTTTAGATAAACCATCTTTGAGGGTATGGAATAGTTCAGTTTTTTTCTTTTGAATTCTTTTTATCCCAATCTCATTTCTTAACTGATAAGCAAATGAAGCTTTTATGAGTTGTAAAATTGCTGGGGTACCAGCATCCTCTCTAATCTCAATATCACTATTAAAAATATGATCATGTGCTGATACATACGCTACTGTTCCACCACCAGCAAAGGTAGGTGAATCTTTTTCATTAATCAAACTTTTTCTAATTGCTAACAATCCACAAGTTCCAGGTCCACCTAAAAGTTTATGAGGTGATAAAAAAAGTGCATCAAATAGTTCAGAGTTTACATTTACACATGGTGATGAAGCTGCACTGTCAAAAGCGATAACTGCATTATACTCTCTTAAAAGTTTTGATATCTCTCTAAAAGGTGAAACAATTCCAGTTACATTTGAAGCTGTTGAAAATGCTCCAATTATTTGTCTTGATTTGTTTTCATCTAAAACTTTTGCTAAAAATTCTAAATCAACATTTCCCGTAATATCCAGTGGTATTCTCACTATGTCACAAAGAGCTTCTCTATAACTTATTTCGTTAGAGTGATGCTCAAACGGACCAACTACAATAAGAGGTTTATTTTTAATATCTTCAAAATTCAAATTAAATCTAGCTTTTGTAGCTGGTGGTATATAGAGTCCAAGAAGTTCTTGAAATTTTTTTATAGCACCAGTAGCACCTGTTCCACAAGGAAGAAGAACGAAATCTTTTTCTAATTCAAGATGTTTTTTTAGATTTTCTCTTGCTATATCATAATAGTATGATGTCGTTTTAGCATCACTTGCAAATTCAGAATGAGTATTTGCATATGTTGTTAAAACTTCTTGTATCCTCTCTTCTATAGGTATAAATCCTAATGCTGAAGCAGTATAATCAAAATAATTTTCTTTATTAATACCAATTATCTCTTTTGAAATATCTTCAAAAGAGGTGTCATCATTTATAAATTTTCTAAATATATCTGTATTTTTATGCATTGCTATAAAGAGTTGTACTTAGGTATCTTTCACCTGTATCACAAAGGATTGTAACAATTGTTTTACCTTTGTTCTCTTCTCTTGAAGCTACTTGTAATGCTGCGAATATATTTGATCCAGAAGATATACCAACTAACAAACCATCTGTTTTTGCTAACTCTTTAGATGTTGCAAAAGCTTCTTCATCACTAACCAAAATAGTTTCATCAATAATATCTGTATTTAATACTTTTGGAATAAATCCAGCTCCAATCCCTTGTATCTTATGTGGACCTGGTTTTCCTCCTGAAATGACAGCTGAAGTTACAGGTTCAACTGCAATAACTTTTATATTTGGATTATGTTCTTTAAGAACTTCCCCAATTCCAGTTATAGACCCACCAGTTCCAACTGCAGAGATTAAAATATCTATCTTACCATCAGTGTCTTTTAAAATCTCTTGAGCTGTTGTATCTCTGTGCACTTGTGAATTTGCTGGATTGTTAAATTGTTGAGGAACAAAACTATTTTTAATCTCTTTATTTAACTCAGCTGCTCTACTAATTGCACCATTCATACCAAGACTAGCTGGTGTTAAATCTAAATTAGCACCTAATGCTGATAGAACATGTCTCCTCTCTAAACTCATGGATTCAGGCATTGTAAGAATAAGTTTTATCCCCTTTGCAGCACATACAGTAGCTAATCCAATACCAGTATTTCCACTAGTTGGCTCAATTACAGTAGTATTTTCATTTATTAACCCATCTTTGATACCTGCGTCTATCATAGCTAAAGCAATTCTATCTTTAACAGAACTTGATGGATTCATAAATTCACATTTTCCTAAAATAGTAGTACCAGTTTCATCTGATATTTTATTTATTTTTACTAATGGGGTATTTCCTATTAACTCAGTTACGTTATTTGCTATATTCATTTTATTTCCTTAAATGTGATATGTGATATTTTGAGAATTTTTTTCTAAAAATTCTTCTAATTCGTATAATGTTAGCGAAAAAATACCTTTTATTTTCTTTTTTGTATCTTCCCAAAATGGTTGCAATAAATTATCTTTGCTTTTATTATCGGTATGATCCATACAACACTCTAGAGAGTTTAGTATTTCATATACAGTGATGTTGTTTTTGTCTTTTGATAATTTATAGCCACCATTAGCACCTCTTATGCTCTCTACAAGATTACTTTTCTTTAGTAAAACAAGTATTTGCTCAAGATAGTTTTGTGGTATAGAACCCTGAGCAGCGATATCTTTAATTTGTAATAGCTCTTTATTGGTTTCTTTTGCTAAAATAATCATAGCTGTTAGCCCATAAGAACCTTTTGTTGATACTATTGCCATATAATTCTTTCCTCTTACTTATAAAGTATTTTATTATGTTGATATTTTAAAACTATAAGTGATAGATTCATCACCAATAAGCAAAGCATTTAAAAATAAATTCAAACTTTTTTTAGAGCTTTTAAGGTAGTTATCAATAATGTTTTCAATAACTCCATTAACTTCGTCTGGTTTAATTTTTAACTTCATTTTATCCCCAAATTTAGATTTAGAGCCTTCTAAATTTCCACCTAATACAAGATCAAATCCAGCTATAGTTTTACCATTTTCATCTTTAAATTTTTTCCCTGCTAGTCCAATATTTACTAAATAAGGGAGTGAACATGAATTAGGACAACCATTTAATGAGATAGAAACTCTCTCATTAAAATCAGGAAATTTTTCATTTAAATAATTTATTAAATCTATAGCTACTCCCTTTGTTTCACTAATTCCATATTTACAAAACTTTGCCCCTGTACAAGAGATACTTCTTGCTTTAAATGGATTAGGATTTGCACCCATATCTAAAAGATTTAAATCTTTTGCTAAATCATTTGCATTTTTTGTAGCAACATCAGCTACTACAAAATTTTGAGTCGGAGTTACTTTTATAGTACTAGCACCATGTTTTTGCATAATGTTAGCTAAATTTGATAAACCCTCACTACGAATAGTTCCACCATTAATAGCACAGCCAACATATGATTCACCACTCTTTTTTGAATGATGAATACCATAGTGTTCTCTTTTTATATATGGAGTATATTCTTGAATCTCTTTATTTAATAGTTTAAAATCTATATATTCATCAAGTTTTTCTTTAAATTTTTCTATACCCCACTCATCAATCAAGTGACCAAGTCTGGCTTTGTTTCTGTTTTCTCTTAAACCAAAATCTCTATATATCTCTGTTACACTTTTTGCAACATCTAAAACTTGTTCAGGTTTAATATATCCAATATGTATAGCAAATTGTTTGTTTGAGCCAAGCCCACCACCTACACAAACATCAAAAAGTATCTCTTTGTTTTGAAACTCTACAGCTGTAAATGATAGATCTTGTATCTCATGACCCATACAGTGTTTAGAACACCCACTTATTCCTATTTTATATTTTCTAGGTAAGTTAACTAAACTTCTATTGCCTCCAATATAATTATAAAGTTCTAAAGTGAGCTGTGTAACATCATAAATTTCATTTTTATCTATTCCAGCTACTGGACATGTTGCTATATTTCTTGGTACATCACCAGCAGCATAAACTGTAGTAAGACCAACTTGATCAAGTCTAAAAAATATTTCAGGTAAATCACGCACTCTTATATAATGAAATTGTAAATCAGATCTTGTTGTAAATGTAGCAGTACCCCTTGCAAAATCTTTTGAAATTCCAGCAAGTGCACGAATTTGCTCAATATTTAAAGAACCTTGAACTAACTTAATTCTTGACATAAAATATTGTGTATCATCATCCATATCTAGCGGGTCTTTATTTTGTAAATAAAGTCCATACCATTTAAATCTGTCTATATCCTCAGGGTCTACTTCTTTCGAATAAATAGCATATTCATAGATGTTCTTAAGTACATCTAAGCCACTTTTTTCATCTTTTATTCTAGCAATTCTTTGCCCTTTTGTCTCTTTTGCCATTATCTAATTCCTATCAAATTTCTTTACAATCCCACTCAGGAAAGTTTTCTCTTATGTAAGTATTTAATGCTTTTTCAGCATCTGTATACTCTTTGTTTAATTCGTGTGTTTGTGCTGATTCAAAACTCTCAATTATCATACCAGCACCAACTGTAGTGTTTGTATACTTGTCAATGATGATAAAACTTCCAGTATATCTGTTGTGATCATAAGAATCAATTGCTATCTCTCTATCTAGAAAAAGTGTACATTGAGCTATATCATTTAACTCTAATGAGTCTGTTTTAGTCTCTTCAAATGTATTTACATCTTTTTTAAATTCTATTGATTTAAATGTACCATTTATTACAGATGTAGCCCTTTTAATGATGTAATTTTGGTTGATGTGAAGTGGTGCTTCACTCATCCAAACAGTCATTACACTAAATTTATTTGATACTTCAGGAATAGAGTCTGATTTTACAATCATATCTCCACGACTTATATCTATCTCATCTTCAAGTGTTAAAGTTGTAGCCATTGGAGCAAAAGCTCTTTTTATAGTCTCAATAGTTCCATCTTTGTTTATTGGGCGCAAATCTTTAATCTCGTTTGAGACAATAGACTTTACAACAGATGTTTTTCTTGATGGAAGAACAGTTATAGCATCTCCAACCTCTATAGAACCACTGGCAATTGTTCCACAAAAACCTCTAAAATTTAAATGAGGACGATTAACATACTGAACAGGAAGTCTAAAAGTATCATTTGCAGCTTTTGAGATATCAAGAATATCAAGTAGCTCCATTAATGGTTTATCTGTATACCAAGGTGATTTTGGTGAGTTTTTTAAGATATTATCGCCATCAAGTGCTGAGATTGGGATATAACTAAAGTTAATATCACTATGCGCTAAATTTGGAATAATTGCCTCATACTCCTCTTTAATCTCTTCAAACCTTTCTTGTGAAAAATCAACTAAATCCATCTTGTTAATAGCTACAATTATGTTTTTGATTCCTAATAAAGAAGCTATATATGAGTGTCTTTTAGTTTGTGTTAAAACACCTGTTCTTGAGTCAATTAAAATAATTGCTATATCTGCCGTTGAAGCACCAGTCGCCATATTACGAGTATATTGCTCATGACCTGGTGTATCTGCTATGATAAATTTTCTTTTTTCAGTTGAGAAAAATCTATAAGCAACATCTATAGTAATGCCTTGTTCTCTCTCAGACGCAAGACCATCCACTAAAAGTGCAAGGTCAATTTTATCGCCAGTTGTACCACTTTTTTTAGAGTCTCTTTCTATTGCAGCTAACTGATCTTCAAAAATCATTTTTGAATCATAAAGAAGTCTTCCAATAAGTGTACTTTTTCCATCATCCACACTACCACATGTTATAAATCTACATATCTCTTTATTCTCATGTTCATGTAAATACTGCTCTATATCTTGAGCTATTAAATCTGATTGATGTGCCATATTAAAAATATCCTTCTTGTTTTTTCTTCTCCATTGATGCGTCACTATCACTGTCGATAAGTCTTCCTTGTCTCTCACTTGTTGTACAGATTAACATCTCTTGAATAATCTCTGGAAGTGTTGAAGCTTCTGAGTTTACCGCACCTGTTAATGGATAACAACCTAATGTTCTAAAACGAACATTTTCCATTTTTGCTGTATCACGAAGCTCTTTTGGCATTCTTTCATCATCTACAAGAATTTTTGTTCCCATATACTCAACTACTGGTCTTTTTTTAGAAAAGTAAAGATCAGGAATAGGGATAGATTCTAAATAAATGTATTGCCAAATATCAAGCTCAGTCCAGTTACTTAATGGAAAAACTCTTATAGATTCACCTTTTTTATGTCTACCATTATATACATTCCAAAGCTCCGGTCTTTGGTTTTTTGGATCCCATCTATGATTTTCATCACGAAATGAATAGATACGCTCTTTTGCACGAGATTTTTCTTCATCTCTTCTTGCTCCACCAAACACTGCATCAAACTTTTGAATATTTAGCATTTGCTTAAGACCCTCAGTTTTCATAATATCTGTATGCATAGCAGAACCATGTTCAAACGGAGATATATTTTTCTTTATCCCTTCTTGGTTACTATAAACTATAAGCTCCATTCCAACCTCTTTAGCTCTTTTATCACGAAACTCTATCATCTCTTTAAATTTCCATTTTGTATCTACATGGACTAAAGGGATAGGAGGGGAAGCTGGATAAAATGCTTTTTGAAGAACATGAAGCATCACTGAGCTATCTTTTCCTACACTATAAAGCATTGCAGGGTTTGAAAATTCTGCTATAACCTCTCTCATAATGTGCATTGATTCAGCTTCAAGCTGTTTTAGATGTGTTAATCTATCTTTACTTATTTCCATAAATACTTCTCCTTTATTTTATGTGCAAACCACACTCTTTATGTTCTGGGTTTTCCCACCACCATCTTCCACTTCTAACATCAGCACCTGCTTCAACTGCTCTAGTACAAGGTGCACATCCAATACTTGGAAACCCTTCATCATGAAGCGAGTTATATGGAACTTTATGTTTTTTTACAAAATCCCAAACTTTTTCTTCACTCCACTCAAGCAAAGGATTTATTTTTATAACTTTGTTTATTTCATCATATTCAATTAAATTCAAATCTTCTCTTGTTACACTCTGAGATGCACGAAGTCCTGTTATCCAAACATCAAGCTCAGATAATGCTCTTTGGAGGGGCTCTATTTTTCTAACAAAACAACAAGTTTTTCTATTTTCAATAGATTCATAAAAGCCATTAATTCCTTGATCTTGATAAAGTTTTTCTACACTCTTTGTATTTGGAAAAAAAACATTTACTTTAACACTATACTTTAAGTTTGTTGCATCCATAACACTATAAGTTTGTGGATGTAATCTACCAGTATCTAGTGTAAATATATTTGCGTCTTTATCTATTGAGAGCATCATATGTGTTAATACCTGATCTTCTACTCCAAAACTGCTTGATAATGCTGCTTTTGCACCGTACTTATTTAAAAAATATTCTAATACTTCTTGCGAAGTAGAATTTTTAAATTTTTGATTTAAATCATCTGTATTCATATCATCTTCCTATATTTGATAATCTGGTTCTTTTTTAACTATTCCAAAAGTTGATTTGTTCCAAGCTCTCTCATGAAAATAGTAAAGTATCATCTTTGTAACAAGTTCTATTGCACCAATAGAAGCAGCCATACCTAAGCTACCTGTGATAAAATATGAAATAATTATTGTGTCAAGCGTACCAACAGCTCTCCATGAGATAGTTTTTACAACGCTTCTATAAGGTTTTTCATACATCTTTTTCTCCATGTATACTATGTCTATAGATTTACTCAAGATTAAATCTTAAGCGTATTATATGCTAAATTATTAATGATGTCAAGTAACTTGATTGATTTAGTAGGGATTAGATAATTTTAATGAAAATTGGTCTAAGCTTGTCTCTTTCGTCACCTTGAACTTGATTTAATTGCTTGCATTTTTATATAAATTTTCAACGCGCTTTGCATAAGTTTTTAAATCATCTATTCGTGTGTCATGTGATGGATGTGTGCTTAAAAATTCAGGTGAATTTTTACCAGATAATTTTTTCATCTTTTTCCAAACATTTACAGCAGCATAAGGGTCATATCCTGCTCTAGCTGATAATTCTACTCCCATACGATCTGATTCTGTCTCTTGTTGGCGATTGTTTGGAAGTAAAATGGTTATGTTTGTTACCCAAGATGCCAAATCAATAGTTTGAGAGTTGATTCCAAATAGCTCTTTTGTAACTCCGAGTGCACTTTGAGTAAGCATACCTTGTGAACTTCTTTCTCTTGAGTGTTCTCTTAGTGCATGAGCTATTTCATGTCCCATAATGGCAGCAATTTCATCATTATTAAGATTTAACTTATCAATAATTCCAGTATAAAATACTATTTTACCACCAGGCATACACCAAGCGTTTAAGTTGTCTGATGTTATTAAGTTTACTTTCCAATTCCATTTTAAGGCATCTTTTCTAAATATATAAGTATGTTTAATGAGTCTTTTTGCTATTACTCTTAAGCGTGATAACATCTTTTTGTTTTTATTTAAAGTGTTTTTTTTCTTAGCTTCTTGGAGTACTTTAGCATATGCATCAATAGCCCCCTCTTTCATAACATCAGAAGAGACTAAAAAAAGTTGTTTTCTATCAACCCCAACATTACCGAGACCTGTACTATTTTGATAAACGCATCCATTAAATACTATAAATAAGAATAGTAAAATAATTATTTTTTTCATATTAATCTTTTTTTAAAATAAGCGTAGTTGATTTATCAAAGTTAAAGTATTTTATAGCGATATTTTTAATTTTTGTAGGTGTTAAGTTGTTAATATTTTTTTCATAAGTTTCTAGTGGGGTCAAATCTCCACGAACTATATACCCTCCAAATAAAGATGCTATAGATGCTGAACTCTCAAGTGAATAGATAAAGTCAGCTTTTGTATTTATCTTTATTTTATCTAATTCTGCTTGTGTTACATCTTCTTTTTTTAGTAGTTCAATCTGCTTTATTAATTCAACTTCTACCTCTTCAGCTTTTACACCAGGATTACAAGATGCCAAAAATATAAATAAACCAGGGTCAGTGTTTTGCATATTATACGCATAAACTTGATTTACCATATGTTTTTCGTTGACAAGAGTTTTATAAAGTCTTGAACTTTTACCTGAGTATAAAATTTCGCTAATTGCACTTAGTGCAACTTGGTCGATATGTTGAAAATTTGGTATATGAAAAGTTATAGCTACAATCTCAACTTGGCTATCTCTTTTTATCATGATACGTTTTGCACCATCTTGTTCAGGCTCTATTGCCAATACTTCTGGTATCTCTATATTATTTTGAATATCTTCAAACTCTTTTTGCGCTTTTTCAAATACATCTTTGGCTTTAACATCACCAGTAACCATTAAAATAGCATTTTTTGGTTGGTAGTATTTTTTATGAAAATCTTTTATATCATCAATACTCCAAGTTTGAATATCATTCATAAAACCAATAGGTGTCCAATGGTATGGATGATATACATAAGAGTTATTAAACATCGCAAAATATAAATAACCAATTGGATTATTTTCTGTACGCCATCTACGCTCTTCTGCTACAACATCACGCTCAGGCTGAAACTCTTCATCTTTTAAGTTTAGGTTTTGCATAAGTTCTGAGTAAAGTTCTAAAGATTTATCTAGATTATCTGCACTTGATTTGATGTAGTAATGGGTGTAGTCAAAACTAGTTGAAGCGTTATTAACTCCACCAATACTCTTAACCTCTTTATCAAACTCTCCAGCATCTAGGTTTTTAGTTGATTTGAAATTCATATGTTCTAACATATGTGCTATTCCAGTTTTTCCCATAACCTCATTTCTACTTCCAACTTTGTAAAATATATCTGTGCTTATTACATTTGTATTGTTTTGAAGTGGGATTACAATAATTTGTAGTCCATTTTTTAAAGTTTTTGTTTCATATTTTGGTAGTAATGTTGTTGCCATTAAAGTTCCTATAAATAGTGTGATTGTGAAAAGTAGTTTCATCATTTTCTGTCTGCGCCAATAGCTTGAGTAATGTTAGTATACCCATCAGCTTTTATAAGCTCTATGAGCTTTTTATTTATATTCATAATCATATCTGGACCATGAAAAACTAAACCGCTTAAAATTTGTACTAATGATGCTCCAGCTTTTATACGTCTATATACTTCCTCTGCTGAATCAATTCCACCAACTGAGATGAGAATAGTTTTTCCAAAAAGTTCCTTTGCAATAGCTTCAAAAATTTCAAAACTTTTCTCTTTTAGTACAGCCCCACTAAGTCCACCAATATCTTTTGGGTTTT
>Ga0256834_1002363_pt1 | contig 11996 bp, 12 predicted proteins | sample 4281140metaG_FD_190536 | JGI IMG/M metagenome (GOLD analysis project Ga0256834, IMG submission 190536) | Hydrothermal vent microbial communities from East Pacific Rise, Pacific Ocean - 4281-140 | ecosystem: Environmental > Aquatic > Marine > Hydrothermal vents | place: Pacific Ocean: East... | reverse complement strand
AGTTAGAAACATTTATGATTTGATAGTTTCAGTATACTATCATTTTTATAATAATATAGATGCTGATATAGGAAGAGCAAATAACAAAGATAAATTTTTAAAACAATTTAGTTTTGAAGAGGGGCTATCTTTAATAATAACAGGCTTTGATGAAGATGGTGTTAGATGGAGTGGTATGACTGAAATAGTGCAACATTATAACGAAATATTTAAAGCCACAAAGAGGTGTGATAGTCTAGTGATAGATTATGATGATTTAGTAAAAAATAAAAATAGTGTGATTAAAAATATAGTTGATTTTTTAGATATATCAATCACTTCACAAGAGATAGAAAAAATAAGCAGTTTAACAGACTTTACCTCTATGAAAAAAGAAGCTCAAAAAAACAAAGTAGGAGTTTCACATTTTAGAGAAGGAAAAGCTGGTTTAAATAGAGAAAAATTATCACACTTTCATAAAGTGCAGTTAAGACAAATGATTAAAATTAGCGCTTTAGAGATTTATACAAATGCAAAAAAAATTAAAATGGAAAATATAGTTGAATTCTAATAATTTACTCTGGCACAATGCTAGCATAACTAAAGATCAAAGAGCTAAAATGAAAAAGCAAAAGCCATGTATTATTTGGTTTACGGGGCTTAGTGGAAGTGGAAAATCAACTCTTGGAAATATGTTAGAGAAAAAACTTTATGAGCTAGGGTACTATACATATTTGTTAGATGGAGATAATGTTAGACATGGACTTAGTTCTGATTTAGGTTTTGATAAAAAATCAAGAGTGGAAAATATACGACGTATTGGTGAAGTGGCAAAACTTTTTGTCGATAGTGGCACCATAGTCTTAACTGCTTTTATTTCACCTTATTTGGATGATAGACAAATTGTTAGAAATTTAGTAAGAGAAGATGAGTTTATTGAAATATATGTAGATGTTTCTCTTGATGTTTGTGAAAAAAGAGATCCAAAGGGATTTTATAAAAAGGCAAGAGCTGGTGAAATAAATAATTTCACAGGGATTAGTTCCCCCTATGAAAAGCCAATAAATCCGGAGATTAATATTCAAAATGATAAAATAGATATAGAAGAAAGTATAGATAAAATAATTTTATATTTAAAAGAAAAAGGTTATTTGGATGCTTGATAAAATTAGTTGGGACCTTCTTTGAAAAGGATTATATTTATTCCACCAAATGCAGAGATGTTTATAAATGACTTTTCCATTGAAAGATTAGGAAAATTTTTCAAAAATGATAAAAAAATTCATACAACTCTGATAAAAATAAAAAATAAAAACTCAACTGATAAGTTTGAATATGTAGATTCTATAATTGATGTAGAATCAAAAGAAGAGATACTAAAAATATTAAAATCACTAAAATATGATGTTATTTTTCATAGAAGTTGGATGCTTGCTTACCCATTTGCTGCAAAACTTGTAAAGAAGTTTGACAATGTTATTGTAAACATAAAAGATTGGGAAGTTTCGACAAAAAAAGAGTATAAAGTGATGTATGGAGACAAGGCAGTTAATGATTTTAAAGCTATAAAGTATATATTTAAAAATGCTAAATATATTTTATCGCATTATACAGATAAACAAGCTGCAATCTGGGCAAAAAAATATGATACTAACAAAAAAAAGTTTATTTTTTTTCCAGAATATTGTAATGAAGAGAACTTTAATTTTCGAACAAATATAACATATGAAAACCCAAAATTAGTTCTTGGAGGAACTTTAGCGCCTTCTTCTTTCCCAGAAGAGATATCTGCTGCAAAATCACATCTAAGAGCGATGAAAAAAATTACAAAAATAGGTATAGGACTAGACTATGTTTTAACTGATGGTGCATATGCTGGAATTCAATCACAAAAAAATATAATGCTGTTTCAAGACATACTATATGAAAATCAATTTAATGATAATTTTAATTTAATTAAAGGTAAAACTTTAGATTCTAGCATTTTAAACAAATACCAGTTTGGTTTCTTTTTATTAGAATATTCTACAAAAAATGAGTACAAAAATAGATATGCAATTCCTAGTAAATTTGCATTTTATTTAGAATCAGGACTTCCAGTAGTTGTTAATAAAAAGATGAAAGCTCTATCATATTATGTAAAAAAGTATAATTTGGGAATAGTATTTAGTAATGATGATATAAAAACTTTTAATCAAACTCTTGATATATCTAAAAAAAATTATACGCAGATGGTAGAAGATATTTATAAATTTAGAAAAAAATTCATTTTTAATTTTGATGGAATAATATGAAATTAGTAGTACATAGAGGAACAAATATTAATTGTCCTGAAAATTCTATTTGTGGAATAAAAGAGATAAGAGAGATAACAAAAGATGCAATAATTGAGATAGATATTGTGCCAACTAAAGATAATAAACTTGTACTATTTCATGATTTTTCATTAAGCAGATTATGTAAAATTGATAAGTTAATATTTGATTTTACGTTTGAAGAATTAAATCAAATTCAGAATGAATATGAGTTTGTTGAATTACAAGAGATATTGAACATGTTTGCATCTCAAAAATTTCTTTTGGATATTCGTTGTGGTTATCATATTGATTTTTTTAGGGAATCAAATATTGATATAAATCTAATTAAAGAAGATTTATTTGAAAAATACACCCACTCCTTACAAAAGATAGTTACTGATAATTTAATATTAAGTTGTTCTGAATTAAATATGGCGAAAAGATTTTATAAAGAGTTAAGTATAGATGTAGATTTAAGTGAAAACTATATGAGAAATTTTTTGACAACTATTGAACAAAGTTCTGATTTATCATTTTTAGAATTTAATTTAAAGCGAGTAAATATACAAAACAAGCTTTTAACTCATAAACTTGTTGATATTTTTCATAAAAACAAGATAGAAGTTTTTTCAACACCATCAATGCCAAGGTCGATACAAAACAGTAAAACCATGTTAAAAATAGCTAAAGAATATAATTGCGATGGTATATGGTTGTCCCCAATAGATAATGATATAATTGAATATATAAAGGACATTGATGGATAAATATCCAACACATATGGATTTAGATTTAAGTAGTAAATGTAATATTAGATGTAGATTTTGTCATCTTAGTTTTTTTGATCCAAAGGAGGTTGCTGAATTTGATTTAAAAAACTTTTTGTTACTTGAACCTCTCTTTGAACATCTTAATTCAATTACACTATTTAGTAAATATGAACCTTTGACTTGTAAGGAATTTTTTCCTATTTTCAAAAAAATATCTGAGTACGATATTGAAAGTTATTTCTCCACAAACGGAATACTTTTAAGTGAGGAAATAATAGACAGCATAGTTGGAAATCTTACCTATTTAACCATATCAATAACTGGATTTGCAAATGAAACATATAAAGAAAACATGGGAGTTGATAAGTTAGATCAAGTAAAAGAAAATATAGAATATATCAACAAAGTAAAAAAAGAAAAAAATACAATATATCCAATATTAAGGATATCAACAGTTGGACTACTTGATATGATTCATGAACTTAAAATGGCTGTTGATTTTGTAGATCGGTATGATATAAAAGAGGGTATTCAAGTAACATCATTTAAAGCGTTTTCTAAAGATTTAACAGAGCTTATGCCATTAAACAACCCAGAATATTTTACAAATATTACAAAAGAAGCGATAGAGTATGCAAACAGTATTGACGTAAAGTTTGTACTCCAAAGTGGAAGTATTATAGAAAATCAACAAGGTACTCAAGAGCTTGGACACAAGCAATGTAATATGCCATGGTATAGATTATCAATCCAACCAAATGGAGATGTTTACCCTTGCCCTGTAGCTTATAAACCTATTGGAAATATATTTAAAAATAATATATTAGATATTTGGAACTCAAATGATATGATTAAATTTAGAGATGGTGTAAATAGTTTGGATAATATGAATGAAGATTGTAAAAACTGTACTCACTGTAGACATCGTAGTGTTATTACAGTTCAAACAAATGACTTCTCAGCAAAAGATAGCTATATAGCTCAAATGAGGAGAAAAAATGACAAATAACTTTTTACAAAATGATGCAAGAGCAATTATGATATACAATATAATTAATTTAATAAAAAAATTGGATTTGTTTAAAAATAAAAAATCAATTATCAATATTGGTTCTTTTGATCTAATTGCTTCAGAAAATATAGAGTTAGCAATGCAATTATTAAGCGCATTAAAATTAGATACAAATGGTATAAATTTATCAAGTTATATAGATAAAAGAAGAATCAGTTCTGAAATACTATGGAAGAAATTAGGGTTTGAAGAAATAAATTTTATAGACCCAGATGGTGCCCACAATAGTTTAACATATGATTTCAATTTGGATATACAAGAAGAGATAGGATTTATGAACTCTTTTGAAGTAGTTGCAAATTTTGGAACATTAGAACATATTTTTAATCAATATGCAGCATTTAAAAATATACATAAATTATGTAATGTAGATGGTCTTATGATTCATTCCTTACCAATACAAGGTGCATTTGAGCATGGTATGTATAATTATCATCCAAATTTCTTTTATGCTTTAGCTAGTGCGAATGGTTATAAAATAGAATACTTTGGATTAAGACATAAAAATTTAAAAAACTATAACTTAGTAGAAATTAATAACGATGCTATAAAACCATTTTTAAACACTATAAATGCATTAGATACCTTGGGTGCATTAGTTATTTTTAGAAAACTAGCTGATAAAGAGTTTAAAGTACCATTTCAAGGTAGATATGAATCATTTGAAAAAAATACAACATGAGCTTAAATAGTAATTATTTTTTTAATCAACTATGGGGAAAAACAGTTGCAAAATTTGAAAATGGAGAGTTTTGTAGTTTTGCTCTAGAAGATGGTGAAGACAAATGCTATTTTCAATATATTAAGAGAGATATAGCAGATGAGTTGCCTTTTATTGAAAAAAATAGGTATTTTGATATTATCACTCCATTTGATTATGGTGGATTTTACTATAGCACTCAAGAGGTATTAAAAAAAGGGTTAAGTGAGTTTGAATTAAAATGTAAAAGAGAAAATATAATATCTGCCTTTTTTAGGTTTAATCCTTTGCTTAATCAAAATTTTGATATTTTAAAAAATTATATAGATATCATTAAAATACAAGACCACATAATAATTAATTTAGAAACTGATTATGAAAAGAGTTTTTCGTCTGGCAAAAGGCGAGATATTAACAGAGCAAAAAGATATGATTATACTTTTATAAAAAATGATTCAATAGAAAACTTTTACACTACTTATTTAGAATCAATGTGTAGAATAGGTGCTAATGATTATTTTAAATTTGATAAAGAAGTTTTATCAGAGTTATTAAAATTTGGTAAAATATTTAGTATAAAATTTGATGAAAAAACTGTAAATTCTATATTTATTATAGAAGATGAATTAAACATATATTACTTATTAGGTTCTGGTATGACGGAGTATTTAAAATATGGATTTAATTCTTTATTACTCTATCTAATATGTGATTATTATAGTGATTGCAAAAAAATCTTTTTTTTGGGTGGAGGCAAAGGTGGACTTTATCAGTATAAAAAAAGATTTTCTAAATCAAGAGTGCCTTTTTATATAGGGCAAAAGATATTTGATAAAGAAATTTATGATAAACTAATAATTCAAACTGATAGGCAGAAAAATAAATTTTTCCCACAATACAGAAAAAAAATAATATAGGAATATAGATGAGTTTTTTATCTTTTGATAAAATTATGTATCACCCAGAAAATATTATGGCTATTAAAGATGCTACTCCAATTTTTCCAGTTCATGCAACAATTAGTTTAGGAAATTATTGTAATCATAGATGTTTATGGTGTACTGCTTATGAATATCAACTTGATAGTGCTACTTTATTGGATTTTGATAAAATAATCTTTTTTTTAGAACAAGCTAAAAGCAGAGGTTTAAAAGCTGTTACTTATGTAGGTAATGGTGAGCCTACAGCATATCCAAGATTTAAAGAACTAGTTACTAAGATAGCAGAGTTAGGGATTGAGCAAGCAATGTTTACAAATGGTTATCTTATGGATAGATTTGAAGATGAAATTTTGAATCATTTTACTTGGATTAGAGTTAGTCTTGATGCAGGAAGCACAGATGTACATAACTATATGCATGATGTAAATAATCATTTTGATAAAATTATAAAAAATACAAAAAACTTAATATCCAAAAGAAAAGATAAAATGCCAACTGTTGGTATACAATATGCCACACATCATAAAAATTTAGATGATTTATATGATGGTGCAAAAATTTCTTCTGAGATCAATGCGGATTATTTTTCTGTTAAACCTGTGTTTAATCGTGGAGCAGTTGGTGAAAATATAGAAAAAAATAATTTAACATATGATGATATTACACCAATTGTTAAGGGGATAAAAAAAGATTTTCAAAGTGATGAGTTTGAAATTTTTTATAGACCTCACCAAATACTTTCGCACGAACAAGAATATACAATATTTGATTATAAACTATGTGTAGCTGGTTTTTTTAATGTAAATATCTATGAGGATGATAAAATTATATATTGTGGTCCTCATCGAGTTAGTGTAGGAAAAATTACTGATGATTTAGATGAAATAGAATCAAATATTGTAAAATTATCAGATAAATTAGACCTTAGTAAATGTCCAGCTGGTTGTAGATATCATGAGTTGAACAATCTTGTTGATAATATATTAACCCCACAAAAAGTTGCTAAAAAACAGCACCTAAATTTTATTTAGAGAGTTTAGATGCTAAATTTAATGAATGAGACACTTCAAGAACAAAATGCAAAATTAGCAACAGAGTATAAGGATGAAAAATATCCAATATATTTTATAATAGCTCAACCAAGAGGCGCTTCATCATTGTTGCAACAGCTATTAAGCAGTAATTTAAATATTGGATATATTAGTAATTTTTTAGCAAAATTCTATAAATCTCCTATATTTGGATTGGAACTTGAAAAAGATGTAGTAGATAAAAATTATAAAAGTAGTTTTTTATCTAGTTATGGAAATACATCAGGTCTAAATGAACCACATGAATGGGGATGGTTTTTTAAAGAGCACTTAGACCTTGAGGGTGCAAAGCACTACACAGACAAAGAAGAGTTTAATGGTTTAAAATCAAATTTATTAGCAGTTACAAACATAAAAAAATCACCATTGCTAATTGATAATATATATGCGATGTCTAATATATTAAAATTTAAAAAAGATTTTAAAAATATAAAGATTATCAATATGACAAGAGATTTGTATTTTATATCTAACTCTATTATTAACGCAAGAATAAGTAGATATTCAGATATAAATGAGTTTTATGGGCATCGACCACGAAATATAGAAGAGATTTTAAAGATACAAAACCCAATAGAGCAGATAGTTTATCAGGTCAAATCGATACAAAATGAAATTGATGAGATATTAGAGAATTTTGATAACAAAGATATTATAAATATAGATTATGAAGATATCTATAAAGATAGTTTTGGAGTTGTTGAGAAATTTAGAAAGTTTGTACAAAAAGATAATATAAATTTAGAATATAAAGAGAAACATTTACCAGAACTAATATACAGAAATGATGAGAGCCTTATAAAGGCTGAGTATAAAGATGAATTAGATCTTTATTATAAAAAATATTTTGGCAATGTAGATGATTAAGTATGTAGATTTAGGTGTTAGTGAAGAGGAATATGATAAAAATATATCCCCTTTGTTAAAAAAAATATTTTTAAGCGGTCAATTTGTTTATGAAAGTCAGGTTCAAGAGTTTGAGGGCGCATTTGCTTCGTATTGTGGCACTAAGTATGCTGTTGCATTAAACTCTGGCACAGACGCTCTCATATTTGCACTTAAAAGCTTAGGTATAGGAGATGGGGATGAGGTTATAACTGTCTCTAATAGTTTTATAGCTACAGCCAATGCTATCTCTTATGTTGGGGCAAAAGCAGTGTTTGTAGATATAAAAGATGATTTGCTTATAGATAACTCTAAAATAGAAGATGCTATAACAAATAAGACAAAAGCTATCATACCCGTTCATCTTATGGGACTCATTTGTGATATGGATGAAATTTTACAAATCGCAAAAAAACATAATCTTTTTGTCATAGAAGATGCAGCACAAAGTGTAGGTTCTAAGTATAAAAACAAAATGAGTGGCTCATTATCAGATGTTGGTTGTTTTTCATTACATCCATTAAAAAACCTTTCAGGCGTTACAGACGGTGGAGTTGTAACTACGGACAATGAAGAAGTTGCTACATATATAAAACAAGTAAGAAATCATGGTTTGATTGATAGAGACAATCAAAATATTATAGGAAGAGTTTCAAGATTAAGTAGTATAAATGCTGTAATATTAAATTACAGATTAGGTAAGTTAGATGTTATTATAAAAAGAAGACGGGAGATGGCAACTCTTTATGATGAACTTTTAAAAGATATAGACTATGTAGCTCTCATAAATGTTGATTCTAATAAGTTTCACACATATCATACATATATCATAAAAGTACAAAACAGAACAAAGTTGCAGAGCTATCTTTTAGATAATGGAGTTGAAACGAAAATACATTATCCAATTTTAATTCATAAACAAAAGCCATATAAAGGCATTAATACCTGCTTGAAAAATACTCAAACTTTAGCTAAGCAGACATTAACACTCCCTATTTCTAATTTAAGTGCAACAGAAGTTGAATATGTTTGTAAAAAAATATCAAATTTTTATGAGGGGCTTTAATGGTAATTTGGCTTCTTGGTATTAGTGGAGCAGGTAAAACTACTCTTGGTAATAAGTTAAAAAAGTATTTTGATGAAAAAAAAATAAAAAGTTATATTATTGATGGTGATTTAGTAAGAGAATTTTATGATAGCGATTTAGGTTTCACTAAAGAAGATAGAGTTGCAAATATAAAAAGAATTTTACTTAGTGCTTATGTGCTTGAACAAAATGGTATCATTCCAATAGTATGCAATATTTCCCCATTTCAAGAGTTAAGAAATTTTGCAAATGAAAAACTAGATAACTATATAGAGATATATCTAAAAAGAGAGATAGCAGATATAAAAAATAAAGACAATGTTTATAGTAAAAATGACGTAGTTGGTGTAGATATGGTATTTGATGAGCCAAAAAATCCAAATTTAACAATAGATACTTCAAAAGATGATATCCCAACAAGTTTAAATAAAATTATAAATTATATAGGAATATAGATGCGATATGAGATAAACGAAGAGATACTTCAAGATATAATAAACCTAGAAATAGGACTTTTTTTTCCACTAAATGGATTTATGGATTCTAAAGATTATAATGGTGTAGTTAATGATATGAAATTGTCATGTGGAACTATATGGACAATACCAATTACACTAGATATAGATGAAGAGAGTTTTAAAAAAGCTGTAACACAAGATAATTTAACCTTAACTTTAAACAATAAAGATGTTGCTTTAGTAGAGATAGAAGATATCTATAAAACAAGTATTGATGATATAAAAAAAATATACAAAACAGATGATATAAAACATCCCGGTGTAAAAAAAGAGTTAAATAGAGGTAAATTTAGAGTTGGTGGAAAAGTAGAGTTATTAGATAAAACTTTATTAGAGGGCACACTAAATCCAAAAGAGACAAAAGAGTATTTTAAAACTAACGGTTACAATACCGTAGTTGGATTTCAAACTAGAAATGTTGTTCATCGTGCTCATGAATATCTTCATAGAGTAGGATTAGAGTTTTGTGATGCGTTGTTTATAAATCCTCTTGTTGGTTGGAAAAAGCCAGGTGACTTTAGTGAAGTAGCAGTTGAAAATGGATACAGAGCTATGATAGATAAATATTATAGTGGATTAAATGTATATTTTAGAACTTTAAAAACACCTATGAGATACGCTGGGCCAAGAGAAGCGATATTTCATGCAATAATTAGAAAAAACCTAGGTTGTACACATTTTATAATTGGGAGAGACCATGCTGGTGTTGGGGGCTTTTATGGTAAATATGAAGCACATAAATTAGCTAAACAAATAATAGAAAAAGACGATTTAGGAATTGAATTATTACTCTTAAAAGAGCCATACTATTGTAATGTATGTGAGCAGATGGTTAGTGAAAATTGTTGTGCTCATGATGATACTATAAAAATTAGTGGAACAAAGATTAGAAATATGTTAAGCAATGGCGAAATTCCATCAAAAACATATATGAGAAAAGAAGTCGCGCAAGAGATTATAAAGCTTAAAGAGGAGATGTTTATTAGATGAAAAAAATCATAGCAACAGTAGGACCAGCACTGCTTCATACTACACCATTAAAAGAGGTACATACTGATAAAAATATTTATAGAATAAATGGAGCACATGGTAGTATTGAAGAGATTGAAAAATATATTTTAGAAATAAAATCTCAAGTTAGTGATGCTAAAATTCTTATGGATCTTCCAGGCAACAAAGTACGGACTGCAAATTTTGAAAATGGATATATTGATATTGAAAAAGATAAAGAGTTCTCAATATCTTTTAATCAAACAAACTATCAAGAGTTTTTTCAACATTTAAAAATTGGTGCTGATGTTTGGGCAAATGATTCTATATTTAGATTTAATGTAAAGGCAATCGATATAGAAACTGCAAAAATCACTTTTTTCTCTCACTCTACAGGACGGCTTTTAAATAACAAAGGGATGCATGTTAGAGGTATACACGCAAATATACCATTTTTGTTTTCTAAAGATAAAAAACTTATAAATTTAGCAAATAAGTATAAATTAGATTTTGTAGGTTTATCTTTTGTGCGTGATGCCAAGGATATAAAAATTGCAAAAAAACTAATAAAACATTCAGAGATAATATCTAAAGTTGAAACATTAAGTGCTGTAAATAATTTAGATGAAATTTTAGAAGAGGTGGAATATATTTTAATTGATAGGGGTGATTTATCAACGGAGATAGGTTTACAAAAGGTTCCATCTTATCAAAAATTCATAATAGACAAAGCTCTTTATTATAATAAAAAAGTATTTTTAGCAACTCAATTTTTAAAATCTATGGAGCATAACCCTCTACCAACAATAGCAGAAACAATAGATCTGTATAATACATTAAAAAGTGGAATCTGTGGAGTTCAAATGTCAGAAGAAACAGCTGTTGGTAAATATCCAAAAGAGTGCTTAGATGTCATAAATGATCTTATGAAAGAGATAAAAGCGGAATATAAAGGGGAAGTGCGGTGAGTGATAAATATGCGATAGATAGTCATAAACTAAGTTACCACCCACAAAGAGTTGCCAAGTGGATTGAAGCTGGCGATGATTTAGAAAAATTAAAGACGATATATCCTGTTTATATAGAAATCTCTCCTGTTGGAGCTTGTAATCATAGATGTACATTTTGTGGTGTTGATTATATTGGCTATCAAAATATAAGATGGGAAGCAGAGCTTTTAAAAGAGAGATTAAGTGAGATGTCTAAAGAGGGTGTAAAAAGTATTATGTTTGCTGGTGAGGGTGAACCACTTCTACATAAAGAGTTAGATGATATTATAGAGCATTGTGCTAATGTTGGCATAAGTAGCTCGATAACAACAAACTTTGTTTTTTTGAATGAAAAAAATGTAGATAAATTTTTTAAAAATGCATCTTGGATAAAAATAAGTATTAACGCTGGAACTAAAGAGACATATTCAGCTATCCATAGAACAAAAGAAGATGACTTTAATAAGGTCATTGAAAATATGAAACTTGCAGTAAAAGTAAAAAAAGAAAATAACTATAAATGTACACTTGGTGCTCAGATGTTACTTCTACCAGAGAATCAAAATGAAGCTCTAACTTTAGCAAAAATAGTAAAAGAGATAGGGCTTGATTATCTCGTTATAAAACCATATTCACAACATCTATTTAGTGAAACAAAAATTTATAAAGATATAGAT
>Ga0256834_1002361_pt1 | contig 11997 bp, 15 predicted proteins | sample 4281140metaG_FD_190536 | JGI IMG/M metagenome (GOLD analysis project Ga0256834, IMG submission 190536) | Hydrothermal vent microbial communities from East Pacific Rise, Pacific Ocean - 4281-140 | ecosystem: Environmental > Aquatic > Marine > Hydrothermal vents | place: Pacific Ocean: East... | reverse complement strand
TCAATGTCGCGGTGGCGCCGGAACGACAGGGGCAGGGGCTGGGTCGCCGCATCCTGATGCACCTGCTGGACCGTGCCCGCCGCCAGGGTGCCGAACAGGCGCTGCTCGAGGTGCGCCCGAGCAACGAGAAGGCGATCCGGCTGTACGAGGATGTGGGTTTCTGCGAGATCTGCCGCCGGCCCGGCTACTACCCGGGGCAGGAACGGCGCGAGGATGCCATCGTCTATGCGCTGCAACTGCTGTAACTGGTCGCCCATAAGCATATTTAAACAACTTTGTAGCGCGGCGGTCGTTTTTTGACCACACTAGGGGCATTGCTGCAACCCACCGAGTCATCCCATGCGCGCACCCGACGGCCGCCCCATCTACCTCGATCTCCGGCACATCAGGCTGCCGGTGACCGGCGTCATCTCGATCATGCACCGCATCTTCGGGGTGCTTTTGAGCTTCTCCATTCCCGGTTTCGTCTATGTCTTCGGCCTCAGCCTGCAGGGCGAGGCGGGCTTTGCCCGCGCCGCCGAGCTGCTGGGGCAGGGCTGGCTGATTCCGCTGTACCTGCTGCTGCTCTGGGGCTTCGTGCACCACCTGCTGGCCGGCATCCGCTACCTGCTGATGGATATCGAGATCGGCGTGGCCAAGGCGCCGGCGACGCAGAGCGCCCGCATCATCGTTCCGCTGGCGGCGGTGCTGAGCCTGCTGATCGCGCTGGGGGTCTGGTCATGAGCGGCTATTCCGGCATGTGGGCCTGGCTGATCCAGCGTTTCTCCGGCATCTACATCGGTCTCTATGTGGTGGCGGTGGCGCTGATCGTTGCCTTCGGCGGCGAGCTGGACGCCGCACGCTGGCAGGGGCTGTTCGCCTCGCCGCTGATGCAGGCGGCCGCTTCCGTGTTCATCGTCGCGCTGCTGTTCCATGCCTGGATCGGCCTGCGCGACGTGGTGCTCGATTACATTCATCCCATCGCGATCAAGATCCCGGTGCTGCTCGTCATCCTGGCGATGCTGCTGGCCTCGGGCTTCTGGTTCCTGCGTGCCCTGATACAGGTTGACCCGACATGACGGTAGAAAGACGACGATTCGACGCGCTGATCATCGGCGCCGGCGGCGGCGGGCTGCGCGCCGCGCTGCAGCTGGCCCGTGCCGACATCAACGTGGCCGTGGTGTCCAAGGTATTCCCGACCCGCTCGCACACGGTGGCGGCCCAGGGCGGCGTCAATGCCGCGCTGGCCAACGTGATGCCGGACAACTGGCACTGGCACATGTTCGACACCGTCAAGGGCAGCGACTACCTCGGCGACCAGGACGCCATCGAGTACATGTGCCGCGTGGCCCCCGAGCTGGTCTACGAGCTGGAGCACTACGGCGTGCCCTTCTCGCGGCTGGACAACGGCAAGATCTACCAGCGCGCCTTCGGCGGACAGAGCCAGAATTTCGGCGAGAAGCAGGCGGCACGCACCTGCGCCGCGGCCGACCGCACCGGCCACGCCATTCTGCACTCGCTGTACCAGCAGAACATCCGCGCCCAGACCCATTTCTTCGACGAATACTTCGCCACCGACCTGATCCGCAACGAGGAAGGCGTGGTGCAGGGCGCACTGATCGTCAGCATCCAGACCGGCGAGACGCTGCTGGTCGAGGCGCGCACCACGCTGCTGGCCACCGGCGGCGCGGGGCAGATCTACCGCACCAACTCCAATGCGCTGATCAACACCGGCGACGGCCTCGGCATGGCGCTGCGCGCCGGCGTGCCGCTGCAGGACATGGAATTCGTGCAGTTCCATCCCACCGGCCTGGCCGGCATCGGCATGCTGATCACCGAGGGCTGCCGCGGCGAAGGCGGCTACCTGATCAACAGCGAGGGCGAGCGCTTCATGGAGCGCTACGCGCCGAACGCCAAGGATCTCGCCAGCCGCGACGTGGTGAGCCGTTCCATCTACCTAGAGGTGAAGGAAGGCCGCGGCTGCGGGCCGAACAAGGATCATGTGCTGCTGAAGCTGGATCACCTGGGCGCCGACACCATCATGAAGCGGCTGCCGGGCATCCGTCAGTCCAGCATCACCTTTGTCGGCGTCGATCCGATCGAGCAGCCGATTCCGGTGTTCCCGACCGCGCACTACTTCATGGGCGGCATCCCGACCAACCGCAAGGGCGAGGTGGTCGCCCCCTACAAGGATACCCCGGAAGAGCCGGTGCCCGGCCTCTACGCCGCCGGCGAGTGCGCCTGCGTGTCGGTGCACGGCGCCAACCGGCTGGGCGGCAACTCGCTGCTCGACATCATCGTCTTCGGCCGCGCCGCCGCCGACGAGATGATCCGCCACATCAAGGAAAACCCCTATCACGAGAAGATCGACGAGAACGCGGTGGAACGGGCGCTCGACCGTCTGCACCGCTGGGATCGCAAGGGCGAGGGCGAGACCGTCGATGGCCTGAAGGACGATCTGAAGAAGGCGATGGAAGACTTCTGCGGCGTCTACCGCACGCAGGAGCTGCTGGACCAGGGCGTCGAGGAAATCCGCAAGATCCGCGACCGGCTGCCGGATGTCTACATCAGCGACTTCTCGCGCACCTTCAACACCGCGCGCATCGAGGCGCTGGAGCTGGAAAACCTGGTCGATGTGGCGATGGCCGTAGTCAAGTCCGCCTCCGTGCGCCAGGAGAGCCGCGGCGCCCATTCCCGCGTCGACTATCCGGATCGCGACGACCAGCAGTGGATGAAGCACAGCCTGTACTTCCTGGCCGATGACCGCATGGACTTCAAGCCGGTGCGCACCAAGCCGCTGACCGTCGAAACCTTTCCGCCGAAAGAGCGGGTGTACTGATCATGAAATTCAACATCTTCCGCTACAACCCGGAAACCGACAAGGAACCGCATATCCAGAGCTACGAGCTGGATGTGCCGCGCGAGACCATGCTGCTCGAGGCACTGCTGCAGATTCACCGCCAGGATCCGACGCTCGGCTTCCGCAAGTCCTGCCGCGAGGGTGTCTGCGGCTCCGACGGCATGAACGTCAACGGCGTCAACCGCCTGGCCTGCGTCACCCCGCTGTCGGAACTGAAGGAGCCGATCGAGATCCGCCCGCTGCCCGGCCTCGCCGTGATCCGCGACCTGATCGTGGACATGGAACAGTTCTACACCATGTACCGGGCGGTCAAGCCCTACCTGGTCGGCGCCGAGCCGGAGCCGGAAGTCGAGCGCCTGCAGACGCCGGAGGAACGCGACCGCCTCGACGGACTCTACGAGTGCATCCTCTGCGGCTGCTGTTCCACAGCCTGCCCGTCGTTCTGGTGGAACCCGGACAAGTTCCTCGGCCCGGCCGCGCTGCTGCAGGCCGCGCGCTTCATCGAGGACAGCCGTGACGAGGCCACCGTCGAGCGGCTGGAACAGCTCGACGACGCCTACAAGCTCTACCGCTGCCACAGCATCATGAACTGCGTCCAGGTCTGCCCCAAGGAGCTGAACCCGACCCGCGCCATCGGCAAGATCAAGGAGCGCATGGTGCAGAAGAAGCTGTGAGCGCCGACGCCGACACGGAGGTCACGCTGGCCGAGCTGAAATGGCGCTGCCGGCGCGGCATGCTGGAACTGGACGTGTTCCTGCAGCGCTTCCTGCAGCACGGCTATGCCGAACTGGATGCCGCCGAACGCGAAACCTTCTTCGAACTGCTCGACTATCCCGACCAGGAACTGCTGGAACTGCTGCTCGGGCAGATCCATGCGCTCGACCCCGCCCACAACGCCATTGCCGAGCGCATCCGCCGCAGCGCCCGTCCCGCCTGAAAGGTCTGCCTGAACAACCCTGCCGCCGCTCGGGCTGAGGGCCGCGCGGCATGCTGATACAATCGGCGCATGAACGCCCGCGCCGAAAGCCTTGCCGACGAACTGGAACAGCAGCGACTCCGGCCGCTGTACCTGGCCGCGCTGCGCCAGCGCTTCAAGAACCTGATCAACCGCCTCACCAGCGGCGGCGACATGCAGCGCCAGCTCGAGGGCGAGGCGGACGCGGCCGACCTGGCCTTTCTGATGAGCTACGTGCAGGCCTGGCACTGGCTGCGCCTGCAGGTGGCCGAGCCCTGGCGTGCCCCGATGCTCGATGCCTTCAAGGGCTCGGCGCGCGCCTTCCTGATGGAGCTGCTGGAACAGAGCGACAGCGCCGAGGACTTCGTTCGCGGCTACATCGCCTTCTGGCGCGCCAGCCCGCCGCCGGGGCCGGTCCAGCGTCAGCAGCTGATGCGGCTGCTCGAGGGGCAGGGCGGCGACGACGAGGCCCTGGTGCGGCGCATCCTGGCGCTGTGGCAGCGGCTGAATATCTATCCGGCGCCGGACAAGCGGCTCTATGTCGAGATCGCCCGTGACGAGCGCAACCGCTACGACGCCATGCTCGGACCGGAAGATCACGAACGGCTGGCGCTGATCGACGAACTGCCGGATGTTCCGGGCCGGCCCCGCTTCGACAAGCTGGGCATGATTCCGCACATGGGCTGCCCGCAGACCTGCCGCCACTGCATGTTCATCTTCCGCCCCTTCGTCAAGGGCAAGGAGCGCGCCGGCGAGATCTACGAACTGGTGGACGGGCTGACCGAGAGCGTGCTGTTCACCGGCGGCGACCTGACCCGGCACATGGAGCATTTTTACCGCGCCATCCGCGAGATGCGCCACATCCGCAACTTCGCCATCCTGCTCAACGGCGACTTTGCCGACAGCCCGAAGGCAGTGCGCGAACTGCTGGGCGAGATGGAGCGTTCGCTGCGCGCACGGCCCGCCGGCTGGCCGAAGGCCGGAGTGCTGCTGCAGATCAGCTTCGACGAGTTCCACCAGGAAGTCGTGCTGGACAAGAAAGGCCGGCTCAAGGAGCGGATTCCGGTACGAAAGATCGCGAACATCGTCGAACAGGCGCCCAAGTTCCCGCTGATCCAGCTGGCGCTGCTGCACAAGCAGAACGCGTTGAACTTCTCCATGGATCTGTTTCAGAAGGGCGTGTTTGGCCGTCTGGCTGCCGAACTGGGCGAACGCGGCCACCAGGTCCGGGTGCTCTCCAGCGCGCCGGCCGAACGACCCAAGGCGCACCCGCTGACCGGCGAGCGGGGGCGGGTGGTCAAGGATGCCACCTTCGTGCTGGCGAAATACCCGGACTATCCGATCCTGCTCACCAGCTCCACCATCGACAGCTACGGCCGCGCCGAGCTGCTGGAACCGGGCGAGGCGGTGCAGGAGCGGGACTACCTGGCCCAGGTGCTCGAGCGCGGGCGCTCGCCGGGCGAAGGCTTCGATACCGACCTGATGTTCTGGTTCAACGGCTGGGCGACGCTGTTCTCGGCAGTGCACCTCTGTCTCGGCAATGTCCATGACGAGGGCGCCGAGCGGGTGCTGGCGCGCCAGCGCAAGGATCCGCTGAGCCGCGCGCTGGCCGACTTCGACACCCGCCTGCTGGAGTACTACGCCGAGCGGCGCGACGATCTCGACCAGCTGATCGACAAGGCCTCCAGCCCCCACCAGCTGTTCCACAAGATCACCGAGGATGCGGCCATGCGGCTGCACCTGACCCGCCGGCTGCTGGAGCGGGACGGAGCCTGAGCTTGGCGGCAGGGTCTTCAGAGCGCCTGTTCGAGCTGCGTCCCTCGGCCTGGCTCAACCGACTGGAATACGCCTTTCTGGCGCTGATGATGCTGGTGGCGTTGCTCGCCTTCGAGGCGCCGGTCGGAATCGGGCTGGCGCTGCTGATCCTGCTGCTGGCCCTGCGCTGGCGGGTTGCCGGGCAGCTGCTGCTGCCGCACCGGCTGCGCGGACGGTTGCAGCTGGCCGACCAGCCGCCGCGCCTGATCTGCTATGCTTGTCGTTTCGGCGACGGACAGGATAGCTGGCCGCTGGAGCAATGCCGGCTGCACCGGGCCCGACACTTCCTGGTCATCCGCCACCGCGCCCGCGCGCTGCTGCTGGTCGCCGACAGTTTCGTCTCGGCGGCCGAGCATGCCCGCTTCCGCCGACGCCTGTTTCGACTGATGGAGAACCATGCTCGCTGATATCGAATCCGTCCGCAGCGGACAGATCGTTACGCCCCGCAGCTTTGCCGGGCTGATGGAGCTGTACGAGCAGAACTACCTGCGCCTGCGCCGCATCGCGCCGGACCTGGACAGCGCCGACGAGATGATCTCGCTGGCGCCGGGGCATCTCGATCTCTACCTGTCGGTGGTGGAACGCTGCAAGTACACCACCTTCCTGCGCATGACCTATCGCTTCCGCCAGGGCGATCGGCTGGTCTGCGAGCCCGATCTGCACCTGCGCATCTACCACGACGCCCGCACCGCCGAGGCGCAGGACCGCCTCGATCGCCAGCATCACCGCATCCGCAATGGCGAAACCCTCGAGCAAAAATGGCGGCTCAACCGCTTTCTCTACAAATGGCTCGGGTTTTCGCTGTATCAGGGGCATCGTTTTCAGCCGGTAGGCGGCCTGCGAAAACTTGCGAATCAAGGTTAGGAAGTGTTTGCAAGTGGCTGAAATAAAAGTGAAAACTATAAATACATAGTAAAACGCTCGGGAATAATTCTTGACCTTTGTCAACGCTTGCGATAGATTCCTGAGCAGATTAGTCAGGAATTAACGGAAGGCACTATGAAACTGTCAACCAAAGGCCGCTACGCGGTCACCGCGATGATGGATATCGCTTTGCACGAAAAGGTCGGCCCGGTAACATTGGCCGATATCTCGCAGTGTCAGGGTATTTCCCTGTCCTATCTGGAACAGCTGTTTTCCAAACTGCGGCGCAACGGCCTGGTTCAGGGCGTGCGCGGGCCGGGTGGCGGCTATCGTCTTGCCAAGCCGGCCAGCGAAATCTCGGTCGCCGACATCATCGATGCGGTGGACGAGAAGATGGACCTGACCAAGTGCGGCGGCAAGGGCAACTGCGATGACGGCTCCAAGTGCCTGACCCACAAGCTCTGGTACGACCTGACCTGCGACCTGCACCGCTTCCTGAGCGGCATCAAGCTGGATCAGTACCTGAACCGGCCCCATATCAACGAACTGGTAAAAAAACAGGACGAGCAGTACGGGCGATTCATCAACCGCCGTTCCGCTGCCTGACGGAGACTTAACACACATGAGCGACATGAGACTGCCCATTTATCTGGACTACAGTGCCACCACACCGGTGGACGAGCGCGTTGCCGAGAAGATGGCCGGCTACCTGACCATCGACGGCAAGTTCGGCAACCCGGCCTCGCGCAGCCACAGCTATGGCTGGGAGGCGGAAGAGGCGGTCGAGAACGCCCGCCAGCAGGTGGCCGACCTGATCAATGCCGATCCGCGCGAGATCGTCTGGACCAGCGGCGCGACCGAGTCCGACAACCTGGCGATCAAGGGCGCGGCCCACTTCTACAAGAAGAAGGGCAAGCACATCGTGACCGTCAAGACCGAGCACAAGGCGGTGCTGGACACCTGCCGCCAGCTCGAGCGCGAAGGCTACGACGTCACCTATCTGGACCCGATGGAGAACGGTCTGCTGGATCTGGACAAGTTCCAGCAAGCCTTGCGCGACGACACCATTCTGGTCTCGGTGATGCATGTGAACAACGAGATCGGCGTGATCCAGGACATCGAGGCCATCGGCGAGATCTGCCGCGAGCGCAAAATCCTGTTCCATGTCGATGCGGCGCAATCCGCCGGCAAGGTCGAGATCGACCTGCAGAAGCTGAAGGTGGATCTGATGTCCTTCTCCGGCCACAAGATCTACGGCCCCAAGGGCATCGGCGCGCTGTACGTGCGTCGCAAGCCGCGGGTTCGTCTGGAGGCGCAGATGCACGGCGGCGGTCACGAGCGCGGCATGCGTTCCGGCACGCTGGCCACGCACCAGATCGTCGGCATGGGCGAGGCCTTCCGCATCGCGAAGGAAGAGATGGCCACCGAGAGCGAGCGCATCCGCATGCTGCGCGATCGTCTCTACAACGGCCTCAAGGACATCGAGGAAGTCTATGTCAACGGCGATATGGAGCGACGCATCGCCGGCAACCTCAACATCAGCTTCAACTATGTCGAGGGCGAATCGCTGATCATGGCGCTGCGCGACCTGGCCGTATCCTCCGGTTCGGCCTGTACCTCAGCCAGTCTCGAGCCCTCCTACGTGCTGCGCGCGCTGGGCCGCAACGACGAGCTGGCCCACAGCTCCATCCGCTTCACGCTGGGTCGCTACACCACCATCGAGGAAGTGGACTACACCGTCGAGCTGGTGAAAAAGGCCGTAGCCAAGCTGCGCGAGCTGTCCCCGCTGTGGGACATGTACAAGGCCGGCATCGACCTGAATTCCGTTGAATGGGTGGCTCACTGAGCGCCCCTGGCACACAGACAACTGAGGTAATACAGCATGGCATACAGTGAAAAGGTACTCGACCATTACGAGAATCCGCGCAATGTCGGCAGCATCGAGGAAGACGAGAGCGTCGGCACCGGCATGGTCGGCGCCCCGGCCTGCGGCGACGTGATGAAGCTGCAGATCAAGGTCGGCGACAATGGCGTCATCGAGGACGCCAAGTTCAAGACCTACGGCTGCGGTTCCGCCATTGCCTCCAGCTCGCTGGTGACCGAATGGGTCAAGGGCAAGACGCTGGAAGAGGCGGCCGAGATCAAGAACACCCAGATCGCCGAGGAACTGGCGCTGCCGCCGGTCAAGATCCACTGCTCGGTACTGGCCGAAGACGCCATCGCCGCCGCGATCGAGGACTACAAGCAGAAGCAGGAAAAGCAGCAGAAAAAGGCTTCCTGATCCAGGAAAGACCAGGCCCGCCGCTCAAGCGAGCGGCGGGCTTTTTTGTGCGTGCCCGAAAAACTGCTGGACTGCCGCTGATCCGCTGGCCGGATCGCCAGCAGTCTGGAGAGGGTTACATGTAACCGTCGGTCAGTGTGAGCAGGAAGGCTTCGAGGTCATCCATTTCCTGCTGGGTCAGCCCGAGGGCCGGGTTCAGGTTGGGGTCGCCAAAATTCAGTTCCGCAGCGATATTGGTATCCACCTCCGGATAATCCTTGGCCGGAGTGAAGCCGGCTTCGGCGCTGGATACGGTGATGTCGTAATGGGTAATGACTTCACGCAGGGTCTGGTAGCGACCGTTGTGCATATACGGCGCAGTCAACTCCACGTTGCGCAGGGTGGGCGTACGAAACTTGCCGCGTTCCGTGGTCTCGTCGCTGGAGGAAATGGCGACATCATACTGTCCGGCGTTGCTTGCCAGGCTCTCGCCGAGTCCGCCATCGCGGAAGTCGCTACCGGCCGGATTGTCGGGGTTGGGCGGCGTGCCGATGTTGTAGTACTTGAAGTTGGTGAACAGTACCTTGTTGCCGAATTCCGGATTGCCCTCGAGGCTGTGGCAGTTGTTGCACTTGGCCTTGTTCTGGAATACGAGCATGCCGTTGCGCTCCGACTGTGTCATCGTGTAGCTGCCGGCCAGCCAGGCGTCGAACTTCGACGAGAAGGGATTGACCATGCTCGATTTCTCGAATTCGGCAATGGCCTCGGCGATCTTGTCGTAAACGACATCGGTGTTCTGATCGAAGATGTCATCGCCGAAAACCTCCTTGAAATGTCCGGCATGCATGCCGTTTCTTACCTTGGTCACCACATCGGCCGGATCGGCGTTATTCATTTCCACCGGATTGAGGAAGGGATCCTTGGCCTGCTCCTTCAGGCTGGGGCGTCGCCCGTCCAGGAACTGTCCGCCTTCGAACCTGGATCTCAGCTGCGGGTCAGCATCCGTTTCCGGCGATGCGCCGAAGCTGGTGGCAGGGCGGAACGGCGGGATGAAGGCCGCATAGGCGGCGGTCGGCGCGTTGCGGTTGCCGAAGGCGCCAGCCACCGAACCTTCCGATACTGGGGCAGTGCTGCTGACATCCGGGTCGGCGAAGCCGTGATCGGGCGAATGACAGCTGCCGCAAGCCTGGTTGCCTTCGCTGGACAGGCTTTCGTCCATGAACAGCATCATGCCGAGTTGCTCCTTGCTGACCCCGGTATCCCCGGTGTCGTCATCGCTGCTGCTTCCGCCGCCGCAGGCGGCCAGACCCAGCATCAGGGCGCTGATGGCAGTGGCAAGTTGGATCGTTTTCATCTGAGACTCCTGGCAGTATGAACGAGATAAACCTTAAAAATATGGAGGAATTATAAACCGACCCGGCGCTGACACGAGCGGGCCGGGACGAGGGGCATCAATCACGGGACGAGCGGTTTACCAGGGCGAGTCGACCGGTCCGAAATTCATGCCGATGGAGAGTCGGCGCTCGCCGGATGCGTTGCGCGTGACCCGGTGCGGCGTGGTCGGGTCGAAGAAGCGGTACTCGCCGGCCACCGGCGGCAGGCGGGTTTCCTCGCCGTCCCGTTCGATCACCAGATCGCCGGAGCCTTCGGGGATGCGCAGGTAGACCACGCCGGAGAGCAGTTCGAAGCCGTCGTCGTGGGTGTGCAGGGTGGTGATGTCGCCGGGCATCATGCGGTTGAACCACCAGCCGGCACGTAGCTCGTCCGGATTCATCTCCAGCAGTTCGGCGGCCAGCCCGGTGGCCTCGTCGATCAGCTCGCGCAGTGCGACCGGCGGCCGGTCGCGCAGGTAGAGGTTCTCGTGGCGACCGTGGAAGTAATGGGTCTTCTCGAAGCGGGCGTCGTCCGCATCCAGCCAGGCCTCGAGCTGGCGGTCGATCTCGAGCAGTTGCGCGGCGGGGAGGGCGCTGCGGCGGATGAAATGCGTCCGATCGGCGAACAGGCGGGGGCTGTGCAGTTCTTTCATGGCATCACGGGCTTGCAGGCATGAAAAAGGCGGGTGCAGTGAAACACTGACCCGCCTCGGCAAAGCGCTATGGAGCAGAAACGCCGCTTACTTCTTGACCCACTTGTCGAAGTTGTCGGTGTTTTTGGCCAGGCCGTCTTCGCGACCGGCGCTGTAGGCTTCCGTCACGCGCTGTTCTTCGCGCTCCGGGTGATGCAGGTAACCACCCTGCCAGCCAATGATGTATTCCTCGTCGACACCCATTGACTCCATCTTATCGGTTGCATCGCGGTAAAACTGGTCCATAACAATCTCCTCAAAATTCAGACAGTAAAGTTCGATTCAAAACGCGGCCGGTGCGTCCGTGAATGGCCACGAGGCGAAAAATTGGACGTACTGTAAAGAAAAACCCTCGGGGTTTTAATATCTCTATTGGGGGGATACGCCCATCGGGGATATACGCAAGATGGCTGCAAATGCTTATGATTCGGGGCTTTCCAGACAACCCCTTCAGACAATCGGGAACCGCGAATGACCACCGACGCAGACATGAATTTTACCAGCGGCATGGCCGCGTTCGAAGCCAAGGAATTCGCCCGCGCGATGCAGTTCCTGCTGCCCTTCGCCGAGAAGGGCGATCCGGACGCGCAGCACCGCGTGGCCATCATGTACCAGAACGGCCTCGGCCATGCCCGCAACGAGGCGGAGGCGCTGCGCTGGATGACCGCCGCCGCCGAGCAGGGTCATGCCGTGGCCCAGCATGGCCTCGGTTTCATGTACATGGAGGGCGACTGCGTCGAGAAGGACGGCGAGAAGGCCATCGAATGGTTCACCAGGGCCGCCGACCAGGGCCTGGTCGGCTCGCTGACCACGCTGGCGATGATCTACGACGACGGCACGCTGGTGCCGCAGGACAAGGAGAAGGCGAAGGAACTCTACGCCAAGGCGGGATTCTGAGATGCGTCCGCTGCACCTGACCCGCGTGCTCAACGAGGAACTGGAAGGCACGCTCAAGGGCCACCACACCCCGGTCATGCTGTGGGGGCCGCCGGGCGTCGGCAAGTCGCAGATCGTGATGCAGATCGGCGAGCGCCACGACATCCCGGTCATCGACATCCGCCTGTCGCAGATGGAGCCTTCCGACCTGCGCGGCATCCCCTTCAAGCAGGACGGCCGGGTCGAGTGGGCCACGCCGTCGATCCTGCCCGATGCCGGCCGTCACGGCGAGCAGGGCATCCTGTTTCTCGACGAGATCAACT
>Ga0256834_1002360_pt1 | contig 12014 bp, 9 predicted proteins | sample 4281140metaG_FD_190536 | JGI IMG/M metagenome (GOLD analysis project Ga0256834, IMG submission 190536) | Hydrothermal vent microbial communities from East Pacific Rise, Pacific Ocean - 4281-140 | ecosystem: Environmental > Aquatic > Marine > Hydrothermal vents | place: Pacific Ocean: East Pacific... | reverse complement strand
CTTCCTTAATACCTGGCTGAACTACAACATAACGTTCGTAGTAAATTATTTGATCTAATTTTTTTGTTGGCAACCCTAATAGATAACCAATTTTATTAGGTAACGATTTAAAGTACCAAATATGTGCTACTGGAACCACCAATTCGATGTGCCCCATACGCTCTCTACGTACTTTTTTCTCAGTAACCTCTACACCACAACGGTCGCAAATAATGCCTTTATAACGGATTCGTTTGTATTTCCCGCAATGACACTCCCAGTCCTTTGTTGGGCCAAAAATACGCTCACAGAACAAACCTCCCATTTCTGGTTTGTATGTACGATAGTTGATGGTTTCTGGCTGAGTAACTTCACCGTTTGAATGCTCCAAAATAGACTCTGGAGAAGCCAAACTGATAGTTACGGCTGAGAAATCGTTGTTTAGTTTTTTATTTTTTCTGAATGACATATTCTTAAAATAAATTTCTTTGTTAAAACCAGGTGATTAATCTAAAGTTACTTCTAATGCAAGTCCTCTTAATTCGTGAATCAATACGTTGAATGACTCCGGAATATTAGGTTTCTGCATATTTTCACCTTTTACAATTGCTTCGTAGGCTTTCGCTCTACCAATAACATCATCAGATTTGATAGTAAGTATTTCTTGAAGCACGTGAGAAGCACCAAATGCTTCTAGTGCCCAAACTTCCATTTCACCAAATCTCTGACCACCAAATTGTGCTTTACCACCCAATGGTTGCTGCGTAATTAATGAGTAAGGCCCAATCGATCTTGCGTGCATTTTATCATCCACCAAGTGACCTAACTTAATCATATAAATTACACCTACTGTAACAGGCTGATCAAAACGCTCTCCGCTTAAACCATCGTATAAGTGAGTTCGGCCATAATCAGGCAAACCAGCTTCTTTCAATTCTGCAGCTACTTCATCCATAGAAGCACCATCAAAAATTGGAGAGGCATAACGCTTACCCATTTTTAATCCAGCCCAACCTAACACAGTTTCATAAATCTGTCCAAGGTTCATCCTCGAAGGTACACCTAATGGATTCAATACAATATCCACTGGAGTTCCATCCTCAAGGAATGGCATATCTTCGTCTCTTACAATTTTAGCAACAACACCTTTGTTACCGTGACGACCTGCCATTTTATCACCTACTTTAAGCTTACGCTTTTTAGCAATATAAACTTTAGCAAGTTTTACAATACCTGCAGGTAATTCATCACCCACTTCGAGTATAAATCTCTCTCTTTTAAAGATACCTGTAATTTCGTTTCGTTTAGCTACATACGCTTTCACAATTTTAACCACCATTTGGTTAGTTTCATCGCTTGTAGTCCAATCGTCTAATATTACATCAGAAATAAGATTTACTTCTTCAGGAATTGCATAGGTACTCTCATCTCTGTAAATATTTTTATCAGGGAAAAGGTTGGCTTCAATGTTTTTAGCTGTGAACTTAACGCCTTTGCTAATTAATTCATCACCAAATTTATGACCAACGGCCTGAGAAGTTTTACCCGTTAAAAGAGAAGATAATTTTTCAATTACTTCTGCTCTAACAGATGATAGTTCTTGTCCATATTTATGTTTAAGAAGTTCAACTTCTTTCTTCGCTTTTGCTCTAAGGTCTTTGTCTTTTTTACTTCTGGTAAATAGTTTAGTATCAATAACAACACCTCTTAACGATGGTTTCGCTTTTAACGATGCATCTTTAACATCACCAGCTTTATCACCGAAGATCGCTCTTAATAGTTTTTCTTCTGGAGTTGGATCGCTTTCTCCTTTAGGAGTAATTTTACCAATTAGAATATCGCCTTCTTTAATTTCAGCTCCAATTCTAATAACTCCGTTCTCATCAAGGTGCTTAACAGCTTCTTCACTTACGTTAGGAATTTCAGAAGTTAATTCTTCTTCACCACGTTTGGTATCTCTTACTTCCAAATCAAATTCATCGATATGAATAGAAGTATAAATATCTTCACGTACAACACGCTCAGAAATCACAATCGCATCCTCAAAGTTGTATCCTTGCCAAGGCATAAACGCAACTTTCATATTTCTACCTAAAGCAAGTTCACCTCCTTCAGTAGCATACCCTTCTGTAAGTGCCTGTCCTCTTTTAACTTTTTCGCCTTTTTTAACCAAAGGTTTCATGTTAACACAAGTATCTTGGTTGGTTCTTCTAAACTTAATTAAATCATACGTTTTAGAATCACCGTGGAAACTTGCTAATAACTCATCATCCGACATATCGTAACGAACAAGAATTTTATCAGCATCCACATATTCAACTGTTCCGTCTCCATCGGCCAATACCAAAGAACGAGAATCAAGTGCTACTCGAGTTTCAAGACCTGTACCCACAATTGGAGCTTCTGGTCTTAATAATGGCACTGCTTGACGCATCATATTTGATCCCATCAAGGCACGGTTGGCATCATCGTGCTCTAAGAAAGGAATTAACGAAGCTGCAACGGATACAATTTGGTTAGGAGCAACATCCATAAATGAAAGCTTGTCTGGCCCTACGATTGGGAAATCGCCTTCAAAACGAGCTTTAATTCTATCATTTACATATTTACCTTTATCATCAACAGGTGCATTTGCCTGTGCAATATTATGTGTATCTTCATCTTCAGCAGTTAGGTATGTAATAGTATCCGGAGTCATTCCAACTTTACCATTTTTATCTACCTGACGATATGGCGTTTCGATAAAGCCCATTCCGTTCACTTTTGCATGCACACATAAAGAAGAAATCAAACCAATGTTTGGCCCTTCAGGAGTTTCAATCGTACATAAACGACCGTAGTGCGTGTAGTGAACATCTCGCACCTCGAAACCAGCTCTTTCTCTCGAAAGTCCACCAGGTCCTAATGCTGAAAGTCTTCTTTTATGTGTAATCTCTGCTAATGGATTGGTTTGATCCATAAACTGAGATAACTGGTTAGTACCAAAGAATGAGTTAATAACAGAAGATAATGTACGAGCATTAATTAATTCAACTGGTTTAAAATCTTCGTTATCTCGAACGTTCATACGTTCTTTAATCGTACGAGCCATACGAGCAAGACCCACACCAAATTGTGTGTAAAGCTGCTCACCTACTGTGCGAACCCTTCTATTACTTAAGTGGTCAATATCATCAACAATTGCTTTTGAGTTAATTAACCCAATTAAGTATTGAATAATATGAATAATGTCGTCTTTAGTCAATACTCGACTTTGTTCCGACATATCAATTTTAAGCTTTCTATTGATTCTATAACGACCAACTTCGCCTAAATCATAACGCTTATCACTAAAGAATAAGTTGTTAATCAAGTCACGAGCAGTTCCTTCATCAGGAGCTTCGGTGTTTCTTAACTGACGGTAAATAGTTTCAACCGCTTCTTTCTCCGTGTTAGAGTTATCTTTAGCAAGCGTATTAAAGATGATGGTAAAATCGGTAACGTTTACATCATCTCTATGAAGAATTATTGATTTAGTGCCTGACTCAATAATCAATTCAATATCACCTTCTTCGATGATATGATCTCTTTCTAATAATACTTCGTGACGATCGATAGATACTACTTCACCTGTGTCTTCATCTACGAAATCCTCAGTCCAAGTATTAAGAACCCTTGCAGCAAGTTTTCTACCTACCGCTTTTTTAATGTTTGCTTTTTTAGCTTCTACCTCTTCAGATAGTCCAAAAAGGTCTAATATATCTTTATCTGTACCCCATCCTATTGCACGCAATAGAGTGGTAATAGGAAATTTCTTTTTACGATCGATGTAAGCATACATTACGTTGTTTACATCAGTGGCAAATTCAATCCAAGACCCTTTAAAAGGAATGATTCTGGCTGAATAAAGTTTAGTTCCGTTGGTGTGCTTACTTTGAGCAAAGAACACACCTGGTGATCTGTGCAATTGAGATACAATAACACGTTCGGCTCCGTTTATTACAAACGAACCCTTTCTTGTCATATAAGGAATATTTCCTAAGAAAACCTCCTGCTCAATAGTTTCAAAATCTTCATTTTCGTCATCGTTACACGACAAACGCAATTTCGCTTTTAGCGGAACTGAATAGGTTAACCCTCTATCGATACACTCGTCTACTGAATATTTTGGTGGATCGACCAAATAATCAACAAATTCTAATAAGAAAATGTCACGTGAATCTGAGATAGGAAAGTTGTCAGAAAATACTTTAAAAAGCCCTTCGTTTTCACGTTTTTCTGCGGGAGTTTCTAATTGAAAGAAATTCTGGAATGATTGTACTTGAATATCAAGAAAATCTGGATACTCGATAATTTTCTTAATGGAAGAAAAATTTATTCTTTCGGATTGAATTGCTGTTGCCAAAACTTTATTTTGTTAAAGTTAAAATATGCAGGAAACCCTGCTAAATGGTTTTGTACTAATTCGTGTACAAACAGGAAAAGACCCCTATTCCGATTTACATCGAAAAAGGGGCCCAATAAATTTAGGCCTTATAAAAAGCCACCAAAGTTTACTTTAATTCAACTTCAGCTCCAGCCTCTTCTAATTGCTTTTTAAGCGCTTCAGCTTCGTCTTTAGTAACACCTTCTTTTACAGCTTTAGGGGCACTGTCAACTACTTCTTTAGCTTCTTTAAGTCCAAGACCTGTTAATTCTTTTACAAGTTTAACGATTGCTAATTTAGCTCCACCTGGCGCAACAAGAACAACATCGAAAGAATTTTTCTCTTCCGCTGCTTCTTCACCACCACCACCAGCTACCATAACTGGTGCTGCTGCAGCTGCAGGCTCAATACCGTGCTCATCCTTAAGGATAGTAGCTAACTCGTTTACTTCTTTTACAGTTAGGTTAACTAACTGATCAGCGAATGCTTTTAAATCTGCCATTTTATCTTCTAATTTTTAAATATTCAACACTAATTTTCACGTTCAGACAATGTCTTAACCAATCCTGATAATGTAGTTCCGCCACTTTGTAACGCAGAAACAACATTTTTAGCAGGAGACTGAAGAAGTCCAATAATTTCGCCAATGAGCTCGCTTTTAGATTTAAGCTCACTAAGCATTTTTAAATGTTCTTCACCTATGAAAAGATCGGAATCGATGGAAGCTCCTTTCAACATAGGTTTGTCGTTAGACGCGCCTGATTTTCTAAAATCTCTAATCACTTTGGCTGGCATATTACCAGTTTCCTTTGAAAAGATAATTCCAGAAAAACCTTTTAATACTTTATCAAAAAACTCTGTATAATCTGTATCTAACTGTTCCAAGGCTTTTTGAATTAATGTGTTTTTATACACACCATATTCAACTCCTTTTTCGAAACATAGTCTTCTAAAGTCGTTTATCTGAGCAACTGTTAATCCAGAAGCATCGGTAACATAGAAGAAATCATTTTCTTCAAATTTACCTGAGAGTTCTTTTACTACTTTTATTTTTTCTTCTTTAGTCATAGCTATAAACCTTGAAGTGAATTTTGATCAATTTTAACTCCAGCGCTCATAGTGCTAGACATGCTAATGCTCTTGAAGTAAGTTCCTTTTGCAGAAGCTGGTTTCAATTTAGAAATGGTATTAAGCACTTCTTCTGCATTTTCTTGAATCTTTTTTGCATCAAAAGATACTTTACCAATGCTTGCGTGAATAATACCAGCTTTATCAACTTTAAAGTCAATTTTACCGCTCTTTACTTCTTTCACTGCTTTTGCAACATCTAATGTTACTGTACCAGATTTAGGATTAGGCATTAGACCCCTTGGCCCTAAAACTCTACCCAAACGACCTACTTTAGCCATTACAGTTGGCATTGTAATAATCACATCAATGTCTGTCCATCCACCTTCAATTTTAGTGATGTACTCATCAAGACCAACGTGATCTGCGCCAGCGTCTTTTGCTTCTTGTTCTTTATCAGGTGTACATAACACCAATACAGTTAAATCTTTACCTGTACCGTGTGGCAATGTAACAACACCTCTAACCATTTGGTCAGCTTTACGTGGGTCAACACCCAAACGTATGTCTAAATCAACAGAGGCATCGAATTTAGTAAAAGTTATTTCTTTTACTAACTGTGCCGCATCTCCAATGCTGTACTCTTTTTCAGAGTCAACTTTGTCTAGCAATGCTTTTTGATTTTTTGTTAACTTTCCCATTATTTTACTTAATTAGCCCAGGGTGCATTACCTGAAACTGTTATTCCCATGCTTCTAGCTGTACCAGCAACCATTTTCATGGCAGACTCAACAGTAAATGCATTAAGGTCTGCCATTTTAGTTTCAGCTATTCCTTTCACCTGATCCCAGGTTACAGAAGCAACTTTAACTCTATTAGGCTCTGCTGATCCTTTTTTCTTTTTTGCTGCCTCGAGCAACAATACTGGAGCCGGAGGTGTTTTAATTACAAATTCAAAAGACTTATCTCCAAAAATTGTAATTAATACTGGCAATACTTGCCCTGCTTTATCTTGCGTTCTTGCATTAAACTGCTTACAGAACTCCATAATATTAAGACCCTTACTACCTAAAGCTGGTCCTACTGGAGGAGAAGGGTTTGCTGCGCCTCCTCTTATTTGTAATTTCAGATATCCACTAATCTCCTTAGCCATTTTCCTCTTAATCTATTTTTTCAACTTGCATATAGTTAAGCTCAACTGGTGTATTTCTTCCGAAAATTTTCACCATTACATTAAGCTTTTTCTTCTCTTCAAAAACTTCTTCTACACTACCAGTAAAACCGCTAAATGGACCATCCATAACCTTAACGTTTTCACCTACAATGTAAGGATTGTCAAGTTGTTCATCTTCCGATTCCACTTCCTCCACTTTACCCATTATCCTGTTAATTTCACGCTCTCTAAGCGCAACAGGCACTTTAGAAGTACCAGCTCCTTCTCCAAGAAAACCAATAACTCCTGGTATTGAATTTACAACGTGGCTTGCTTCGCCATGTGTAAGGTCTGCTTCTACCAACACATACCCAGGAAAAAAATTACGTTCACGAACCCGTTTCTTTCCGTTTCTTATTTCATATACTTTCTCTGATGGGATTAACACCTGAGTAACATACTCTTGAAGCTTTTCTCTCTCCACTTCTGTTTCGAGGTATAGCTTTATTTTTTTCTCTTTTCCGCTAACAACTCTTAATACATACCACTTTAAATCTGCCATGTTAGCTATTATTAAAATGCGTTATAAAACCAAGACATAGCATTATTAAACGCATAATCGAACACGCCAATTAATAATGCAAAAATCATAGAAGCAACTAGTACCAGTACTGAGCTATTTTGCAAATCTCTATACTTAGGCCAAGAAACTTTATCTCGCATTTCTACAACCGACTCTTTAATAAATGTTATCAACTTTTGCATATTAATACAGTAGTTAAATTTTTAGCACGGGTGGAGAGACTCGAACTCCCAACCAACGGTTTTGGAGACCGCTACTCTACCAATTGAGCTACACCCGTTTGATGCACCACCCAAATTGGGAGTGCAAAAATACCATTTTTTTATTATAACACAAGTGCGTTTCAAATTATTATGAAACGCACTTAGTGAAAATTTTAATTTGGCTAGATTAAAGGATTTCAGTAACCTGTCCTGAACCTACAGTTCTACCACCTTCACGGATAGCGAAACGTAAACCTTTTTCCATTGCTATTGCACTATGTAACTCAACTTCTATAGTTACGTTATCGCCAGGCATAACCATTTCAACTCCTTCAGGAAGCATAATAGTTCCTGTTACATCTGTTGTTCTAAAGTAGAACTGAGGACGATATTTGTTAAAAAATGGGGTATGACGCCCACCTTCTTCTTTTGAAAGAACGTAAACTTCAGCTTTAAACTTAGCATGAGGGTTTACCGAACCAGGCTTGCAGATAATCATTCCACGCTTGATATCAGTTTTTTCTATACCTCTTAATAAAAGACCAACGTTATCGCCAGCTTCTCCTCTATCAAGAATTTTACGGAACATCTCAACACCTGTTACAGTTGATTTAAGACCTTCAGCACCCATACCAATAATATCAACAGCATCACCAGTGTTGGTAACGCCTCTTTCAATTCTGCCAGTAGCAACAGTACCACGGCCAGTAATAGAGAATACATCCTCTACAGGCATTAAGAAATCTTTATCAATTGCTCTTTCAGGTAATGGAATGTACTCATCAACAGCATTCATAAGATCCATAACCTTAGCAGTCCACTCAGCTTCACCATTAAGTGCACCTAATGCAGATCCAGCAATTACAGGAATATCATCACCAGGGAAATCGTATTCAGAAAGAAGCTCTCTGATTTCCATTTCAACCAATTCTAATAATTCTTCATCATCCACTAAATCTACTTTGTTCATAAAAACAACCAAAGCAGGAACACCTACCTGACGAGATAAAAGGATATGCTCTCTTGTTTGAGGCATTGGGCCATCAGTTGCAGCAACTACGATAATAGCACCATCCATTTGGGCAGCACCTGTAACCATGTTTTTAACATAATCTGCGTGACCAGGACAATCTACGTGAGCGTAGTGTCTTTTTTCTGTTGTGTACTCAATATGAGAAGTATTAATTGTAATTCCTCTCTCTTTTTCTTCTGGAGCGTTGTCGATTGATGAAAAATCTTGAGCTTCTGCTAGACCAGCATCAGACAATACTTTAGAAATCGCAGCAGTTAATGTAGTTTTACCGTGGTCAACGTGACCAATGGTACCTATATTAACGTGCGGTTTTGAACGATCAAAGGTTTCTTTAGCCATAATTGAAAATTCCTATTTAGTTAATATTTACGTTTCACAAATTTATTAAACACAAATAGAACAGAGTCGAATTTCGACCTGCCCCGAACGGCTATTTTTAAATAGCCAAGCAGTTAAACTGCTTATTTAAAAACCACTTACGTGATTCTTAATACTTGACATTGCCCTTGCCTTGCTAAAACAATAGAGCCAATGAGGGGATTTGAACCCCTGACCTCTTCCTTACCAAGGAAGCACTCTACCCCTGAGCTACATCGGCAGTCAAGAATAAATCCTCAATTAGAGGACTATTGAGTGGAAGACGAGGTTCGAACTCCTGCCTACCAGCAGGTAGGTGCGACCTAGGTCGCTTGGAATCTTTACCAAATCAGCTACTCTAGCTCACTTAAGAGCTATTGGAGCGGGAGACGAGGTTCGAACTCGCGACCTACAGCTTGGAAGGCTGTCGCTCTACCAGCTGAGCTACTCCCGCTTGCATTGAAATACTGGTGTGTTATTTCAACGGTTGCTCTCCTATGCCAAAGCTACAGAGAACAAAGTGGGGGGAGTAGGATTCGAACCTACGAAGTCGTAGACAACGGATTTACAGTCCGTCCCAGTTGGCCGCTTTGGTATCCCCCCTTTTTATCAGGTACATTAATAAAAGAACATCCAAACTCGGTAATCATAAACCCTTTTTACTAGGTGGTTCCAAATTCGGGATTGCAAAAATAGACCCTTTTTATTTTTATTCAAACATTTCAAAAAAAGATTTTGATTTATTTGAAACTTTCATCAAAACTGGTGCTATTTACTATTTATCAGGCTTATTCGTTTTAAAAAAATCCTCCATCTCTTTAGAAAGTTTATCAGGTTTTGCATAATGTGGTGAAAGTGATGGCTGACCTGGCAAATCTTGTACGTGCAACGTTTGCGTAGGGAAAGCAAAGTTCACCCCAAGGCGGTGTGCTAACTTTAATATAGATAAGATAATTTCATGCCTACATTTTAGCTCTTCTGCCCAAGTGGGCACTGAAAAGAATATATAAAACATTACATCTAATGAATGACTGTTCATATCGTTCATATAGATATGATAATTCTCTTTCCAAGTGTGCGGATGTTCATTCACTAACTTTCGTAGTCCTTCAATAAATATTTCTATTAGTTCAGGAGGGGTATCATAGGTAAGTGCCAACTGTGTTGTAAACCTTCGGTAGCTTCTAAGCCCATGGTTATCAATGGTAGCATCGGCTAATTTACCATTTGGCACATAAATTAAGGAGTTTGAGAAGGTTCTTATTCTGGTAGAACGAATACCTACTTCCTCCACAGTTCCATCAATACCCGATGCGGTTATCCATTGCCCCACTTGAAATGGCTTATCGATAAAAATCATGAGTGAGCCAAAAAAGTTTTTTATCGTGTCTTGAGCAGCCAATGCAAAAGCAAAACCACCAATTGACAAAGTAGCCAATAATGGCATTAACTGCACATTAAGATTAGACAGCACGATAACACTCCCAATTATGATAACAAATGTTTTGAGGATTTTTCTAAATAAAGGAACTAGCTGATCGTCAAGGGTTGATTCTGTTTTAGAAGCAACTCTTCTTAAGTATAAAGAGATTAAATCGACAAATTTATACACACCAAGTGTACCCATAAAAGGAATTACAGCGGCAATGGCCAATGATAAGTAATATGATAACTGTAGCGGCAATTGCAAAATAGGTAAAAACATATCCACCAGCACTAAACCCATCATAATGCTTAGAGGCCTTACAACAGGCTTAACATAATCATCTGCTATTTCCTCCTTGCCCACCTTAAACAAGATTTTTGTAATCAGGTTATATACAATCCAATTTAAGAGCCGGTGGAAAGCAAAACTTATGACAATCATTGCCAGAATGGCCAAGTATTGCCAGACCATAAGCCCCATGTATTTGGTTTGATTGTTTGGCAGGTATTGCAGCAACCTGTCTGAGCCAAAAGGAAATGCTAGTTCGAAGAGTTCTGGAATTTTATCAACGGTTTCTTTAGATAAGTACCACCTATCACCAACTTTTTCTAAATAGAGTTCTGCAAACCTTGAAGTCACCACGTACTCATGTGTATTAGAATGCACCGTATCTATATAATCAGGGTCATCAGGTACATCTTCTATGTTTACAAGAACTCCTTTCCCTTCTAAAAAACGTTTTAATTTCACTACACGATCTATCCGAGCTTCTTTATGAGTTAAGTGTTTATAGTAGATTATTTGCTGTACTACATCTGGCCTATAGTTGTCTTCTCTCATGTATTTGCCAAAAGCTGCTATGAGCGATCTTGGAGAACTTAGGTCTAATCTAATTGCAGGAAGCTCCTCTTTCTTCTTTTCCTTTTTCTCAATTTTAGGAGATTGTTTTTCTTCTTGAGGCTCTTTCTTTTTGGGCTTAACAGGTGCTGTAACCTCTACCCCTACTGATTTTAATAGTTCATGTATGTTTTTTATCGTTTGTTTAGAAATAAGCCAATCATTATTGTGCTTTTCAAAGGCAATGCCTGTAGTAAGAATGTAAGCTGAATTACCTTTCTCCACCACATAATTAGCAGAGTCTGGAATGGAGTCTAACTCCCAATCAAACTCGATTGCATTTAGGTAATTTCTAATATCGAGAATAGCCTCTTTCCGTTTCGAGTTTCTAAGTATTACATTAGACGGTATCAATTTTGAAGCCTCTAATAGATTTAAATTTACACTATCCGTATTTTTTTTAAGAAACTCTACAGAGGATTTTGGCGTAGCAAACTCTCCTTGAAATGCGAATAAACTTCCATTGGCTAACAGAAGAACAGCAACCAGATAAAGTCTAAACTTGAGTTCGGGATAAGGAATGCTGTCAGCTTTAATCGAAACTTTCATAAACAACTTAGATTTTTGTAGGACTAACGGGTTAATTCCTGCCTGCTGCAGGCACGGCAAGAAAATATAAGGAAGTTTAGGGAAGTTTCGTTAAAGTCCAAAGGGGAAATATCTAGTAGACAATCTTTTGAATATAAAAATCTTGAAATAATCCATTATATCTTTGCTTTTTATATTAAAAAGCTCACCTACTATTTTATTTTCTGGCAGCTATTCCTTATCCCGAACTCAGGCTAAAAGATATTGAGTCGTTTTCTTAATCATAAATAGATACTTTTAATCTCAACAGTATTTCCGTTGGTAAGGTATAGTTGACAACTATTGGTGTTGCTAAAATAAACTAATGAAATTGGGAAATCCG
>Ga0256834_1002359_pt1 | contig 12017 bp, 6 predicted proteins | sample 4281140metaG_FD_190536 | JGI IMG/M metagenome (GOLD analysis project Ga0256834, IMG submission 190536) | Hydrothermal vent microbial communities from East Pacific Rise, Pacific Ocean - 4281-140 | ecosystem: Environmental > Aquatic > Marine > Hydrothermal vents | place: Pacific Ocean: East Pacific... | reverse complement strand
ACTTTCCATTAATATCACCTGCTCATTCTCCGCGACCAAATACGCGGATGTTAACAAAACAGGTGGGTCAATTTTAAACGCCAATTACCCACCCAAGTGGATCACTTTTGCATGCCTATTCACACAAGAAGCCATGCGGCGGGATCAGGCGACGGTCGACAAGGCCGCCGATGCGATATTGAAGTTCGAGGCCAGCACCGGCTTCAAACCCTTCAAGCGGTTCCATATTGATCAAGCAATGGCCTTCAAAAAGAAGCTGGAGGCGGCCAAACACACCCGCACCGGCAAACCTCTTTCCAAAGCAACAATTGACGGCGTATTGCGGGTGAACAAAGCGTTTATCCACTGGCTTGCGGGTCAGCCGGGCTACAAATCGCGGATCAAGTATTCCGATGCGGAATACTTCAATATAAACGCCAAGGATGCCCGCATTGCACACCAGCAACGCGACAAGCCGCACCCGACAATGGCGCAGACGTTACATGCGTTCAAACTGATGCCGGATGGGTCAGACATTGAACGCCGCAACAAGGCGCTGTTTGCCCTGCTGATGCTGACCGGAATGCGGGACGGGGCTATGGCGTCCTTGCGCCTGAAACGGGTCGATCTGGTCGAGGGGTGCATCTATCAGGATGCCCGTGATGTGAAAACCAAGAACGCCAAAACCTTCACCACATGGTTTTACCCGGTCGATCCAATATATCGCACCTGTTTCGAAAGTTGGGTGAATTACATTCGCAATGATCGTCTGTTTGGCCATGAGGATGCGGTATTCCCGAAACCGGAAATGACAATCAGCCCCGATGGCGGCTTCATGGTAGGGGGCCTGTCGCGCGATACCTACGCCAACGGGGGCAAAATCAGGGAGGTGATCAAAGGCGCATTCACATCGGCGGGGCTACCGGCCTTTGTCCCGCACAGCTTTCGCAAAACATTGACCATCTACGGCGACCAACTTTGCACCACCCGCAGCCAGTTCAAAGCGTGGTCATTGAATATGGGGCATGACAACATCATCACCACCCTTTCCGCCTATTGCCCGATCACCACGGAAATGCAGGGAAAAATGATAAAGGCTATGGTTGAGCTGAATTAATACGCATAGGTTGTTTCGGAAGACACAAATGATTCAAAATAGTTGGATCATTTGAAATAAGGAAAACGAATGAACCACAGTGCGCACAACAAACTTGTTTCTTTTATCTGGTCGATTGCGGACGACTGCATCCGAGATGTCTACGTAAAAGGTCGGTATCGAGATGTTATTTTGCCCATGGTGGTGTTGCGGCGCTTGGATACCCTGCTTGAGCCAACCAAGGATAAAGTTCTTGATGAGGTTAAATACCAGCAGTCGGAAATGAAGGCGACGGAACTGGACGATGAGCCGCTCAAAGATGCCGCAGGATACGTTTTCTTTAATACGAGCAAATGGACTATGCGCAAACTGGTCGAAAGTGCGACCAACAACCAGCAAATTCTAGTCGCTAACACAGAAGAGTATCTCAACGGCTTTAGTGACAATGTAAAAGAGATCATTGAATGCTTTAAGTTACGAGAAGTTATCCGTCACATGGCGACAAAAGATATCCTTCTTGATGTGTTTCAAAAATTCGTATCGCCCAAAATCAACCTCACCCCGAACGAACGGGAAGACCCTGACGGCAACAAACTCCCCGGCCTTACCAACCTTGGCATGGGCTATGTGTTCGAAGAACTGATCCGCAAATTCAATGAGGAAAACAACGAAGAAGCCGGAGAGCATTTCACCCCGCGCGAGGTGATCCAGCTTATGACCCACCTTGTCTTTGACCCGATCAAAGACCGCCTGCCACCAGTGCTAACCATCTATGACCCTGCCTGCGGTAGCGGCGGCATGCTAACGGAATCCCAGAATTTTATCACGGATCCAGATGGCGCAATCCGTGCCACCGCTGATGTTTATCTTTATGGTAAGGAAATCAATGACGAGACTTACGCCATTTGCAAATCCGACATGATGATCAAGGGCGAGAACCCTGAAGACATCAAGGTCGGCTCGACCCTGTCCACCGATGAATTTGCGGGCAAGCGGTTTGATTTCATGCTGTCCAATCCGCCATACGGCAAAAGTTGGGCCAGCGAGATAAAATTTATCAAAGACGGGGCAGATGTAATCGACCCGCGTTTTCGCGTTGAACTGACCGATTACTGGGGCGAACGCGCCACCCATGACGCCACCCCGCGTTCCAGTGACGGGCAATTGCTGTTTCTGATGGAAATGGTGTCCAAGATGAAATCGACCAAGGACAGCCCGCTTGGCTCGCGTGTGGCCTCGGTGCACAACGGCTCGTCCCTGTTTACAGGCGATGCGGGCGGTGGGGAAAGCAACATCCGCCGCTATATCATTGAAAACGACCTGCTGGACGCCATCGCCCAGATGCCCAACAACCTGTTTTATAACACCGGCATCACCACCTATATCTGGCTCTTGTCCAACAACAAACCCGACCACCGCAAGGGCCGCGTGCAACTGATCGACGCCAACCTGATGTTTCGCAAATTGCGCAAGAACCTTGGCGACAAGAACTGCGAATTCGCGCCGGAACATATCGCGCAGATCACGCAGGCCTATCTGGATTTCAAACCCGTTGAACGTCAGATGGACGAAAACGATGATCCGACGGGGCTGGCGGTGAAGATTTTCGACAATGCGGATTTCGGCTACTACAAGGTCACGATTGACCGGCCCGACCGCCGCCGCGCGCAGTTTAGCGGACCACGCCTTGCCCCCTTGCGGTTTGACAAAACCCTGCGCGAACCCATGCAGCATATCTATGACACTTACGGCGATGCGGTTTACGCGGAGGCGCTGCAAGCCAACCGTCAGGACATTCTGAAATGGTGCGAGGATAACGACATATCCCTGAACGCCAAGAACCGCGCGAAATTGCTGGATGTGAAACACTGGACGCGGCTGCGCGATCTACACGCGGCGGGGCTGCAATTGATGCAGGCGATTGGCACAGGCGAAAGCGACGATTTCAACGCCTTTAAGGCGCAGGTGGATCAGGCGGCGAAGGCGGCCAAGCTGAAGCTTTCCGCGCCCGACAAAAAGGCGATCCTGAATGCGGTCAGCTGGTATGATGCGGGTGCCGCCAAGGTGGTCAAGAAAAAGCTGAAACTCAGCGGGGACAAGCTGGCGGATTTGTTGGAGCATCTGGGATGCGCGGCGGATGATCTGGCGGATTTCGGATACTACAAGCAAGCCGATGGCAGCTTTGTCACCTATGAACACAATTCCGACCTGCGCGACGCGGAATCCGTGCCGCTGTCGGATACAATCCACCGCTATTTCGGGGCCGAGGTGAAACCGCATGTGCCAGAGGCATGGATCAATCTGGACTCCGTGAAAATCGGTTACGAGATCAGCTTCAACAAATACTTCTACCGCCACAAACCCTTGCGCAGCCTAGAGGCCGTGACAGCAGACATTCTGGAACTGGAACAACAGGCCGAGGGGCTGATGGCGGATATTCTGGGGCTGGAAACCCACGGGTTGGTGAAATGATGCAGGCCTATGCGGACTATAAGGATAGTGGTGTGGACTGGCTGGGGGAGATTCCGGCGGAGTGGGATGTTAAACCCGGAATGGTAGCTTTCACTGAAAACAAACGTAACAACAAGGGCATGAAGCAAGATCGGGTTTTGTCACTAAGCTATGGTAACATCATCATCAAACCAAAAGAAAAACTTGTGGGTTTGGTGCCGGAGTCCTTTGAAACCTACCAAATCATCGAAGCCGGTGACATTATCATTCGCGGCACTGATCTTCAAAACGACAAAACCAGCCTGCGAACCGGATTGGCTAAAGATGATGGTATTATCACAAGCGCCTATTTGAGCCTTCGAGTCCGACCAAATTTCAGCTCCCGTTTCTTGCACTACTATTTGCACACGCTTGATACGTCCAAAATGATCTATAAATACGGATCAGGATTGCGGCAAAACCTAAGCTTTGAAGATTTCAAACGGCTTCCTGTTTTTGATCTCCCACTCCCCGAACAAACTGCCATCGCTGATTTCCTTGATGACAAGACCGCCAAGATTGATGAATTGGTGGGGATCAAGCGCCGCCAGATTGCGCTTTTGGGCGAGCGCAAACAAATCCTGATCCAGAACGCCGTCACCAAAGGCCTGAACCCCGACGCCCCGATGAAAGACAGCGGAGTCGACTGGATCGGAAAAATCCCGGCGCATTGGCGGATTGCAAAGTTAAAGCTGCTAACAAATAAAATTGTGGATGGAGCGCACTTTACGCCGACATATGTTTCCGATGGAATCCCCTTCTTACGCGTGACTGATTTGACCAAAATGAAGAACGGCAAAATTCAGTGGGATAGTGTGCGCTACATACCTGTCGCAGAACACATTGAATTAATAAAACGGGCGAACCCCGAAAAGGGGGATGTTTTACTCTCAAAGAATGGCACTATCGGCCTAACGAAGGTTATTGATTGGGATCAAGAGTTTAGCTTTTTTGTAAGCCTGTGCCTTATCAAGCTCAATAAACTGATAGATTCCAGCTATTTCACATCTTTCTTTAATAGCCCGATTGTTGACAAGCAAATTTCATTTGGATCATCGCGAACATCGGTCACAAATTTACATTTGGAAAAGATTAAGGAGCTTTTGGTTGTTCTGCCGCCACTAGAAGAACAAAAAACAGTTGTAGAAGCGGTCGGTAGAATTTCAAAGCCAATCGAAGCCGCCATCACCATCAAACAAAAACAGATTACAAAACTAAACGAATATAAAACCACGCTGATCAATGCCGCTGTCACCGGCAAGATCAAGGTGGTGTAAGGGAGGGTTACGCATGGTCAGCAAAACAAACGAAGAAGCGCTGGAGGGGTTGATTGAAAGCCATCTGGCGGGCGCAAATGGCTTTGCCACCGGCAGCCCTGCGGATTATGACCCGCAGTTCGCCGTGGACACGCGGTATTTCTGGCAGTTTCTGGAGGATACCCAGCCAGAGCAGCTCGACAAGCTGCGCAAATACCCCGACTGGCAACGCAAAATCCTTGAGCGGTTTGACAGGCTGATCAAAAAGCACGGCATCCTGCATATGCTGAAAAAGGGTCTGGCGGTGGATGATGCGTTCTTTAACCTGATGTATCCCGCGCCGCTGGCCAGCTCCTCGCAATCGGTGGTCGATAATTTCGCCGCCAATATTTTCAGCGTCACCCGCCAAGTACGCTATTCGCTGGCCAACCCGCTGCAAGAAATCGACATGGTGCTGTTCATTAACGGTATCGCGCTGGTGTCACTGGAGCTAAAGAACGCGTGGACCGGCCAGAACGCGCGCTATCACGGCACCAAGCAATACCGAGAGGACCGCGACACCGCCCAACCCCTGCTGCAATTTGGCCGTTGCCTTGTGCATATGGCGGTGGACACGGACGAAGTTTACATGACCACCAAATTGGCGGGCAAGGCGACGTTCTTTTTGCCGTTCAACAAGGGCCACAACCACGGCCAAGGCAACCCGCCCAACCCGCAGGGACACAAGACGGCGTATTTGTGGGAAGAGGTGTGCACGCGCGAAAGCCTCGCCAATATCATCCAGCATTTCGTGCGCCTCGACGGTGCGCCCAAAGATGCGCTTCCCAAACGCACGCTGTTTTTCCCGCGCTATCATCAGCTCGACGTGGTGCGCCGGTTGATCGGCCATGCGGCGACACATGGCGCAGGGCAGACATATCTGATCCAGCATTCGGCAGGCTCGGGTAAATCAAACTCGATCACCTGGGCGGCGTTCCAGTTGATCGAAACCTACAGGGGAGGCGAGGAAAAGCCGCTGTTTGATAGCGTGATCGTGGTGACAGACCGGCGATTGCTGGACAAGCAGTTGCGCGAAAACATCAAGGAGTTTTCCGAGGTCAAGAATATCATTGCCCCTGCGCATAGTTCTGCCGAATTGCGGGATGCGCTTGAGGGTGGCAAGAAGATCATCATCACCACCATCCAGAAATTCCCGTTTATTATCGAAGGTATTTCCGACCTGAGCGACAAGAAATTCGCGGTGATCATTGACGAGGCGCACAGTTCACAAAGCGGTTCTGCCCATGACAACATGAACCGCGCCATGGGTAAGGAAGACAGCGACGCAGTGGACGCTCAGGACAAGATTGTCGAGGCCATGCAAAGCCGCAAGATGCGGGGCAATGCGTCCTATCTCGCGTTTACGGCCACACCCAAGAGCACAACGCTGGAGAAGTTCGGGCAGCAGCAGCCGGATGGCAGTTTTGAGCCGTTTCATTTGTACAGCATGAAGCAGGCGATTGAAGAGGGTTTCATTCTGGATGTGCTGGCTAATTACACGACTTACAAAAGCTATTACGAGATCGAAAAGTCGATCACCGAGAACCCCGAATTTGACACCAAGAAAGCGCAGAAAAAGTTGCGCGCCTATGTGGAAAGCAGCCAGCAGACGATCAACACCAAGGCCGAGATCATGCTGGAGCATTTTATCCCCAGCGTGGTGAACGCCAAGAAGCTGCGAGGCAAGGCCAAGGGAATGGTGATCACGCAGAATATCGAGACGGCGATCAGGTATTATAAGGCGATCACGCGGTTGCTTGAGGCGCAGGGCAATCCGTTCAAGGCAGTGATTGCATTTTCCGGTGAGAAAACTGTGGATGGTATCGAATACACCGAGGCCGGAATGAACGGGTTTCCCGAAACGAAAACGCGGGACAAATTTGATACCGATGAATACCGTCTGTTGATCGTGGCCAACAAATATCTTACCGGTTTTGACCAGCCCAAGCTGGCAGCAATGTATGTTGATAAGAAATTACAGGGCGTGATGGCGGTGCAGGCGTTGTCGCGGCTTAACCGTTCCGCGCCGAAGTTGGGCAAGAAAACGGAAGACCTGTTCATTCTGGATTTCTTTAACAGCGTTGACGACATCAAGAGCGCCTTTGATCCCTTCTACACCGCTACCAGTCTGTCAGTAGCCACCGATGTAAATGTTCTGCATGAGCTGAAAGACGTTCTGGACGATGTTGGCGTTTATGACTGGCATGAAGTAGAGGATTTCGTGGCGCGGTATTTCAACAATGAAGATGCTGACAGTCTTAGCCCGATCATTGATGTTGCGGCAAACCGGTTCAATGCCGAATTGGAGCTGGAGAACGACGACAAGATTGACTTCAAGATCAAGGCTAAGCAATTCGTGAAAATTTACGGGCAAATGGCGTCAATCATGCCGTTTGAAGTCGTCGATTGGGAAAAGCTCTTCTGGTTCCTAAAATTCCTTATTCCGAAGCTCAAGGTCAAAGACCCCAATCAAGCTTTGCTCGATGAATTGCTGGAGTCTGTTGATTTGTCGTCTTATGGGTTGGAGCGCGTGAAGCTCAACCATTCTATTGGGTTGGATGACTCAGAAACAGAAGTTGATCCGCAGAATCCAAACCCTCGAAGTGCGTATACAGAAGAAGAAAAAGACCCGCTCGATGAAATTATTCGCACCTTCAATGAGCGTTGGTTTCAGGGATGGAGCGCAACGCCAGAGGAGCAGCGTGTTAAATTTGTCAACATCGCCGATAGCATCAAGGCGCACCCCGATTTTGAAAGCAAGTATCAAAATAACCCTGATCCGCACAATCGCAACCTAGCCTTTGAAAAAATGCTTAAGGATGTAATGCTTTTGCGTAGGAAAGATGAATTGGAACTATACAAACTTTTTGCGAATGATCCTGCTTTTAAGGCGTCGTGGCATCAGAGCCTAGAGCGAATTGTTAGTGAGTTCGGCGTTTCCCCATAATGCAGAGTAAATCGGGAATGGTTGAGATTTATATTATCGAGGGGTTTTGTTGAACCACCCCACCTTGCGCTACATGGTCGATAGGCCTATCCTTGATTGCGTTATTTGAAGGTAGCTGTTTATGCATGAATTTACCCCCTGGCTCGGCCTTTGCCACATCCGCAAGGAGGCGGATGACGCCCGTTCCAGTCAACAAACCCTTGTCGCCGCCTGGGCCGACAGCGTTGAGGGGTTCGCGCGCGAGGTGCATTTCCACACCAACACCCATGGCTTACAGATGATTTTGGCCGAGGAGGTTTTGCCTGCCACCGAGTGGATACAGAAACACCCCGACCGCAAGGATGCCCAAAGGCTGGCCGCAAAGGTCAGCGCAAAGCATCCCGTCGAGATTGGGACGCTGGGGGCCGGTGCATCAGGAACGGGCAGTCAGCCGGATGACACCGGCGGCTATCTGTATATCGAAGAGATCGAGGGCGTGGAGCCGCTGGATAGCCAGTTCGGGGTGCATCCGCCCAAGACGGTGCCGGACGCGCTCTATGAGCCGCTGTTCGGCCAGCCCGACCCGACCCCGGCCGAGGTGGCAAACTACGGCGGCGCGGACAAGGTGCCGCCGCTGCACACCTACGCCATTCTGGACGCGGCCAAGGTGGTGAACTTTGTCGAGATGCTGGAAGCCTCGGGGCTGGAATACCGCTGTTTGTTCAAAGGTGACGCCGCCGAGGAAATGCGCGACGTTGCGCCCTATGTGGTGCGGTTGGAAGAGGACGTGGATTTCACCCGCAACCTGTTCAGCCATGACCCGGAACAAGAGGTGCCGTGGTTTATGTGGGATCGGGAGCCGGGTATCTACGTGCGTTCGCGTGGGTCGCTGGAGGAGATGTGGCGGCATTTTCGCAAGTTTACCAAGGTGCAGGACGAGGACGGGAAGTGGTTCTATTTTAGGTTTTGGGAGCCAAGGGTTCTTTTGACATTAATTACCCTCAGGAGACCAGATCATACGATTACCTCATTGCTTATGGGCATAAGAAATTCATGTGCTTCCCTGACAGTCTTTGCCCCAAATCTGGCATCTTCTAATGTTATCAGGGTTATGGTTGAGGCCGATGTTATGGGCACTGTTGTGCCTCTTCGCCCCATAGTGACCAGCCATGACGTATCACTTCTAAAAGACGTGAAACTTCAACGGGACATAGATGAGCTCGACAGGCGCATTGCCAACAAACTATCTGCGCATTTACCCCATTTGTCTTCAAAAGATCGGCGGCAAGTGATAGAGAGCGCTATCCAAAAATTCATGGGCTTCGGATTTAGGCAAAAGAAATACCTGTTACAATTTTGCGTTTGGTCCCTATTCTTTGGACATGATCTAGAAGTGCTAGACCCGACCGGAAAACTGAACGATATTTGCCGAGACCAGCTTGATGAACACCGCCGCTTTGAGGCTTTTGAAAATCGTATCCGCGAGATTCAAGGCACCCGCGATCAGAACTCGAGGAATACCGCATGAACAGAATTATTTCACGCCTGCTGACTCTCCTTGCTGCGTTTCTAATGCTCACATCCGTTGCGGCTTGTAAGCAGTATCCTGAAAGGATTAACTTTGAGGGAACTTCAACACACTACAGATGGCCAGTCGAGTTTGGCGTAATCTCTTTAAATAAGGTGGCAATTTTTGTTCTTGGACATGGAACTGCATCAATTAATCTGCCTCCTAATGACGACATAGATAAACTCTCAATTGACATGTCATGGAGCGAATTCCATTCAGGCAGGTCATTTAAAGCTAGTTTTGAAGTCCCTATTTCAAAGTTATATGGGGTGGGTTACCAATCCGGCAGGATATTTATTACTGTGACTGTAGGCAGACATGGCGAGATTATTGTTATGGGACCATATCAGGAGAATAATGAAAAACCTGAAATTCTCCGACTTTGTGGGAAACGAACTCCTGAAAATGATGCATCCTTCACCGATGAGCTTGAATATTTGGCTGCAAACACAAATTTTAATGACCCCAAGCGTCTGGCATTACCATTACCGGATTCATCTTGCCCAGACCCTGGACACTAACACCGTTTAGGAGTTTTTATGAGTAACCCATTAGATTTAATGCAAGACGATGTTGCGGAACTGGAAACTGCCGGGGCTGCCGGGAATGTTGTTCAAACCTGTCCGGCTGTGAAAATTGAATATGGTGTATTTTTTGATGGTACAGGGAACAACGAAGCCAATTATCTAACCGGGAAAGATATGCGGGCCCATGGTCAGAAAACGTCCGATAGTTATGATAATGACCATACAAATGTAGTGAAACTGCAGAAACATTACAAAGGGAGCAGGCAGCAAACTAGAAATGACTGCGGCAGTATAGATACGATATTTCGCTCTAAATATATCCAAGGTGCCGGAACAACTGCAGCAGGAGAAGATGATAATATGGGTCTTGCCCTTGGTATGGGGGAAACGGGAGTGTGGTATCGAGTGGCCCAAGCGTTTGTGGATATTCGAGAGGAACTATTCCAGCAAGCTGCTAAAGGCGAAATATCCGAGATCACCTTTGATATCTTCGGTTTCAGCCGAGGGGCCGCCGCTGCAAGGCATTTTGCGAATCTTCTTAAAGCAACATACCCATTTATTTATCAAGGCGATTATCAATACTTTAACAAATACCCAAATCACGAACGCATCATATTTCCAATGAGCATCGTCAAAATCCGCTTCATCGGCCTGTTTGATTGCGTTGTCTCAACAGGCTATGTTGCCGATGATGACAATTACCCGGGCTTAAGGATAGGACTGGCGGATGATCTGGCCGAGAAAGTGGTCAACCTTCGGGCTGCTGACGAGTTCCGCGAGAACTTCAGTTCCACTTCGGTTCTTGCAAATTCAGACCCAAAATATGGTGGCAAAGAAGGCAGCAGAGAAGAATTTGTTGGCCCCGGAGCGCATTCCGATATTGGCGGGGGATATGCGAAACACTTTCGAGAGGCCCCTGTTATTGATCTGGTTAAGGCGGGGAAAAACGAGGGTGTTTACCAAACAGGAATGTTTGGTCTTGATGACCACAGCGATATAGACAAGCACATGGCAGGCCCCGTTATCCTTGATGAACAAGATTTTCAAAGACAAACCCGCTTGATAAATGAGCAATGGATTTATCGTACCGATGTTCATGACACCTATCGAAAGATACCAACCCTAGAAGAAGGGTATACCTACTTTATTGTTCTTGATCGATCTGATTTCGTTGATCACAGGTTATCCAGAATTTACCTCCATATCATGCATGAATTGGCCCTTGAGGCCGGGGTGGCTTTTCTGCCCAATTTACCCAGCGGCCCCGATTATGATATTCCACCTGATCCTGATCTTCAGGTGATCAAAGAAAAAGTAAAGAACCGCCAGCCTTTGACTGTGGCTGAAACCCTGCATGTTAAGCGTAATTATGTCCATCATTCAGCACATTATGCTCATTCTGAGGGTGGTATTGGCGGCTTTTTCGGTATTAGACCTATGGTGCCACAAGCCGGTAATATCAGAACGATTTATCCTAACGATCCTTAAGTGAGTGGCTGTGCAGCATCATAACCAATTTATGGGCTGATATAGATTGTTGCCGCAAGGATTTCACAGCATTACGAGCAACCAAACAATTCGAGAAAGCATTCCTACAGTAAGAGCCCGACGCCTTCACCCTGATTGAAACAGCAAAGTTAAACAAAGTCGACCCGCAAGTATGGCTCACATGCACTCTGGAGTATTTATTTGACCATATAATCAATAGGTTAGACGTGCTGTTGCCGTAGAATTATAAACCAGTGATGTAAGTGCCGGGCGCTTACCATTGGTTTCATGTTGTAGCTGACCTTTGCGGGTTCTGGGCGCAGAATTGACAGGGATTCGTGATACTCTGCCCAACTGCTTTCGCCTAATATGAATTGGCCACACATTCGGGTAGTAGGCAGATAAATTGCTATCGCGTCAATAACAGGGAAACAACAAAGCGTCGCAACAGAATGGTGGATAAAAGGGTGGATCATCGCAAGTTGAATATAGCTTAACCTATTGCTATCATACAATTATATATCTTTGTTTTGGTGCCGCATGAGGGACTTGAACCCCCGACCCATTACTTACGAAGCAATTGCTCTACCAGCTGAGCTAATGCGGCATTGGCGGGGTTTTACCCAGCTTATCCAGAAAACGGTAG
>Ga0256834_1002358_pt1 | contig 12019 bp, 12 predicted proteins | sample 4281140metaG_FD_190536 | JGI IMG/M metagenome (GOLD analysis project Ga0256834, IMG submission 190536) | Hydrothermal vent microbial communities from East Pacific Rise, Pacific Ocean - 4281-140 | ecosystem: Environmental > Aquatic > Marine > Hydrothermal vents | place: Pacific Ocean: East... | reverse complement strand
GACGTAATCAATAATTTTTAAATCTTTCGTGGGTTTGGAAATTTTTTTAATTAATGATGGCAAATATTTATTTGAGAACAGTTTAAAGACCACATGATAATAAGAACCAAAGTTTTCCTTTTTACGTTTATAAAAATATACGAGGATGATAGCTTGAACAATCAAAAACAAGGAAAATCCAATAATATCGATATAACCGGGCTTATAACCCATAATGTTGATGTTGTAAACAACATTATTGGAACTTCTCATAACAATAATAATCAAAACATTCAATATATAATTTTAAGGGCCAACTCCAACGAGAAAATAAGAAACTCCATTTCGATAATGAAAAACAAATTAAAACTAAGAATAACCGAAGAACCTAAATCGATGCTCCCAATGATAGCCGATAACTTGACGGAGGAAGTCCTAAACAGTAAATTGAAGAACAGTTGTAAAGTTGCTGTTGTTATGTCAGTAGAGATATCAAATATTCCTCAATTTTTGAAGAAGTTGAGGGAGATAAGGATACCGGTTCATGTTGTCCTTGTGACACCAAAGTATAAAAGAGTATACTCTAGGCTTAAAACGAGTTTTCCTTCACTCAACCCTTTTAGATAGATAGTTTAGAAGAGATTCCAAATCTTCTATTTTCTTTTCTATTTCCTCAATCTTTTTCTTTTTACATTCTTCAAGCGTTATCCCACAAGAAGGACATGTGAACCCTAGGGAGAAAGCATCGGAGAAATGATATTCAGAACCACAGGAAGGACACGAGAAGATTGTAAAATGTTCGTACCTTTGTTTTTTATTTTTCAGGTCTTCTATTTTTCGTTTGACGTGGATAGAAAGATCAACACCAGGGGACTCAACGACCTTCCAAACAACCAGCCCGTTTTCACAAGACCTGACGCATTTAACAAGGCCAAACTCCTCGAGTTTCATCAGAATCCTTCTTATTTGCCTTTCTATAGTTTTTTTCTCGGTTGGTGGTAAATCGTCAACAGGTCCATAGAAATACTCAACAAGTTTAGAATCAGGTATTTGACTCGTATTTAGTTTAGAAACTACATCCAATTCTTCCTTCGTGAAGTCAAAATACTTGGATAAGTATGATATTAACTCTTCTTTTTTTATGCCCATGATTATCATCTATGAACTTCTGATTTTCTTATGTGGAAATTCTTGATTGGATGAATTTTATGAATTTTAGATTTTATATCTGACAAGAGAGATTCTGATAATAATTCTAATATAAAGTTTTCATAATTTAAAGTTTTCGCTTTCTCCGTAAGTTCTTCTGCAACCTTTTTTCGTATTTCTTTTCTCTTTCTGTAAGAACAACGGGTTCTTGTTATTATTATTGGTTTTAATGTGATTTCTCTTCCATCTTTTGTTTTTACAACGAAAGTGTCGTCAATCCTTGATGTTCTTCTTCTGACTATTCTTATTATATAGTCTCTGGTGAGTTCATGACCGTCAAAATCTGTTTTACAGATCTTTCCTTGGACCTCGACTATCCTAAACTTTGCCTTTATATAGGCCCTAGACCAGTCGTTGGTTAGCTCTGGGTATAGAACTTCAACGACCCTGTTTATTGTTTTGTTTGGATCGTCCGCCGGTGTTTCACCAAGTACCTTTTCATCGTAATACTTTGGTGCCCTTATTTCATACCATGATTTTAATTTCCATGTGTCTATTTTTTGAACCCTTCTTGCCATAATCTATCACATAAGACCCTAGTAAGAGAGCGCGTATATATATTTATATTTATATATATTTTAAACTTTTGTTTGATATAAATAGTAAATCGTTAGTAAAACAAATATAGAAAACGCAAGCAAACCTATTATGTTGCCATCCGTCCTTGTAAAAAGGTGTTGATAAAATGGATTGTTCGTAGACAAAGGCCAAAAAGGCCATTGTTGTTTGGGGGTGTGAATCAAAGCATCCGTGAGAAAATGAGTGCACCACCCTATAGTAAAGCCTGTTAGAATGTTCTTAAAAGATATATCGTTTGTAGAATTCAAGCCCTTTATTTTCTTTAAACCGAGGTAGGTCATAGTCGAGAAAACAGGTATCCATAACGGTGCTAGGACAATGGAATGAAATATGAAATGACCGCATGGGGGTCTATAACCAATTAGTTTGTGACATAACATATATGATGCTGGTTCCATGTCTGGTATGATCGAGCCCACGATCGTTCCAACCGTTGTATCCCATTGTAGTGTCGTAGGGTTCTCTGAAAATTTTGCCTCTATGTTGCCCATGGTTCCTTGTAATAGTAGTGACATGCCGGTGTGGGCTAATGTAAAACACATAATATTAATACATAGTACATTATATATTAAGTTTTTGTTAATTAGAAATAATTATTTAATTAAATAACTATTTAATTATTTCAGAAAAGTGGCCCCGCCCGGATTCGAACCGGGGACCTTCCGGTTATGAGCCGGATGCTCTAGGCCAAGCTAAGCTACGGGGCCAAGGAGACTAAATAATCATTTAGAAAATTATTAAATAAACTTTTCCTTGTTATAAATTGAGTTCTTCGCCAGGCATCATCTTAACGAACTCTATTCCCATCTCTTTTGTTTTTTCTTCGAGTTCTTTTAATTCTTCTTCGGATACCTTTATTGCATCGAATGTATTGTAATGCATTGGTACAAATTTCTTTGGCTCCAATAGCTCCAAGGCCTTTAGAACGGTTTTTGTATTCATTGTAAATGTGCCTCCTATTGGTAACAACGCAAGCTCTATGTCGAACATTTCCTTGTATAGTTCCATTTCCGAGAATACTGCGGTATCGCCGGCATGATATATCGTAAAATCCGACTCTATTATATAGCCAACTGGTGTGCCCTTTGAACAGGAGTGTAGCGCATTGGTCACATAAACGGATGTTTCGTCCGAGAGTTTTATGGTGCCACCAACGTTGCAAGGGATCGTTTGATAGGGAAGATCCCTAACAAATTCGAAGACACCTATTATTGTTGATTTATGTACATCTGCTATGGATTCAAAATCGCCAGTATGATCGTTATGGTCGTGTGTTATCAAGATATAGTCTATTTTCTCCTTTAGATCGTTTGCATCAATTATTGGAGATAATGGATTCGAAATCCATGGATCTATTATTATTTTTATATCATCATACGTTTTAATCAAAAAACACGAATGCCCATAATATTTTACATTCATCACCATTCACCCCTTTCTTTCCTTATATAGTAGTACAATAGGACCAATATAACTATGACTAATATAATTAGAACAACTATGTATATTTTTTTGAAATTGTTTTTGCCATTATTTTTATTGGTTTTTATATTGGTTTTTTTAATATTTGTCTTTGAAGTAGCTTTTCCAAAAGTAAAGCCATATAATCCATATGTTTCAAACGAATAAAGATTATAACTTAGATTTTGAAGAGTATATGTGGATAGTTTTCTGTATTTTGGTTTTATATAAGGGGTTGTGACATAATAACATCTAAGGACACGACCTTCAAAAGTTTGTTTAAATTTATTGTATTCAAAGGTGTCAAATGGTTTTGAAATGTTTAGAACAAGTAATGACACAGGGAAATTTGAAATATTAAAGACAAAGAAAATTTTATATTTTGCAAATTTTAATGAATTAATCTTATAAATTTTAGGTATACAAAGGACAAATCCATTAATTCTGTATGTTAACTTCGAAATATTGACTATATTTGGATCAAAGATATCGGGATATGGATTTAGTATAAACGGTCCTATGTATACTGTATTCTTGTTCAAATGGGTCTTTGGTAGATATTTATACTCTATACTCACTAGGCATGTTTTATTGTTTTTAAAATAGGTTATATTTATATTGGAGATTGATATGTTTGGTAGTGTATTTAGAGGATAAAAACTAGAAACTTCTCCAAATATAAATGGTTTATAATCCTTGAACGATGATGTGTTGTTACAATATTTGGCGGGAATATCTTTGTATGTTATGTTTATAAAATATTTGAATTCAGTATACTTGGCCAATGGATATACTACGAGTTTTTTAGGATAGTATCTTGTTATTTGCCCTATTGAAAAACAGTTAGAAAGAAAAAAGAAAGAAAATACAAAAAAGGTTATTAAACCGATGGTTGTTTTCATATAAAAATAAAAAGGTGTTTAAAGATTTAAAAGTTTATTTTTGAAGGGATTCGATTAGGCTAACGACTTCTTTTGCAACAGCTAGCGTGTCTTGTGCCCTTGAACCAGCGACTATCATCACATGGTATGTGTGACCGTTGACCGTGTATGTTGTGACCGCTAGTGTTGCGTTTGCCTTCGATGCTGTGAAGTTCAAGTCACAACCACATGGGTTGTTTGCTTCGCCATTTCTACATGGGATCTCTACGCCTGGTGCGTTACCAGAGCATACGACTGCTTCTGTTAAGTTGTTTACCAATCTTGAACCCACCGTTATTACGTAGTCCTTAGCCATTCCTTCTTGTGCCTCTGATAGCCATTGTTCGTCGGTTGTTACCAAGTTTTCTAGTTGTGCTGCGGTTAGCTCTGGTGCCTTTACATTTGTTGTGTTGTATGTTATGTTGATACCCTTTGCTGCAATGTTAACGTCTTCGGTTATTGCTTGGACTTCGACCGTTGTGTCGCCAACGCTTATGTTTTGACCCTCACCTAGGACATATGTCTTTGCAGATTCTAGGACTCTCTTTGCCTCCCTAGCGATCTTAACTTCTGGGATTTTGTCTGGTGCGATTAATACTAACTTGTTATAGCTTATTGTTCCTGGCTCTGTTTCTGGATATGGTGCTAGTACGACCTTTGGTAATAGGTTCGTGTAACCTAGGATTTCTTCGGTGCCATTGTATACTGCTACCTTACCACTGGATACGTTGTACGAAACAACTGCTTCGACGTTATCTGTTGAGTTTGTTATTGATACATTTAGTAGGAAGTCACCTGCGCTTGTTATAGCTGGTGTGTATGTTACGTTCCAGGTGTCTGTGTCGTTTATTGCGTCAAAGCCAGATAATGCATTTGCCTCTACGTTCTTGAAGTCTACTGCCGTTAGATTTGCGTATACATAACCAGCGTTTTCATATACCTCTAGTTTAACACCAAGGTCTTTGGATACGCCTTCTACTGTACCTTTTACATAATAGGCAATTGTTGTAGTACTATTATTATAATAATAACCAATGTTACCCTTTGCAACCTCGTTGTTATCCTTGTCGTATATCGTTATGTTGTAAAGGAATCCCGTACTATTCTTAACTATATCTAGTTTGACTGTTGCTGCGTTTTCGCCTAGTGTGTCGTTTATCAATTCTTCTATTGCCTTTGCTGCTGCTTCCATTGTTGCATTGAATGTGTCATTATCTGTTGTATTTACTTCAACGCTTGTATTGTATTCGCTAACGCTCTTTACATATGAGCCAACTGTTACTTGTGCTGTGTAGTAGTTTGTTGCCTTTGGTTGTGTTACATATAGGCTTAGTCCACCTGGTAGTGTTACTGGTTTTTCGGATGGTGTGATGTTTAATTGATCCTTATATATGAATACTATCTCTGGGTTTGGTTCGACCATTATCTTGTATTCCCATTTACCTGCTTCTAGGCCTAGGAACTTTGCCAATTCGTCGGAAACATCATGTGTTGCATTGTCTGCGGTTAGGTTGAACTCGTTCTTTATTATTATCAAGTCTGCATATGCTGTCTCGGTGGTACCGGACTTGACTACGTTTGTTATGTCGATTCTTATGTTGTAGTCTTTTAGGTACTTTTCATTTATTGTTGCAGATACTTCTGCTGGTGTGTTGGTTATTTCATCGACAACTTGGCCAGTGTTAGCATTTATGACGTCGACTATTATGACCTTTGTTCCATTTGTTGTCCATTGTTCTGCAATGTCGTATAGTTTTATCTCATATGGTGCACCATATTCCTTTAAGGATACCACTTCACCCTTTTCTATCGTTGTTTTGTTGACTTCTTGTCTTAGTTCTATTGTGTAGTTTGTTGCAGAATTTTCAACAACATTATAGACAGTTAGGCTCTTACCAAACAACGTTAGTGTCTTGTTTGTTAGATTTACTAGGTATAGGTTCGTTGTATTGTTGGTTGCGTTGTATAGTCTGTATGTGTAGTATAGACCTTCTGCTGGGACTTGGACTATTGTGGAGTTTGGACCTGTTATTACCATCTTTACATTTTCTAGTGTTGCGGTTTCGTTGTATTTTATACCGTCGATTGTTGTGTTATTTAATATCGTGAAGTTCATTGTTTTTGTTGCACTTGGTGTTAATGTGAAGCTTTCGTTGTACTCTGTCGTGTATTTACCAACTTCTAGTTTTACTTTCTTGTTTGTTACCGTTACGTTGACGTTGTTCTTTATCTCGGATGCTGGTATGTTTATTACGTGCTTTGTTGTATTTACTGTGTATAGGTGTTGTTCTAGTGCTCCTAGTATCCATGCTGCTGCGACCGTGTCTGAAGCCAATGCACCGTTTGTACCAACGACTATTTGGAAGTTAGGTGTACCGTTTGCTACACAATTCGATAGAAAGACCTTAGGTGTACCTGTTACTGTGACCTTTGGTACTACAGAATAGCTTGCAGCTAGTACAGGTGCTGCGAAAATTCCACCAATCAATGCACCAATTCCTGCAAATCCTAATATTTTGTATGCACTCATTTTCTCACGGATGAAAGTATTTTTTATACAATACTTATATAATTATGAATTTATAAATATTTTTCCTTCACAACTACTTATTTGTTTCTTTGACTATCAACGTGTTTGCCAAATTGGAATCTTGTTTGTGTTTTTATCTCAATCATCGCCTTAAGGGTAGCTAAAACCGAAGATAGAACCGATAATCCGTCCTGCAAGTCCGAGATTTCAAATTTTATTTTATCCGGTGAATGAATTTCTATTTCCGATGGAGAGAACGTTGTTATAGTATAAAATATGGTGGATGGTTTTTTGAACGTTCCGAACACCTTAACGGCCAACACCCAATAATTTTCGAACTTCTTTTGATCTAGGATTTGATACGAAAATGGATAGAATCCGGAAACTGTGTTGAATAATGGCTTTATATATGCTTCATCGACCTCTGCAACGTCTATTTCACAAAGCAAAGCCATTATACCAGTTGCCTCGTCCGCCATACATAGATCCTCGGCCAGCTCTGGTTCTATCCATTTAGAGTCGCCTTCTTCGTTGTACGTGACCAAATGAAGGTTTAACAGTTTTTTCATTGTATAGATCAACGAGGAAATTTTTGAAAGAATTTCCTCCAGTTCTTTTGAATCTATTTCTATATCTTCGTCCGATTCTATTTCTAGGAACGCCGGGGACTCCACGCTAACAAACTTTATCAATGACTTTAAATCCTCTGCAATATATTCTATTTCTAGAAAGGCGTAGTACCACGCGTCTTCTTTTTTTGGTTCTGCTTTGCTTACTATTTTTATCTTGTCTTTATACTTTCTTTTTAACTCTTCTTCATGTTCGTTTAGTATTTTTTCCAGATGTTCCTTTGAATTAGATTTCATTTCGATTATTCCATATAGTCTCAAAATATTCACCTCTTTTTCTTTGCCTGAATATATAATAGATCCAATTCTTTTTTTATTATAAAAAGAGCTTCTTTCTTAGGATATACAAACAAATTTATCTTTTTTGTTTCTTTATTTATTTTATATTCACAAACTATTATATCAGCCCTGGAAAGAAGATTTAAAATTTTACTCAAGGTTGACTTGTTTATTTTTAACTTTTCTTGGAGTTCTTTGAAGCTTATACCCGGGTTTTCACATATTTCTTTAAAGACTAAAAACCTATGTTTGTTCATTATGGTACAAAATCTTTCCAGAGCTTCAAATGGCTCTAAAGAAATTATATCTTTTTCAAAATTATCCTTTTTCAAAAACTTCATTCTTAAAAATAAAAAGTTTATTGATTAAAAAATTTTACTAAACAATAGATCAAAGCTCAAAAATATAGGCATGAACGGTCTTGAGAGTGTTGTGTTGTTTTGATTTTTTGATGTTCTATGGTATAATGGTCTTGAGATTGCCCTATGTATTATGGCCACGGGGACCTTTATTTTATTATTTATTAATATATAACAATTGGTTGTTATTGGATGTTTGAACGAATATGTTAGCTCTATGATTTTTTTCTCGCCTGGTTTTATATTGAAATTATATGTTGAAAGTCTTATTGGACAAGTGCTGAATAGTGAAACCGTTGTAGGACTGTTGCCAATGTTTTCTATTGTTAGCTTCTTTGTTCCTTTTTGGTTTGTTATTATTATGCTCATTGGATTAACAACAAGCGTACTAACGCTTTTTATTTTTATTTTAACGGTCTTTATTATTCTATAGGTCTTGTTTCCACAACGGCATATGACTGGTATGGTATAGTTATAAACACCCGGTGTTTGATAGTTTATTAGATTTATTTTTAGACTGGTTAGATAGTCCCTAAAGACCATGAATTTTAGTTGTGCCTCTGGTATTTTACATAGACATGTGGTGTTGTTGACTATGTTATTATTATTATTTATATATAGACTAACTGTGACACTCTTCGTTGATGGATAGACCTCGAAGAAACTTGGATTCACCATGACCTCTGGCTGGGAAATCTCGGCCAATGGGAAGACCTTTTTCACCTTCTTATATATATATATATTAACGCCTATGATCTTTCTACATGGTTTTACAGCCAATCTAAGACTGGTATTTATGAATTTTTGTGGTATGATCAATACCTTCAATATATAATATCCTTTCTTTGGAACAAGGACCTTATCCGGGTATTTTAACAATAATATGGACTTGTTGTAGTAGATTGTTATTGGCAATTCGTGCGCAACGGTGTCGTCGTTGGATATCTTAAAATATAGTTGGAATGGTGTTAGATTATGTAGAACCACCGTTTGATTGAGTGCTTCTATATGAATGAACGGACAAATCAAAGACCAGTTAATATAGACGTTTAATAATATTTTATCACATTGTTTTTTACCATTGTAAGAAGCACAAATTGTTACGTTGTATCTTCCTGGGAAAACAGACCTAGGTACTTGGAAGGAAAATTCATTATAAGTTAATGTTGTATTGTATAGAGGAATATCCGAGGAGAATGAGAAGTTCACATATGGATAGGAAAGTATGTTTATTGTCACTTTATCGCCTGGTTTGACTGTAATGTTTTTCTTTGAAATTTCGAATAGGACTTTCTTAAACGTAAATGAGACATTTTTATAATATTTGTATCCTGGACAATGAACTTCCACGTAGTATTTTCCATCTTCCTTTGGTGCAAATGGAATATATAGTGTTTTGTTCGGTATTGCGTAGAATCTTTTTTCTATTTTTGTATTTTTACCCTTTATTTCGGCAACACAATAAATCCAAAGATTACCGGTTTCTCTAACGCCTATTGTAAAGGCGTTAAAACCCTTTGTTATATTTATATCGAACGATAGCTTCGGTTTTTCAACCCTAAATCTTAGTCTATGGCACTCCACTATCTTGGTTCCTTGATCCTCTACGCAGAACTTTGTAGTATAATTACCTAGTTTGGCGTCTTTAAGGACCAATATCGTGAACGGGGCGAAGTATATTTGGAACCACGACGTGTTTAATTGTTTAAAGCCCTTGCTTGGGAGTCCTTCAACCCATGCCTTGTCCCAGTTGTCCCAAGGAGGACATCTTTGTCTTTCTTGGACGTCTATGATGAAGTTTAAATAAGAACCTCTACCCACGGGGCCTAGGTCGATGACCTGGCCTTTTTTAACGATTTTCCAATTGGGTCCTGTTATGCCCTTTAGTTCGACACAAGAATATGCTCTAATGGCCATTGAAAATAATAGTAACACCAATACCCCGAAGGTGAAAATATTATCATAAGCTCTACTCATAATTATTTATTATTGACCATACTTTTTAATTATTTTCTGTAGCTTTTCCAACATCTCTTCTATTTGCTCGACCTTTCTTGCACCGGTTAGAACGACTTTTCCAGTCTGGAACAGTAAAGCGGTTATTCTAACGCCTTCCTTGTTCCTTTGGAACTTCATCCTTAGTCCTGGGAATCTCCTTGGTTCGTATATGATCTCCTCCACTGGGAATTCTTTGATTATTTTGTCCTTGTTTTGATAGATCTTGTTAAGGTCTAGGGTGTTCTCGGTGATCTTTGACGTTGCAACCATGTTGTATATTGTTATCTTTACATCGTCTGCAACCTTGGATCCAATTTTCTCGAACACTGGTGCTATTCTTTCTTTTATTACTTTCTTTATTTCGTTTTCGTCGGGTGTTTTTAAACCCTTTAGTATTATGGAACCAGAACTGAAGACCAAGAGCTTTAATTGATCGTCTATGACGACCTTAGCACCTGGAAACGTTTGGGACTCGAAGTCAACGTCGGGCAACTCTCTAACAAGTCTTTCCATGTCTATTTGACAACCTAGTTCTGCATGTACGACAACGTTTTTTATTTCAAAGTTCGTAGCCATGAGTATCCCCTAGTCATTTAAAGACTATAAGGTATATATAGGATATTATTTTTAAAAGTTTAAGGGGTTTAGAAAGATTATGAATCATTTGTCTTTTTTCTATTTTTTAAATGGGAGCTAATTTGATATTGAATAAATGGAAAACATTCGATTAAAAAGTCTGGTACGAGACCAAAGGGAGTTTTAAATAGAATTAACACAGATTTATTTTCATATTTTGACTTTTCTTCGTTTATCAGCAATTCAAGCTCTTCCATTGTTTCGGGTAGTTCTTTTTCTATGGTTAGGTCATACTCTTTTTCATATTTCTTGTATACGTTGTTCTTTATTCTTTTATAGATCTCCAACTCTGGTCTGTTCAACGAAAGCTCATGGACCAATTTCATATGTTTTTTACCGATTTTGACGAACGATTTCAGGAGTGAGGTTTCTTCGTACAACAGTCTTAAAGAATCCATAAGCTCTGGATGACAGGAGCATCTATATTCAAGGTACTCGAAGAAAGAGCCTTCTTTTATGGCTTGTTTGCAACGCCTTAGTTCGGCAAAAAGTACGTACAGGTTGTGCAGGGCCAAAAGCTTTTGACGTTCGGATTTTTCCATTTGAACTAGCTCTTCTTTATCGTACTTGGAGCATATAGGACATTCGCAAGGAAGCTCCGATAGCTCGTGTAAAGATTTGGTGCCGTAGGGCAACAATACCCTGTCGTCCAACGCGTACAACGCATAACTGGCCGAGTCGAACAAATCTATGCCACATGCGATCATTATCGGGATGACCAGCGGATGACCAACGCCAAACCCATGATAAGGCTTTCCATGGCCTAGGGTTTTTTTGACCGTGGTTATTATTTTGACTATGTCCGAAATCCTTTGAAGCTCCAAATATGGTACTATACCACCTATGGCTATTATCTCGGCTTCCTTGGCAACGTCCTCGACTTCTTTGCAATATTTCTCCCTTAGGTCCAAATGAACGCCGCCTTGTATAGGCAGACTAAGCCTTGAATTGAGTAAGAGATCCCTAGCTCTATGGACTCTTTTGACCGTTTCCCTACACTTTGCCCTTATAACATCCTTAGGATCATCCGGGGTTGGTGGTACGTCCAACGGATTGGCTATGTCCGAGCCAATTGCTTCTTGGAACCTGACTATTTCGTCGTTGGTTATGTCCACGTCGCCATAGACCATTAATTGATATGCCCCAGAATCTGTCTCTATTATTCCATCAAAGCCCAAGGTCTTGTGTATGCCTTGGCTTAGGGCTTTTTCCCTTAGGTCTGGGGTTTTATAGATTATATAGGCGTTGGTTATTATCATCGGTATTTTAAATCTTTCCAATAGTTCCTTTAAAGAAGGACTATTTATGTTTGGATTGATCACGGGCATCAAATAAGGTGTTTCCACGACTTTGTTTCCTATTTTAAGTCTTCCTATCCTAGAAAGACCGTCGTTGTCCCTTACTTCGAACATACAATTTTAGTTCAGATTGTTGTTATTT
>Ga0256834_1002357_pt1 | contig 12023 bp, 11 predicted proteins | sample 4281140metaG_FD_190536 | JGI IMG/M metagenome (GOLD analysis project Ga0256834, IMG submission 190536) | Hydrothermal vent microbial communities from East Pacific Rise, Pacific Ocean - 4281-140 | ecosystem: Environmental > Aquatic > Marine > Hydrothermal vents | place: Pacific Ocean: East... | reverse complement strand
GCGCAGCGCGGTTATCTCGCTCTGGTAGTACGCTCAGAGTATCGAAGGTCAATGCAACCAGCAGTAGAAAGAAAAATGCGGTGCCACCGTAAAAGATGTTCCGCGCCATTGTTTTTGTAAAAGTTTGCGCCATGACCCCTCCGTGCCAAATTTAATATTTTCGAGGTTAGATACTGAGGCGTATGTAGTCTACAGACCTTGATATAGGTCAAGTACCCGGCGTTATTAGGGATTACCCATAGCGGTGACACTAAAAAGCCGCTGAAGGCCAGCGGCTTTTTGATATGTTACTGGAAAAACTGGCAGAGCAAGAAGATCTCAGGCGGTCACCTCATCGTGATAGCCAATTTTTTCATTGGGTTTCTTTTCATGTATAAATTTTGCGTAGGCTTGATCTTCAATACAGATGTGATCGGTTAGCCATTTTCCAAGAATCGGAGCAATATCAACAAGCGCAGCATGCCCTTCATTTTTAAAGCGCTCCACATGAATCAAGACCTCATTAGTCATCTCGTCATGCAGCTGCTTATGATGTTCATAGGCGGGATAGCCATACTCCAACATCATCTTCTCTTCTCGTTTAAAGTGAATGCGCGTGTATTTAACCAGCTCATCCAGAGCCTCCCGCTCAAAACACTCACCCTGATGATAGCAGATAGCCAACTGCAACCTATTAATCAGGTTCAGCAGCGCCATATGTTCATCATCAACGTCTTTAATGCCGGTGTTGTACTTCGGTTTCCAGGTAATATAACGGCGCTCTTCCAGTCTGTTATTGATGACAGGTATGCCGATCAATGCTGCAAACAGGAACCAGGGAACCGGGTGAGCTATCCCAAATGAACCAAATGTGAGGATGACGGCAACGAGCAGTATGCCGAATGCCATAGCTTGTAGGAGCAGTTTCATATTTTTCATTACGCAAATTAACCTATCGCTGATTCCAGACCGTGTCTCGACCAGCACCTATAGCGCCTTATTATATGTCAAGAGACTTATTGGATGTGGGAATAAAATTAACAGTAATGCCATTCTTAACCATTATCATCATAATGGATTTGACGTATGTCAATATGGGTAAACCCTAACGACTTATTATGAAAACACCAACTTGACATAGATCAATGACCTGAGTTACCGAAGCAAGGCAATGTTAACCACGAATGGTTATGGTGACTCATACGAGCATTGTAATTTTCTGTTTTCTGCTTAGAAATAAATCAATGGGGACTGGGTAGATGAAAAAAATTAGTTTTAGTTTAACGACACTAAGTTTAACCGTGGGCATGGCCCTCAGCAGTGTCTCAATGGGTGTTGCAGCAGCAGGCCCAACACTTTCAGATGCGGATTTTGAGCGAGCAAACTCACTCTACTTCCAGCGTTGCGCTGGTTGTCACGGTGTTTTGCGTAAGGGGGCAACAGGCAAAAGCCTGGAGCCACAATCCAATGCAAAGAAAAAGATCAAAGGCACGATAGAGCTAGGCCAAAAACGCCTTGAGAAGATTATCACCTATGGAACAGAGGGTGGTATGAATAACTTTGACGATATCTTCACCAAGGAAGAGATCAGCCTGCTGGCAACCTACATTCAGATGGAGCCACCCGTTCCACCTGAGATGTCATTGGAGCTGATGAAAGAGCGTCGTATCGTCTATGTTGAAAAGAAAGATTACCCAACCAAGCCTTTACATGGGCGTAATTGGCAAAACTTCTTCCTGGTCATCGAACGTGATGCAGGCAAAGTAGCAGTCATCGATGGTGATACTAAAGAGGTGGTCGCTCACATTGAGACTGGATATGCCGTACACGTACTCAAAGCAGCAGAGCATCACAAAAAGCTGCACGCTAAAAATGCTGGACGTTTCTGGTACACCATGGGTCGTGACGGCAAGCTAACCAAAATTGATCTATGGCAGACACCTGACAAGATGCGCGTTTCTGAGGTTCAAGTGGCCTATGATGCACGCGACGTTGCAGTATCTGGTGATGGCAAGTACGTCATCGGCGGTGGTTACTGGCCTCCACATGCTGTCATCGTTGACGCTGACACCATGGAACCATTGAAAGTTATCTCATCACGTGGTGTGAATATTGATGGTGAGTACGTCAATGAGTCTCGTGTAGCAGCTATCTACGATACGCCAAACCAATCTAGCTGGATGGTATCGATGAAAGAGCTGGGGCAGATGTGGCAAGTTGACTACTCTGATATCGATAACTTACGTATCGATAAGATTGATACTGCCAAATTCTTGCACGATGGTTTCTTCGACCCAACTGGTCGTTACTTCCAGATCGCAGCAAATGCCTCTGACAAGATGGTTATTGTCGATACTGAGACACGTAAATTGACCAAGTTGATTGATGTCGACAAGCTACCACACCCTGGCCCTGGCGCTAACTGGGTCGACCCTAAATGCGGCCCTGTAGGTGGCACCACTCATCTGGGTGTCGGCAAAGTTACCGTTTGGGGTAATGATCCAAAAGGTCACGCTGATCAAGCATGGAAGATCTGCTACGAAGTCGAAACCGATGGCCCGGGTGTATTCATCCGTACCCATCCTAAGAGCGACTATTTCTGGGCTGATCAGACCAAGACTCCTGAGCCAGAGATTCAGCAGTCTGTTCAGATCATCAGTAAGAAGACTCGCAAAATCGTTAAAACCATTCGTTTGACCGAAATTGAGGGTTACGCCGCGGTTCATATGGAATTCAATAAAGATGGCTCTGAAGTTTGGGTCTCAGTTTGGAATCGTAAAGATAGCCTGAAGCCTAATGGTGAAATCATCATATACGACGCTAAAACGCTTAAGGAGAAGGCTCGCGTCAAAGGTCTCTATGCACCTACCGGCAAGTTCAACGTATACAACCGCATCAATCACGTAACCTGATGCCCGTATAGACGTTGTTCTATGATCAAGGCGGGCATGATTTAGTTCATGTCCGCCTTTTTTGTAACAGCTGCGGTTTACCCCTGAACCCCGCCATTCCTGTGTCTAACTAATAGCCATTTACTCTACTGTAAACGTCTATTTTCAGTGTGTGCTGGCCAGCTTCAGAGGCAATTTGAGAAGTTACTACTTAACGATGTAGCGGCTCTTCAATATTGAAAATAACAAATTAGAGTTAGGTGGGAGCAGTCAAATGAGCGTTATTAGACAAAAACCAGACTTCTTTTCACGCAGAATTATTCTGGGTGGAACCGTTGGCAGTGCCATTATTTTCTTTATGGTAGGCATTCTATTTTGGAGTAGTTTCAACGCCACCATGGATGCCACTAACACCCTTGAGTTTTGTATCAGTTGTCATGAGATGGAGGAGAATGTCTATCAAGAGTACAAACCAACCATTCACTTCTCTAATCGAACAGGCGTTCAAGCATCCTGTTCAGATTGCCATGTGCCTGACCCATGGTTCCACAAGATGATCCGCAAAATTCAGGCCAGTGGTGAGGTGTTCCATAAAATATTGGGGACAGTTGATACGCCAGAAAAATTTGATAACAAGCGCCTACAGTTAGCCAAACGCGTCTGGGTCGCCATGAAGAATTCTGACTCCCGTGAATGCCGAAACTGTCACCATTTTGACAACATGAATCCAAAGTACCAGAAACCTCGGGCACGTAAACAGCATCTAAATGCCTTTAAAACGGGGCAGACCTGTATTGACTGCCACAAAGGTATTGCACATAAACATGTACGTAAACTGCTTGATGATGAGGAGCTAGATATTCTCGAAGCCCCTAACCCCGCATTTATACGTGAGGTACCAGAGATGTACCTTGCCGGCCTAAAAGAGGCTGAAGAGATAGAGGCCAAAGAGCAGGCAGAGAAGCAGGCAGCAAAAGAGGCTGAAAAGAGCCGAATAAAACAGGCTGTCGCTGATGCATTGGCCGCCTTCAAAAACCAAGATAATAGCCAGACAACACAAACAAACAAAGTGACAGGAGTGGGAATTGACTGGAGTGATGTACCCACACGTGAGATCAATCTATTCTACCCCGGACAAGCCTCCATGGAGTGGGCGCTAAGTGGCAAAGATCACGGCGGTGCCCGCGCCTTCACCAAAGGGGGTGATCGCTGCTTTGACTGTCATGACAATGAGACCATGGATATGGGGTCACGTATTGTAGGGGGTGAGCATGACAAGGTGAGTGAGCCAATGGTCATTCCTGGCAAGCGTGGCGCTTTCCCTGTTCAGGTGCAGGCTGCATTTGATGATGAGAATCTTTTCCTACGCTTTCAGTGGCCCGAGGGCGAACACAACCCTGCTCCTTTTGTTGATGGCGGTAAAATGGATCCTGAGAACCCCATCAAACTAGCCGTTATGTTGGCTACCGATGAGGTGGAGTATGCCGCTCAAGCAGGTTGCTGGGGTACCTGTCATCATGACTTAAACGCCATGCCACACCACCCTGAGGGCCAGGATGTCACCAAGTACATCAAAGAGAGCCGCACTAAAATTGAGGTCAAAGGGCGGCGTGGTAAAAAACGTGGTGGTTGGGACAAACGCAAGGATGATGCCGAGATTCAGGCCGAGTTGAGTGCCAATCATATAATGGATCTGCTACGGGTAAAGTCTGGCAGTGGTGAGACAGAGGATGGTTACGTTCTCGCCGACCGTGTGATGGAGGGAGGCCAAGGGCTAACCGCTATCGCCACACTTGAAGCGGGCGTGTGGACCGTTGAGATGAAACATAAACTGAGCTCTGGTAAAGCAGGTGACCTGACCTTAGCCAAAGATCAGATCTACAACTTTGGCTTTGCCATCCATGATGACTACAGCAACGCCCGTTACCACCACGTCTCATTAGGCTATCGTCTTGGCTTCAATTCTGAAGAGGCAGAAATCAACGCCGTCAAACGTGAAGCAAAGGCTATTTCAGCGGCACCAACATCTGGCTCTACTCCTAAAACAGGCGGTGCAACGGTAGGAGCAAATATTGACTGGAGTAAGGCCTCTAGCCGTGAAATCAACATCTTCTATCCCGGGCAAGCCTCTATGGAGTGGGCGCTGAGTGGTAAAGATCATGGCGGTGCCCGCGCCTTCACCAAAGGGGGTGATCGCTGCTTTGACTGTCATGACAATGAGACGATGGATATGGGGCCACGCATCGTCGGCGGTGAGCATGACAAAGTAGATGAGCCTACCGTAATTCCAGGTAAGCGAGGCTCTATTCCTGTTCAAGTAGAAGCCACTCACGATGGTGAAAATCTCTTCCTTCGCTTTCAGTGGACCGAGGGTGAACACACCCCAGCTCCCTTTGCTGATGGCGGTAAAATGGATCCTGAGAACCCTATCAAACTAGCCGTTATGTTGGCTACCGATGAGGTGGAGTATGCCGCTCAGGCTGGCTGTTGGGCTACCTGTCATCATGACTTGAATGCCATGCCACATCATCCTGAAGGCCAGGATGTCACCAAGTATATCAAAGAGAGTCGCACTAAAATTGAGGTCAAAGGGCGGCGCGGGAAAAAACGTGGTGGCTGGGATAAACGTAAGGATGATGCCGATATCCAGGCTGAGTTGAGCGCCAACCATATGATGGACCTGCTACGGGTAAAATCTGGCAGCGGTGAAACAGAGGATGGCCACATTCTCGCTGACCGAGTAATGGAGGGTGGACAGGGTCTTGAAGGTAGCGCTACATTGAATGCAGGCACATGGTCTGTGATCATAAAACGCAAGCTGACATCCGATAAACCAGGAGATTTGACACTGGCAAAAGATCAGATCTACAACATCAGCTTTGCTGTACATGATGACTTTAGCAACGCCCGTTATCATCACGTCTCATTGGGCTACCGTCTTGGCTTTGATAACGCTGAGACTGAGGTTAATGCCACCGCTCAATAACAGCATGGCGATACGGAGGGCGACTTAGCATGGGTCTCTGTCGCCCTCCTTTTTACTATTCAGGAGCTCACTAATGAAGCAAGCTCATCTCTTCTCACTGTTGCTTCTACTGTTTATTCCAACACTAGCTACTCATGCCGACAGTGATCAACGGCATGAGATCAAGATCCAAAAATATCAATTTCACCCACAAGAAATCACCATTAAGCAAGGCGATAGCATCCGTTGGACCAACCACGAAAAACGTCAATACCACACTATTTGGTTTGAGCCTCTCGATGAAAAGGAGCCAGACTATTTTTTTCCTGGTGAGTCATATGAAAGAGTATTTAACCAGCCAGGCACCTACCACTATCGCTGTGGCCCACATCCAAAAATGACCGGCGTGGTACACGTTAAATAGGCTTCATCGGCACGAGCAATATTTTCCTCTTTTTTAGTGGTAATTTCCCCATGTTGACTAAGGTCAAAGCCTGATATCTGATATCTCTGATAGTTTCTCTATTAGGCGTATAACCACCTCACCTGGAGGCAACGTAAGTGTTTGATATCAGATTGATTACTGCCGGTATTTGCTGTGCTCTGATCAGTCTAAACCTCTATGCAGCACCCGATATTGAACGACAGGTGGAGCTGACTCATCTGCTGAAGCATGATTGTGGCTCATGTCACGGTATGCGCCTGGAGGGGGGACTCGGCCCGGCACTTAAACCGGAGCGACTGGCAAGTTATAGCGTTGAGGCGTTAACCACTACCATCTTGCATGGCCGCACCGGCACGCCCATGCCGCCATGGTCGCCCTTCCTCTCAGAGCAAGAGGCGCAGTGGGTTGCAGCACTGCTGAAGAGAGGGGTGGCACCTTGAAGCTACTGCTACTCTCCCTGCTTATTTTACTCCCTTTCAGCCAGGCAGTGGCGGAGTGTTTAACTCGTGGTACGGGTGACCTCGGCATTATCATTGAGCGGGCGGCAGGCAGTCTTAAGGTTATTGATCGCTCAGCCAAGCGCGAACTCTTTCAAGTTAAAGGGCTGGGAGATCTCTCCCACGCCTCCGCTGTCTACTCCCGTGATGCACGTTATGCCTACATCTTTGGCCGTGATGGTGGGCTATCAAAAGTTGATCTACTTTGTGGCTTACTGGTTAAGCGAGTTGTACAAGGTGGCAACAGTATTGGTGGAGCTATCTCACAGGATGGTCAACTCATTGCCGTCTCTAACTATGAGCCAGGTGGCGTGAAGATCTTCTCAGCTGAGACATTAGATCTGGTCGCTGATATCCCAGCAACCCCAATTAGCAGCAAAAAGGGTTCAAAGACTGTTGGCCTGGTTGATGCGACCGATCAAAAGTTTGTCTTCAGCCTATTTGATACAGGCGAGATCTGGGTGGTCAATATGCTCACCCCCTCTAAGCCCGTTATTAAGAAATATACCAATATTGGCAAACAGCCTTATGACGCCCTAATTTCCCCTGATGGCCGCTGGTATATCAGTGGTCTATTTGGCGAAGATGGCTTGGCGATGCTTGATCTCTGGCACCCAGAAAAGGGGGTTCGCCGCATCATGGATCACTATGGCAAGGGCAAACAGAAGCTGCCTGTCTACAAAATGCCCCATCTCGAAGGGTGGGCAATGGCGGGTAAAAATGCCTTTTTACCCGCAGTCGGTCACCATGAAGTGTTGGTGGTGGAGCAGGATAGTTGGCAAGAGCAAGGCCGTATTAAAGTGCATGGGCAACCTGTCTTTGTTATAGCTCGACCTGATGGCCGTCAGGTTTGGGTCAACTTCGCTTTTCCAAATAACGATGTCATTCAGGTGATCGATACCGAGAGCCTAACGATCATCAAGACACTTAAACCAGGCAAAGGTGCGCTGCACATGGAGTTTTCACCTCGTGGGGAAGAGGTGTGGATTTCGGTACGGGATCGGGATCAAGTCCAGATCTACGATACCCGCACACTGGAGCAGACCGGCAGCCTGCCCGTCGACAAACCAAGCGGGATCTTCTTCACCTCTCGCGCTCATCAATTGGGGTTGTAATTATGGCTATTGCAGAACGTCGTCAAACAACATTCACACCACCCCCTCTTCAGCCGCCAGTTGAAGCACCCGTTATTCCACTACTTACTACGTTGGAAAAACGTCTACTCAATGAGTTTCAGCACGGCCTACCACTCTCTCCCACCCCTTATGCTGATATGGCAGAAAAGCTCGATAGTAGCGAGCAAGAGGTGATTCGCCTGTTACAAAAATTAAAAGAGTTAGGTTATATCAGCCGCGTTGGGCCCGTTTTTAAACCACGCCAGGTGGGGTACAGCACCTTAGCAGCAATGGCCGTACCCTGCGATCAACTCCATACCGCAGCAGAGTATGTCACCTCCCGCTCTGAGGTTAACCACAACTATGAGCGCCACCATCACCTCAACCTCTGGTTTGTCGTGACTGCTGCCGACCAAGCTGCCGTAGAGCAGGTACTAACAGAGATTGAAACACATTGTGGTTTTACCGTATTAAACCTCCCACTACTCAAACCTTTCCATATCGATCTTGGCTTCCCACTATGGAATTAACTGAGCAGGACTATCAATTGGTAGCCGCTATTCAGGGCGGCTTGCCACTGGTTGAACACCCCTATGCTGAAGTAGGCGAGCAGATTGGGCTAACCGAATCTGAGGTGATCAGCCGAATTGATGAGATGAAGCAGAGCGGCATCATCAAACGCCTTGGTGTCATCGTACGACACCATGAGTTGGGATACGTTGCGAATGCGATGGTGGTGTGGAATATCCCTGATGAAAAGCTCGATTTTATCGGTAGGCAGCTCGGCTTACAGCCCTGTATAACCCTTTGTTACGAACGCCCCCGCCGCCTTCCAGAGTGGCCCTATAACCTCTTCAGTATGGTTCACGGTACAAGCCAGGATGGGGTTATTCAACGCATAAGCGCCATGATCGATGATTTAGGGCTACAGGGTATTGACTACCAAGTGCTCTTCAGTGGCCGCCGCTTCAAACAGCGTGGCGCAAGGTACCAATAATGGATGCCATCGACCGCAATATAATCAACTCCCTGCAGGGGGGCTTCCCTATCTGCGATAGCCCCTACCGTGTTGTTGCAGAACAGCTCGGTATTGAGGAGGCAGATCTTCTCCAGCGCCTTGAGAGGATGCTTGAGCTAAAGCAGCTCTCTCGTTTTGGCCCGATGTATCATGCCGAACGGCTTGGTGGTGGCCTCAGCCTCTGCGCCATGAAACTACCAGAAGCAGATTTTGAACGGGTGGTTGAACAGGTCAATGCCCACCCAGAGGTCGCCCACAACTACGCCCGTGAGCATCAGCTCAATATGTGGTTTGTGTTGGCGACCGAAACACCTGAACGAATTGAAAGCCTCTTAATCGAAATTGAAGAAGAGACCGGCTACCACGTCTACAACATGCCAAAACAGGAGGAGTTCTATGTCGGACTCAAGTTTGACCTCTGACAACAGAGCCACTCTAGATGAGATAGACCGCGCCATTGTACGGGCCACTCAAGCGGGTCTGCCACTTGTACCAGAGCCCTATCAGCAGGTAGCTGATGAGGTGGGAATCAGCAGCCAAGAGGTACAATCACGCATGCAGTGCATGTTGGATCAGGGATGCATTCGCCGCATTGGCGCAGTACCCAACCACTACACACTCGGCTTTCGTGGTAACGGTATGACTGTCTGGGATGTACCTGATGAGAAGGTGCGTGAGTATGGTAAAAAAATTGGCGATCTTGATTTTGTCAGCCACGCCTACCACCGACCACGCCATCTACCCGAGTGGAGCTACAACCTCTTTGCCATGGTGCATGGCAAAGACCGTAGTGAGGTCGACCATAAAACAGCACAAATTGCTGAACTATTAGGGGATGACTGCCAAGCCCATGAAGTGCTGTGTAGCAGCCGAATTCTTAAAAAGACCGGTTTACGGATAGTTTGAGGTTTTTTACACCACAGAGAGCACAGGGGGCACCGAGAAAAAGATATGGGTTGAATACTTATCTCTGTGTTCTCTGCGGTTAATAGTCACAAAATTGTTCGTGGTTATAACAGATAATTAAGGTGTAACAAGTGTTTCGAATCTCTCAATATATGCGTGAACTACTGGCCCCCAAACCATTAGGGCCACAACGCAATCCACCGGGTCCAGTTGTCATCTGGAACCTAATCCGCCGTTGCAATCTCACCTGTAAACACTGCTACTCAATCTCAGCTGATACCCATTTTCCTGGCGAGCTCAATCGTGAGGAGATCTTTAGTGTAATGGATGACCTAAAGGAATTTCATGTACCTGTACTGATCCTCTCTGGCGGTGAGCCACTCCTCCATCCCGACATCTTTGATATCGCCCATCGAGCAAAAGATATGGGCTTCTTTACCGCCCTATCAACCAACGGCACCCTAATCAGTAAACAGAATATCAAAGCGATCCGTGATGTTGGTTTTAACTATGTTGGTATCAGTATTGATGGTACCCGTGAGACTCACGACACCTTTCGGCAAATGGAAGGGGGGTTTGATGCCTCTATTGCTGGCTTGCGTCTCTGCCATGAGCAGGGGATAAAGACCGGCCTGCGTTTCACCATGACTCAAGATAATGCAGAAGAGCTACCACACATGCTACAGCTGATGGATGATGAAGGGGTCGATAAATTCTACTTCTCCCATCTCAACTATGCAGGACGTGGCAATAAAAATCGTGAGACTGATGTCTTTCTCCAGACGACTCGTTGGGCAATGGATCTGCTTTTTGACCGCGCATTAGCCGATGTTAAGTCAGGAAAACAGACCGAATTTGTTACAGGCAATAATGATGCTGATGGCGTCTACCTACTGCAATGGGTTGCCAAACACTTCCCCAGTCAATATGCACATATTCGAGCTAAATTGGTGCAATGGGGCGGCAATAGCTCCGGTGTCAATGTTGCCAATATCGACAACCTGGGCAATGTACACCCCGATACCATGTGGTGGCACTACAACTTGGGCAATGTCAAAGATCGGGAGTTTAGTGATATCTGGCAAGATACCTCAGACCCCATAATGGCGGGCCTAAAGGCCAAACCACGTCAAATTGGTGGCCGATGTGGTCTCTGCAAAGATTTTGATATCTGCGATGGCAACACCCGCATCCGCGCACTACAACTAACCGGTGATGCTTGGGCTGAAGATCCCGCCTGTTATCTAACCGACAGTGAGATTGGTATCGAAAAAACAGCAACGCTGGATCTGGCGTAGGATGGGCATGATTTTTATACCCACCAGATTATCCACTGGATGGTGGGTGCAAAAAATACACCCTCTCTTGATTCAAATCATCACTGTTGGCCTATTGGGTTTGCTGCTGGTCGAACCACTATCTGCTGCCGAAACAGTTGATGCTGAGGCGCTCTACCTAAAACACTGCTCTGACTGCCATAGCAGAGATCGACTCGGTGCAATGGGCCCAGCACTACTACCTGAAAACCTGAAGCGGTTGCGTAAAAAAATGGCCGCCAAGGTGATCAGTGAGGGGCGGGCTGCAACACAGATGCCCGCATTTCAGGAGAAGCTAAATCCGACTGAAATTCAGGCACTGGTTGATCTGGTTTATACGCCACTGAAGCAGATACCACGCTGGGGTTTGGATGAGATGCACGCTAGCCACCTGATCCACAATAGGCCGCAAAACTTGCCAACCAAGCCTGTTTTTACAGCGGATATGCAGAATCTCTTCATCGTTGTCGAGCTGGGTGATCACCACGCCACGCTACTTGATGGCGATACCTTTGAGCCAATCCACCGCTTCCCAACCCGCTTTGCACTACATGGTGGCCCAAAATATGGCCCCAATGGTCGTTTTGTCTACTTTGCTTCACGCGATGGCTGGATCAGTAAATATGATATCTACAACCTAAAATATGTGGCTGAGATACGGGCCGGTATCAACACTCGCAATCTAGCGGTCTCTGCCGATGGGCGTTATGTGATTGTCGCCAACTACCTGCCGCACACGCTGACGGTATTGAATGCAGCTGATCTATCACCAATCAAGGTGATTCCGGTGGTTGATTACAACGGCAACAGTTCCCGTGTCAGTGCAGTCTATACCGCCGCTCCACGAGAGAGTTTTTTTGCTGCGCTGAAAGATATCCCCGAGATGTGGGA
>Ga0256834_1002356_pt1 | contig 12025 bp, 2 predicted proteins | sample 4281140metaG_FD_190536 | JGI IMG/M metagenome (GOLD analysis project Ga0256834, IMG submission 190536) | Hydrothermal vent microbial communities from East Pacific Rise, Pacific Ocean - 4281-140 | ecosystem: Environmental > Aquatic > Marine > Hydrothermal vents | place: Pacific Ocean: East Pacific... | reverse complement strand
CTCTCAAAACCAGAGAATGTATCAGTACTGCCATCGGCAGCGTACAGGGCGGTGCTTGCATTTAAATCAAGAGTTATACCTGTCACAGTTAAATCATCAAAATACAACGCATCTGTACCAGCGCCACCTTGTAAATTATCGGAACCGCGACCACCACGAATAATATCGTCACCACCTCCACCAATTAAAGTATTAGCAAGTAAGTCACCAGTCAGTATGTCGCCACCTGCTGTTGCTGTAATATTTTCAATATTACTAATTGTATGGTTTTCAGCAACGCCATCTAACGTAACAGTAACGTTTGAAGTACTATTCAATGTAACATTGACAAAATTAATACCGACAAAGCTAGAATAATCTACTGTATCAGACCCAAGTCCTCCATCTACAATATCAGCACCCAGACTTCCAATAATTGTATCATTACCGTCACCAGAGCTGACTATATCATCGCCGCCTTGCGCATCAATTGTATCATTACCGTCACCACCCAATATATGATTAACTGCACCATCGCCTGTTAATGTATCATTAAAGTCAGATCCAGTTAAATTTTCAAAATTCAAAAGAGTGTCAGTCCCACCATCTCCATCTGTTAAGGCATTATTTGTAGCTAGACTAGCGGTCACAGCAGCAGCAGCAGCAGAATAATCTGCTATATCCGTACCCGCTCCACCGTCTAATGTATCAGCTCCACCACGCCCCGCTAAAACATCATCGCCTAGACCGCCTAAAATAGTATTACCAAAGACGTTCCCTGTTAACGTGTCATCAAAATCAGATCCAGTTAAATTTTCAATGCTTGTGAATGTATCAACACCACCATCACCGTCATTAGCAGCGTTTCCAGCTGTTAAATTTGCTGTAACAGCTGTACCAGCAGCAGAATAATCAGCCGTATCTGTACCACTTCCACCATCAAAAGAATCATTACCACCTCCACCAATTAAAATATCATCACCAGCTTCACCTTGCAGTGTATCATCACCAGCTCCACCTGTAAGAGTATCTGCTCCTGCTCCAGCCGTTAGCACATTGTCGGTTCCATCTCCCGTTAATGTATCATCATTGGCAGAACCAGTCAGGTTTTCAATACTAATGAATGTATCAACACCACCATCACCATCATCACTGGCCGATCCAGTGCTCAAATCCGCTGTTACAGCAGCGGCAGCGGCGCTATAATCCGCAACATCTACTCCCAAACCACCATCAAGAACATCATTACCGCCAAGACCAATCAGTGTATCATTGCCACCCCTGCCCTCAATCAAATTTGCACTATCGCTACCAGTCAATGAATCTGCGTTAGCTGATGCTATAATATTTTCAATACTAATCAACGTATCAGCACCGCCTTCGCCATCACTGCTAGCAGTCCCAACGTTAAGGTTAACAGTAATAGCACCTGCAGCAGTAACATAATCTACCGTATCACTGCCGGAACCACCATCTAGTGTATCATTTGCTCCACGACCTCTAAGTGTGTCATCTCCAGCTTGCCCTTCCAAAATATTAATAGCGGCATCACCTATTAGAAAATCATTAAATGCAGAGCCACGTAAATTTTCAATAGCTACAAGGGTATCACTGTCACCATCACCATCATCCGTAGTTAATCCTGCATTCAAAGCTGCTATTACACCTGCGGCAGCCGAACTATAATCAGCAGTATCATTTCCAGCTCCCCCATCAAGTGCATCAATACCAGAACCACCATAAAGTGTATCATCATCAGCACCACCATCAATAACATCAGCGCCCGCACCGCCATCAATAACATCAGCGCCCGCACCGCCATCAATAACATCAGCACCCGCGCCGCCATCAATAACATCATCACCCGCTTGTCCTTCAAGCGTATTGATACCAGCATTTCCCGTTAATGTATCATCATTGGCAGAACCTGTAATATTTTCAATACTCGTAAAGACATCAACACCACCATCACCGTCACTTACTGCTGTTCCTGTAGCTAAATTAGCTGTTACATTTCCTATTGTTGAGCTATAATCAGCAGTATCATTTCCAACTCCCCCATCTAGCGTATCATTACCTGCTGCGCCATAGAGTGTATCATTACCTGCTGCGCCACGTAAAATATTATTACCAGCATTTCCGTCAATAATATCATTAAAATTAGAACCTGTAATATTTTCAATAGCTGTAAGAGTATCACTGCCACCATCACCATCATTAGAGGCTGTATTTGCTGCAAGATCTACGATAATACTTCCTGCCGCATTGATATAGGTTACAGTATCTGTTCCAGCACCACCATCTAGTGTATCAACACCAGCGCGACCTTCTAATGTATCATCACCAATAGCACCTTGGATAATGTTATTATTGCCATCACCACTTAACGTATCACCTTGCGCAGAACCCAATATATTTTCTATGTTTAAAATCGTGTCAGTATCGCCATATCCATCATTACTTGCTGTTCCGGCAAGTAAATCAACTATTACTGTACCAGTAGCCGCGCTGTAATCTGCCACATCTGCTGTACCACCCTGACCATCAAGTGTATCATCACCTGCACGACCAATTAAAGTATCATTACCTGCCCCACCTAATAAAATATTATTATTTCCATCTCCACGTAATATATCAGCATTAGCAGAGCCCGTTACATTTTCAATACCAATCAAAGTATCTGCGCTACCATCTCCGTCAGAAGCTGCCGTACCAGCATTTAAATCAACATCAACAACGCCTACGGCAGAACTATAAATAGCAGTATCATTACCTGTACCGCCATCTAGTATATCAGTACCCAATCCACCAGTTAGGAAATCATTTCCAGCCATGCCAAGAAGGATATTATCCTGCGCGCCCCCTACAAGCGTATCAATTCCAGATGTTGCTGTGATATTTTCAATATTACTAATTATATCATTATCGCCACCATTTACAGTAACCGTAACACTTGCTCCACTATTCAGGATAACATTAATAAAGTTTATCCCTCCAAGTGATGAATAGTTAAGCGTGTCACTCCCTACACCACCATCAAGCACATCGCTTCCTGCACTGGCTGTAAAAGAATCATCTCCAGCATTGGAAAAAACAACATCAATACCGCTGGATAGAACAATGGAATCATCTGATGCTGTTGTAAAATATTGTTCAAAATTACTAAAACTATCTGTACTGCCATCACCAGCATAAAAGGCAGTAGATGTAATCAGATTTAGATCCACTCCTGTAGCACCAAGATCATCGAAATAAAGTTGATCAGTTCCTGCGCCACCATCAAAAGTATCACTTCCAACATTACCACGAATTATATCGTTTCCACCCAAACCATTTATAATATTAGCGTTTATATCGCCTGCTATCGTATCTCCACCAGCCGTACCAATAATATTTTCAACATTACGAACAACATCATTATTTAAACCATCGACAATAACATTAGCATTTGTTGAGTTATTCAAAGTTACATTGATAAAATTAGCACCAACTAAACCAGAATAGTCCAATGTATCATTATCTGAACCGCCATCAAAAGTATCAGCGCCCTGACTACCTAAAAGTATATCGTCCCCAGCTTCTCCTTCTATCAAATCATTACCTGCCCCACCGTCTAATGTATCATCACCAGCACCACCTTTCAGGTTGTTAACCTGCGCATCACCTGTAATTGTGTCATTGTTCGAACTGCCTATAATATTCTCAATGTTTGACAGAATATCATTTGAACCCTCACCATCATTACTGGCACCACCAGTAGACAAATCAACAGTAATACTTCCGGCGACAGCACTATAATTCATAACATCACTGCCGATACCGCCATCAAAAGTATCAACGCCTGCACTACCTTGAAATTCATCATTCCCAGCAAGAGAGAAAACATTATCAGCTCCTGTCGAACCGATAATAATATCATCTAGGATTGTTGTAAAATATTGTTCAAAATTACTAAAATTATCTGTACTGCCATCACCAGCATAAAAAGAAGTTTCTGAACTTAAATTAAGGGTTATGCCTGAACCAGCCAAGTCATCAAAACGAAGCTCATCTGTTCCTGCACCACCATCCAAAGTGTCTGCACCACCACCACCACGGATAACATCATTTCCACCCATACCATTTAAATTATTAGAAAGAGCATCACCATGAATAGAGTCATTCCCTGCTGAACCAATAACATTTTCTATGTCAACAATTGTATCTGTAATCCCCAAACCTGCAATAATAACAGATACATCTGCCCCTGAATTTAATGTCACAGTAATAAAATTAGCAGCCCCTAATGCAGAATAATCAACAGTATCCGTACCTGCCCCACCTTCCATACGATCATTACCCGTACCATAAAGAAAAGTATCATCGCCCACTTGACCTTCTAATACATCATTACCCGCGCCACCATCAAGTGTATCATCTCCATCTCCAGCTTGTATCAAGTTAGCTGAGGCCTCCCCTGTTAAAGTATCGTCATTAGCTGATCCAATAATATTTTCAATAGCTGTAAGAGTATCAACTGAACCAAAGCCATCATTGGTGGCTGTTCCTGCACCAAGATCAAGGGTAACACTTCCAGCGGCACTACTATAATTAGCTGTATCGGTTCCACTTCCCCCATCGAGAGTATCAGCACCACTTCCCCCCTCCAACGTATCCGAACCAGCTAAACCGCTTATTGTATTGGAGCTTGCATTACCGGTCAGTGTATCATTATTGGCAGACCCTGTTATATTCTCAATTCCAACCAAAACATCAGAGCCACCGTCACCATCATCTGTGGAACTTCCCACAGCTAAATTTACAATTACACCTCCAGCTGCAGCGCTATAATTTGCAGTATCACCTGTACCCGCACCACCATCTAACGTATCATTTCCAGCCCCCCCCGCTAATGTGTCATTACCAGCAAGTCCCATAAGAATATTATCTTGAGTATCACCTGTTAACGTATCATCACCAGATGTAGCTGTTATATTCTCAATATTACGTACGGTATCATCATCGCCTCCATCCACAGTAATGACAGCACCTGTTCCAGCATTCAATATTACAGAAATCCAATTAATTCCGATCATCGCAGAGTAATCAAGTGTATCAAGATCAGCGCCACCATCTAGCGTATCACTCCCGAAACTAGCGGTAAAATTATCTGCTCCTGCCAGACCATTTACTGTATCAGCCACAGCACTTGTAATAATGATGTCATTAAGATTCGTTGTAAAATACGATTCAAAATTAGAAAAAGTATCTACACTTCCGTCCCCAGCATAAGAGGCTGTGTTATTAGTAAGATTAAGAGTTATACCTGTTAGCGTAAGATCATCAAAATAAAGCTCATCAACTCCTTGCCCCCCGTCCATATTATCACTACCACCACCGCCACGAATAACATCATTTCCATCAAGAGTTGATATTGTATTAAAACTATCATCTCCAATAACAACATCATCCAATGATGTACCAATTACATTTTCAATATTGCGGATACTATCATCACCATACCCACCACCAACCGTTACTGTAGCAGAAGATGAACCATTAAGCGCTACAATGATTGATGAGCCTACCCCTAGTGTTGAATAATCCACAGTATCAACACCTGCACCACCATCAATAGAATCAGTTCCTGAACTAGCAATGATGTAATCAGTTCCGACACCGCCATCAATGGTATCATTACCACCAGCACCATCAATGGTATCGTTACCGCTTTGACCCAGCAAGATATTATCAGCACCATCACCATCAATGGTATCATTATTAGTAGAGCCAGTTATATTTTCAATATTTGCTAAAGTATCTGATCCACCATCACCATCATCGCTGGTAACCCCTGCCGCAAGATCAATAGTCACCCCCCCCAAAGCAGAAAGATAACTGACTGTATCAAGACCACTACCCCCATCCAAGGTATCAACGCCACCACCGCCCATTAATGTATCAGCACCCGCACCGCCAGTAATCGTATTATCTGACATATCACCTGATAAAGTATCACTTTGCGCTGAGCCAATTAAATTTTCAATATTTAATAACGTATCACTTGAACCGTCTCCATCGTTAAGCGCCACGGAAGAAGCAAGGTTTGCATTAACATTACCTGCCGCACTGCTATAATCTGCTGTATCATTTCCTCCAGCACCACCATCAAGTATATCAATGCCTGCCCCACCATATAAAACATCATCCCCAGCCATCCCCAAAAATGTGTTATTTTGAGCATCGCCACTCAAAGTATCATTTCCAGCAGTTCCTGTTACATTTTCAATACTACGTACAGTATGGTCATCGCTACCATCAACTATTACAGTTGCATCAACGCCTGCGGTTAACGTTACATTTACGAAATTGGCTCCAACCAGCCCAGAGTAATCTACCGTATCTGAACCTGCTCCACCATCCATTGTGTCAGCACCTGTGCTGGCTAAAAATACATCAGATCCACCATCACCCTGAAGGGTGTCAATACCATCTCCACCATCTAACGTATCATCTCCCGCACGTCCGCGAATATCATCCGCTCCAGCGCGTCCAAGTAAAGTCTGATTATTAGCATCACCCCAAATTGTGTCATTAAAATTTGACCCACCTACATCCTCAATATTACGAATTTTATCAGTTTCACCGCCAATAGTGACATCAAAATAACCATTTATATCTGCCACCGACTCAAGATCAATTTGAATAGAAGTTCCAGCACTAAGGTAATCAACCATATCATTTAGGCCTGCACCACCATCAATAATATCATCACCGCCACCGCCACTTAAAACATCAGCCCCAAGGCCACCAGATAAAATATTAATGACAGCATCACCTGTAATTATATCATCAAAGTCAGATCCTATGATATTTTCAATTCCAAAGAGGGTATCAACATTACCAGCTATAACTGTTACCGTAGGTGATCCAAGGCTTAAATCTGCATTAATACTGCTTGTTTCCGTACTATAATCCGCAGTATCATTTCCAGCTCCACCAATAAGCGTATCGCTTCCACCATTACCAACAAGAACATCGTTTCCAGCCCCACCATTTAAAATATTAATAGAAGCATTTCCGATTAATGTATCATCAGCAGATCCTGAAGTAATATTTTCAATATCAATAAGTCTATCCTGTTCAAAATTAGGGCCTGCTAGATCAATATTTGCCAAAGATACGCCACCACCAACATCAACACTTAGATCAATATCAAGGCTATCTGTAAGAGCAGAGTAATCAACAAAATCAATGCCGCTACCACCTTTAATATAATCAGCTCCCAGATCCCAAGTAATAGTATCATTTCCAGCGCCCGCATCAATAAAATCATCTCCAACACCACCAGAAATTATATCATCTCCAGCACCTGCAAAAATCGTATTTTTTCCGATAGCGCCATAAATGACATCATCTCCAGCTCCTGTAACCACCCTATTATCATTAGGGTTATTAGCTAAAACCCAAATCTGATTTCCCGCGCCATCCTCATAATTCAGATCATCAGGCCCAAAGACATCTTTCATTTCAACTCTTTGTTCACCATCAAAAGTTAATAATGTTAATAGCGGCGCTGGTTCCCCCGAAGCAGGATTAAATTTCGCCTCCATTTCAATTGTCAACGTGAATGCCTGTGTTCCAGGAACAGGGTATTGCAAAGTAAGCTGGACGTCTCCGCGAGCATTAACCGCAGGATCTTCAATTTCAAAAACCGAACCACTAAGAACTGTTTCCAATACAGTAAAGCCAGCAGGAAAACCATCTATAGAAATTCTTGTAACATCAAATCCAGGGGGCATAAGTGGTGAAATCTCAATCACACGGGTCATCATGGAACTAGTGAAATTATTAGGATCGTCTGAATATACAATTACAGAACTTGCATCACTTGAAGTATTTATAAATTCTGTTGAATATTGAGATTCATTACTAGCATCAACAAGTGAGGCTTCGGATCCACCACCACCGCGAACAACGCGAGTATCAACCCCTAGAACATCCTCAATACCATCAGTAGGGCCAACTTGAAGTAAACGTAACTCAAATAATGCCTTATCATCTGGTTGCTCAGGTGCTTCACCAGGCCCAGTATCACTAGATGTTGATACAGAAGACCCATCAGAAAGAAAAACAGCTTCTTCAGTAAAGCGTCCTTTTTGATCTATAGCAAAATCTGGGGTAGTATTTTCTTCTTCATTGTCATTTTTATTAGTATTAATCTCTTTTTGTTGCATTTGAGCTTGCTTTAATGCTGCGGATATTTGTAAAAATTGCTCCTCACTAGTTCCATCCTCAGCATCAGATTCAGTATCACTTGCCGTTTCCTGACCCTCACTATCACCACCAGAAAGCTCTAGATCTTTATCCTTGGAAGTGGAAAACACACTTGAAATTGCCATATAATCTTGAAATGTCAAATTCCCCACTTCACCTATTTTTGCAAGAAAAACAGAGGATGGAATCTTTATACCATTAATAAAAAAAGAAGGTGAGGCCTCCTCTTCAAATAATATTAAAGCAAGGCTTTCAAAAATAATTTGAGACTGATTTTCAGGATCTGAGATAATTAAATCAGCCCCTATGATATTAACGTCAAGCTTCGTTAAATCAATATTTTTTAGATCAACTCGACCCCCAGGATCAAGACGAATAGTAGTTGTCTCACCACCCGACGGCATAGAAACAATAACACTAGAACCATCAGTAGATTCAATTTTCTTATCTGACTCCATTTAAAAGGCAAGCCCCTATTAAACTACTTTAATAATTTTAAATTTTAAGGTGATGTGCAAGAATTTGCCACAGATTGATGTATGGTAACACAAAAGTATATAATTACACGATAAATTATACACTTTTACAAATAAGCTCAACATCTTCTTTTGCAACCACCCTAATTTAAATATTGTACACCATATTAGTTTAATAAAGCATAAACACCATACACCAACAAAACTGTGTATTATTTTAAATCCACTTAATATGTCATTTACTAATGCTTGCACAATATGCTACATAGGGGAAATAAAGTGCTTTTCTATATTGGTCTTAATTTCCACAAACTTGTTTCTTACTTCAATCCTAGGGGTAATCCTATGCATTCATTATCAAAATTTAAGTTACTAACTGGGGTGTTATCATTTCTTACGGTACCACTAGTATTTCCACAAGTATCTTATGCTCAATGCGTTACAACTGGCGCTATAACAGCTAATTGTAATTTCATCAATGATACAACAGGAAACATCTCCTTGGGAGATATTAGCAATGGTGTCACAATGACAATAACTAATGATGTTATTATTGGGCATACAATTAATGATGATAATAATAATGCTGATGGCATAATAGCTACCAATGGTACTGGAAGAACAGTGTCACAAACTGCTGCTATTGGTGGTATTAACAATATATCAACATTAACACTTGGTGCGGGCGATATCTGGAATTCTTCAGCTGCTATGAATATCTCTACAGTAGATCTTAATGCTGGAAGCTTAAATATAAACAATAATGCTTATATTTCGGGAAACATTATTGATGATGGTGGTGTTGGGATACTTAATTATGGCGCTGACACAAATGGCGGCTTATTTAATATTAATGGTAGTGTGGATACCGTAAGAATTACAGTTACAAGTGGTGAGCTTAATACAAATGGTAATAATTTAGGAACAGGTGCAGCGCTAAATAATATAAACATTAACTCTGGAGCACGCTTTAATATTAATGATAACGTTACAAGTCTTGCAACACTTACCAATGCTGGCACAATTTATATTAAATCTAGTGAAACACTGACTGTTAACGATCAGACTGACGCTGCTGGAACATTTATATTTAATGTTGATAGCTCAACTGACTATGGGGATATTATAATTCCTGGGGGTAATGATGTAGATATAACAAGCGCAACCATCCAAGTGGATGTTGGTATCGGTAATATTTCTAATTCAAATGAATTACTTATAGGCGACGGGGGTGCGCAAGTTAATGCTGGAGCTGGGCAGGCAACACAAACAGTAAGCGACGATTCATATCGTTGGAATTTTCAGGTTGCCGACGGCTCTCAAGCCGAAATAACGACAGGAGGAGCCGATAATACACAGCTTTACTTAATAGTTAACGAAGCCAATACAATCAGTGATAGCTCATTAACACTAAATAATGAAAAAGCAGGCAATACAATAAACTCCATTTCAAATACCCTCAATGGCCAGTTACAAAACATCGTTGGTAATATGAATGGTGCAAAAACACAACAAAAGTTTAATGATGTTATTGAAGCCGTGCAGCCAACCGCAGATGGAAGCCACATAACTAGTGCTATTAATGTTGCCAATAGAACGATGGATATGGCAACTATTCGACTTGCTTATTTAAGGGCTACTAACAACGGGCAAACGGGCATATCTGCTGGTGATGAGGCTAGTGTTGCAGCAGGGTGGCGAGCATGGGGAGAAACCTTTGCTCAAACAGCAGAGCAAGGCGATAGGGGGGGGATTAGTGGATATAAATCATCCACTCAAGGTTTCGCCGTAGGGATTGATACAGAAAATTATATTGACAATGTAATTTTAGGAGCCTCTTTTAGTTATGGATTCACAAATGCATCATCCAATAATACAAATGAAACCAGAACTAAAGTTCAAAGCTCACAATTTACACTCTATGGTGATTACACCCCCAATAATCGCGTTTATTTCAATGGTATGGCTTCAATGTCATGGCATGACATTGCAATGAAACGTCATAATGTTGGCGGCATTTCTGGATTAACAGCAATGGCTGATGCCGATGGTTCTCAATATGCTTTTCAACTTGAAGCTGGGCGCAATTATATCTTCCCCACTGGCATTACTATTTCGCCTAATTTAATAGGTAAATATATATATTATATTTCAGATGATTACGTAGAAAAAGGGGCAGGGGGAGCCAACCTCATTGTTGAAAGTAACAATCTATCTATTATGGAATTAGGTGTAGGAGTAAATGCTAAATGGTTATTTGAACAAAATGGCTATGGCTTTTTAGAACCAGAGATAAGAACAAGATTAAGTTATGATCTTATTGGAGATATGTACAAAAGCACATCTAAGTTTTATGGTGGTGGTGACTTTTTTGAAACAACTGGCTCTGAACCTGCGCAAATGACATTTAATCTTGGAACAGGTTTAAGATACTATAAATCCGACTATTTAGAAATGATTGCTAATTATGATTACAATCATAAAGAAGATTATAAAGCTCATTCTGGCTCTATTCGTACAATATTCAAATTTTAAAAAATTTATATTTTAGGAAATTTATATGAAATATTTTAAAATAATAGCTATATATATTTCTATTACTTTTTTAACAAATTGCACAGTAATGGATAAAACCATGGAGAATCTAGGTGCTATAAATGTGGCAACACTTTCTGAAGAACTTAACCCGAAATATTCAACGATAGAGCTACCGCATTTTGCACAAAGCGACTGCCCAAGAATAGAAATTATGAACGAATTAGGTATGTTACATGAGTTTGCTTATGCTGACATACAAACTAAAGCAGATTTAATCTCCAGCGCTACTATAGCAAGTATAATTAGCCAATGTTCCTACGACCCGAAACGATTAATAATAAGTGCTGAAATTTCCTTTAGCGGAGAATTAGGATCTAAAAGTATAGAGTACGAAAATGAAACACTCTTATCTTATCCATTTTTTGTTGCTATAGTCTCCCCTGATAATAAAATTTTAACCAAAGAAACTTTTACAGCTACACTTACTTATCAAAAAGACAGCAGATATGCGCATAACTACAAAAAAATTCAACAAACTATACCAGTAATAAGTGCTGAACACGGTAAATTTTATAAAATAATGATAGGTTTCCAACTTACCAAAGACCAGCTCAAATATAACCGATTAACAACAGCAAAAATTTCTAATTATAGCCAAGCCATATTAAAGTGACAAATGCCTATCTTTACTTTAAAGTTATATGTACAATATCAATTTTAAGGAGCAAACATGGCATATTCACTAGATTTACGGATACGAGCAATAGAGTTATTAA
>Ga0256834_1002355_pt1 | contig 12026 bp, 10 predicted proteins | sample 4281140metaG_FD_190536 | JGI IMG/M metagenome (GOLD analysis project Ga0256834, IMG submission 190536) | Hydrothermal vent microbial communities from East Pacific Rise, Pacific Ocean - 4281-140 | ecosystem: Environmental > Aquatic > Marine > Hydrothermal vents | place: Pacific Ocean: East... | reverse complement strand
TGTTAGCAATTTTACCAGGCATTACCATTATTGCAATTGTGATATTTTTGAACCTTTTAGGTGATGGATTGCGTGATGCACTTGATCCAAAACTAGCAAGGCAGGAGACGCTAGATGCCGCTAGTTGAGATTAAAAATCTAAAAATAAATTTTGGCAAAAAACCCGCAGTTAATGACATTAGCTTTAACATTGAACAAGGCGAGCGCTTTGGACTTATTGGCGAGAGTGGATCAGGGAAGTCACTAACCGCTTTAGCAATTTCTTCTCTTTTGCCCAATGGTGCAACGCAATCTGGCAAAATATTTTTTAATGAAAAGCCATTGCCAAAGAGTGAAAAAGCAATGGCAAAATTACGTGGCAATAATATTGGCATGGTCTTTCAAGAGCCAATGAGCGCCCTTAATCCATTGATGAGAATTGACAAACAAGTTGGCGAAGCAATCGGGCTGCATTTCCCTAAAAAACATATTAAAGAGCGTATAAACTCGCTAATAAATGAAGTGGGATTAGAAACAAAACACGGGCAACGATTTCCGCATCAACTATCGGGCGGGCAGCGCCAAAGAGTGATGATTGCAATTGCTTTAGCGGGCGAACCAAAATTGTTAATCTGCGACGAGCCAACATCTTCGCTTGATCTGATTACCCAAAAAAAAATCTTAAATCTGCTAGATGAATTATGCAAACATCACAATATGACATTGTTATTCATCAGCCATGACTTAAAGGCAGTCGCATCGCTTTGCCATAGAGTTGGTGTGCTAAAAAATGGCAGGCTGGTAGAAATTGCAAATAGCATTGAAATATTTAGAAATCCAAAACAAGATTATACCAAAATTTTAGTGAATGCAGCAAAAACAAAAGTCCCCCCTTTAAGTGAATTATCAACTCACGCACCATTATTTGAAGCAAAAGTCATTACCAAGATTTATAAACAATCAGGGCTATTTTCATTCCCAAAACACCCGCCATTAATTGCAGTCAATAATGTTAGCTTTGAAATAAAAACCGCTCAAGCTGTGGCATTAGTTGGCCCATCTGGTTGTGGCAAATCTACTCTTGCCCGTATGGTGGTTGGGCTAAGCAAGCCAAATCATGGCAATTTCACTCTAAAAGAAAATATTTATGGAACACAAAAACACTTGCCTAGAAGTTTGCAACGTGAATTATCTTTAGTATTTCAAGACCCATTTGATAGCTTTAATCCACGTCATAAAATAGGTGTTTCAGTCGCTGAGCCATTAAGATTATTGCATTCGCTAACACCAGATAAAAAAACATCTCGTTTACATGAAATAATAAAATCGGTAGGGCTATCTATCGATATGCTAAATCGTTATCCGCACGAATTTTCGGGTGGGCAAAGACAGCGTTTAGCAATTGCTCGGGCGTTAATCACCAAGCCTGCATTGGTGGTATTAGACGAGCCAGTATCGGCGCTTGATTTGTCTATTCGGGCAGAAATTTTGGAATTGCTAAATAATTTGCGAGCAAAATTAGGTCTTTCATATCTGCTAATCAGCCATGATCTTGATATGGTGCGAATGGTAGTTGATAAAATCATGGTGATGCAAAATGGTAAAATTGTTGAAGCAAATACGCCAGATGAGATTTTTACAAACCCTCAACATCAATTAACAAAAGACCTACTAGCCGCCCGCCTGTAAAATAGCAGGTAAAATATCTTTTGCCTCATCAACAAAAATCGGATTTAGATTTTGAGTTGAGTGGATAAAATTCTCGTTATCCATGTGAGTAAGAAGAGCTTTAAGATTATTCCAATAACCATCAAAATTGGCAATAATAATCGGCTTTTTATGCCTCTCCAATTGCGCCCAAGTCATAATTTCAATCAATTCTTCAAGTGTGCCAATACCACCCGGAAGCGCCACAAATGCGTCTGATTTTTCAAACATCGCCCATTTTCGCTCGTGCATATCTTTGGTGATAATTAACTCACCAACCCCATTATGCTCGCCTTCAACATCAACCAAAAATTGCGGAATAATGCCCGTGACATCACCGCCATTTTCAAGCACCGCATCAGCCACCGCACCCATTAAACCAGCAGAACCACCACCATAAACAAGCCGCATCTCAGCTTTAGCAATTTCTCGCCCAAGAATTTTTGCGCCCTTAACATATTCATCACCCTTGCCATTGCTAGAGCCGCAATAAACACAAATGCTTTTTATTTCACTCATGATTTTTCCATCTGCAAATCTTTAGCCAACACCTTCGCAATCTTGGCAAAAGCTTTCGCCTCAGCCGCATCAGGCGAAGTCGCAACCACAGGCTCTCCAGCGTCCGATCCCTTGCGAATATCAATAACCAACGGCACTTCGCCCAAAAATTCTATATCCAAATCCTTAGCAGCTTTTTGCGCTCCTCCATGCCCAAAAATATCGTAACGATTGCCAGTATCAGGAGCGATGAAATAACTCATATTTTCAACAATACCCAATAATTTAATGCCCATTTGTCTAAACATGCTGATTGCTTTTTTAGCATCAATCAGCGCTACATCTTGTGGGGTAGAAACAATTACAGCACCATCAACTTCAACTTGTTGTGCCAAAGAAATTTGAATATCACCTGTTCCGGGCGGTAAATCTATCAATAAAATATCCAACTCACCCCAAGCCGTTTCACGCAACAATTGCCGTAAAGCCGAAGTCGCCATTGGCCCACGCCAAACCACCGCCTGACCCTCTTCAACCATCGGCCCAATCGACATTGCTTTAATGCCATAGGCTTCAAACGGAATAAAAACCTTGTCTTCACGAGTTGCAGGTTTACCTTCAAGTTTAAGCATTTTAGGAATTGAGGGACCATAAAGATCAGCGTCTAACAAACCAACTTTTAGACCCTGCGCACTTAGTGCTAACGCCAAATTTACCGACACAGTAGATTTACCAACCCCGCCTTTGCCAGAAGCAATCGCAATAATTTTCTTAATGCCTTTTACAGGCAGTTTATTATTTATCGGCTGGCGTTTTTGCGGCGTTGCAGCAGTGGGTTCTTCACCCGTAAGCGAAACCATTATTTTATGATTCTTAGCAATTTTTTGCGCCGCTTTTTCTGCCTGTTCACGCACAGACTCAAAGGTGTTTTGCATATCAGCTTTAATAGTAATAGCAAATGCTATCACTTTATCAGTGATGATAATTTCACTAAGCCCAGAAAAATCTGCCAAATTTCCACCTGTTGGAATTTTAATTTCCCCAAGTGCTTTTGCCAGTTTTTTCTCAAGCGATTTATCGTCTTTTTTAGAAAAAATCATCTAACGAATAACCGAAATAATTGCTTCAGCCATTTTATCAACCTCAGCCTCAGGAATACCCGCAATAGAAATCCGACTATCATCGAGCATATAAATTGCATATTTTTCTTTTAAAATATCAACCTGCTCTTTGCTAAGACCCAAAAGCGAAAACATGCCCATATGCTCTTCAACAAAATCAAAATTTGTTGAATTTGATTTTTGGCGAATGGCAGCAGCAAGCTTGGTGCGTAGAGTTTTTATATGCTCACGCATCTCTCTTAGCTCATCTTCCCACTCGGAGCGCAATTCATCATCTGCCAAAATCACCCGCACAATTTCAGCCCCATGATTGGGCGGTTGCGAATATGATGCCCTCACAATATTACCCATTTGCGAAAAGGCAATGCCAGCTTCCGCTTCATTTCGTGCCACACAAAAAGCAACCCCTGCTCTTTCACGATAAAGCCCAAAATTTTTCGAAGCTGAAAAAGCAAGCATAAGCTCAGGCAATTCTGAGGTAAGTTTTCTCAAACCATAAGCATCTTGCTCTAAACCCTCACCAAAACCAAGATATGCCAAATCAACAAAAGGAAACGCCCCTGTTTTTTTCAAACTAGCCGCAACAATATCCCATTGCTCATTGGTCAAGTTCGCCCCCGTTGGATTATGACAACAAGCGTGTAAAAGCACCGTGTCTTGCTCTCCCAAACCATCAAGCACAGCCATCATTTCATCAAATTTCACCTTGCCAGTTTTATGATCAAAATAGGGATAAAAATTTGGCTCTAAACCAGATTGCTCACACATAGGCCAGTGATTAGGCCAAGATGGATCTGATAGCCAAATTTTGCCATTTGGGCGAGCGCGCTTAATTAGCTGCATTAATACCCAAAGCGAGCCAGTGCCACCTGGTGCTTGCACCGAGGCAATGCGAGATTTATCAACACTATCATCAAAAACCAAATCAGCAATCGCATCACAAAAACCACGATTACCCGAAACCCCAACATAGGTTTTGGTAATAGCTTCATCAAAAATCTGCTTTTCAGCTTTTTTCACTGCTCGCATAATTGGAGTGTTTTTATTCTCGTCTTTATAAACCCCAATCCCAAGATCAATCTTGTCTTTTCTCTCATCAGCACGAAACTCGCCCAACAATTTGAAAATTTTATCTATCGGTGCTTTTTGTAATGTTTCAAACATTTTTCTATCCTTTAGGATTGATAATTATAATGTCTTTTATAGACCCAATAATTAATTTTACAATTCAAATTAAACACTTAATTTTTCAATTAATTGTGGCAAGATAATTTTCAAATCTCCGACCATTGCAATGTCCGCAATTTTCATTATTGGCGCATTAGCATCGCTATTAATTGCAATGATTTTTTTTGCACCGCCAATACCTGCTAAATGTTGCAAAGCTCCAGAAATGCCAAACGCAATATAAAGATCAGGCGCAATAATTTTCCCGCTCTGTCCAATTTGCGTTTCGTTTGGCGAATACCCAAGCTCCACCGCCGCCCGTGTCGCCCCCACTGGGGCATTAAGAATTTTGCCCAGTTTTTTAAGCAATAAAAACTCTTCTTTGCTCTCAAATGCCTGCCCACCTGCAATAACAATTTGCGCAATAGATAAATCTGCCATATCGCTTTTTGTGCGCTGTGCTTTAATAAATTTAATTAAATTATCAATTTTATCAACACCTATTTTTTCAATTTTTGCTTCATTATTTTTAGCAACAGAGTTAAAAACACTCGCTCGAATAGTAAGTAAATTTATCGCTTGATTTGACTTAACAGTTATAATCGCATTGCCCGCATAAATAGGGCGGTCAAACTCATTTGCACTATTAATTTTAATTACATCAGTGATTGGCATCACATCAAGAATTGCCGCCAAACGAGGCATAACATCTCGCCCAACTGCATTAGCATTGGCTAGAATATGAGTATAATTTTTCGCCAATCCTTTTAATAAGTGACAAACTGAGGGCGCACATTGATGCGCCAAACTTGCATCATCTGCCAGCAAAACCCTATTCACCCCATCAAGCTTTGCCACATTATTTGCTACTGTTTCAACATTATCGCCAGCAACCAAAACATCAATCTCACCACCAAGCATTTTCGCCGCATTTACCACTCGTGCAGTCGCAGGCGAAAGCCTTGCTTCATCATAATCACATATAACTAGAACAGCCATTACATCGCCTCCAAATTTGAGGTTATCTCTTTTATCTCGGTTAGCAATTCATCAATACAACCTATATTTTTCCCCGCAGCACGAGTTGGCGGCGCAACAGTTTTAATCACCTCTAGGCGTGGTTTTATATCAACATTAAACTCATTCACATCTCGCACAACAAGCGGTTTTTTCTTGGCTTTCATCACCATAGGTAAAGCAACATTGCGTGGTTTATTTAACGCCAGATCCGCACTTATTACTGCGGGCAAATTTAAGCGAACAAATTTTCGCCCATAATCAACCTCACGCATCACTTCCAAAACTTGTCCATTTAATTCAATACTAGCGGCAAAAGTGGCTTGCCCCCAATTTAACAGTCCCGCCAACATTTGTGCGCTTTGATTAGCGTCATTATCCACCGCTTGTTTGCCCATAAGCACCAATTCAGTTTTTTCTTCCTCAACAATTTTTTGCAATAATTTAGCCACCGCCAACGGTTCAATTTTTTGCTCACTCAAAATATGAATTGCCCTATCAGCCCCCATCGCCAAAGCGGTGAGCAAAACATCATTCGCCTTTTTTGAGCCAATCGAAACCACAATAATCTCATTGGCTTTTCCCTGCTCTTTAAGCTGCACTGCGCCCTCAAGCGCATGTTTACAAAATGGATTCATTGAAAAACGAACATTATCAGTATCAACTCCAGAACCATCGCTTTTTACACGAATTTTTACATTGTGATCTACAACCCGCTTTACTGCGACTAAAATTTTCATAAAACTACCCTTAACCCTAAATATGCCAACTATTAATTATTACAAGCCAGACCTTGACGCAACTAAGTTTTTAATAATCAAATAAACTAAATCACTATTGATAGAAAGCACCACAATGCCAATTATTAACCGTTTAGCAGAATTTCATACTCAAATCACCGAGTGGAGGCATGATTTTCATGCAAACCCTGAATTGCTTTTTGATGTGCATCGCACTGTTAGCAAGATAGAGGAAATTCTAAGAAGCTTTGGCATTAGCGATATTACCACTAAAATTGGCAAAACTGGTCTTGTTGCAATCATTGAGGGCAAAAAAAATACTAGCGGTAAGGTGATAGGTTTACGCGCTGACATGGACGCATTACCTATTTATGAAAAAACGGGCAAAGATTATGCCTCAAAAAACAAAGGCAAAATGCACGCTTGCGGTCATGATGGGCATATCGCAATGCTTTTAGGGGCAGCAAAATATCTTGCTGAGACTAGAAATTTTAATGGCAAAGTAGCGCTTATTTTCCAGCCAGCAGAAGAAGGCGGCGGCGGCGGTGATTTAATGGTAAAAGACGGCATGATGGAAAATTTCAATATTGATGAAGTTTATGGCATGCACAATTTCCCAAATCTTCCTGTTGGCAGTTTTGCTATTCGTGAAGGTGCTTTTTTGGCGGCAACAGATGAATTTATCATTGAGCTTGAAGGAATTGGCGGACACGCCGCAATGCCGCATAATTGCGCTGATCCACTAATAGCAGGCGCACATATTATTGTGGGTTTGCAAACTATTATCAGCCGCAATATTGACCCAATTAAATCGGCAGTACTTTCAGTTACTGTGATGCAAGCAGGCGAAGCCACTAATGTTATTGCCCGCACCGCTTCAATAAAAGGCACAGTAAGAACGCTAGATGAAGAGGTGCGAAACTTAGTTGAAAAGCGCATGAATGAATTTGTGCCACAAAACGCCAGCGCTTTTGGCATAAAAGCAACACTTAGTTACGAGCGTGGTTATCCAGTTATGGCGAACGCACCTAAACAAACAATTTTTGCTGGCGATGTAGCGGCTCAAATTGTTGGAGAAAATAACGTAGAGCGAGATATTCCTCCAATAATGGGCGGTGAAGATTTCGCCTATATGCTTCTTTCACGCCCCGGCGCATTCATTGCTATTGGGCAAGGTAAGACGGCAGGGTTACACGAAGATACTTATGATTTTAATGACGAAATAATTCCTTTAGGGTCATCATATTGGGTGAAATTAGCACAAGCTTTTTTGCCAATAAAATAGCATTTCTCCTATACTATAAGAAAAAAAAGAAATCTCCTCCCCACCGTTATTTTATAGTTGCATTTACTCGCTTTGCTCCCGACCTGCCCGTGCTTGTTTCAGGGACACCCCCTCCGTTATCGAGCTTAAGCAATAAAACAAACTTCAATAATAATACATCTATCTGCCGTACCGTACGGTACGGTACGGCAGATAGATGGAGGTTAAGTCAGTTTAATTTAGAACGAGTTCGTGGCTTAGAATAAAAAACTTTCCAGATTGCGGGTCAAACCCACAAAGCGCATAAAACTGGGATAGGGATTTAGGAAAAATGCATGAGGATTTACTGAAATTGGTTAGGTTTTATCCAAAAATATAGCTAGGCATTAACAGCAGCATAAATTATTAATTGCTCAACTCATTTAAGAAGCGTAAAAGAAACAGATCACCAGCCCTTTAGCATTAGGTAAAAAATGGACGATAAAATTTTTGATATATTTATAATTGGTGGTGGAGTGAATGGTGCTGGCATTGCCCGTGATGCAGCGGGGCGGGGTCACTCGGTTTATCTTGCAGAAATGAATGATTTAGCTTCTGGCACTTCATCTGCGGCAACAAAATTAATTCATGGCGGATTACGTTATCTTGAACATTACGAATTTTCGTTAGTGCGTGAAGCATTAATTGAGCGAGAAATATTGTGGGATATGGCGCCCTTTATTATCAAACCAATGCGCTTTATTTTACCGCATCAAAAAGGCTTGCGTCCAAAGTGGTTTTTACGCTTAGGTCTATTTATTTATGATTATATTGGCGGACGAAAAAAACTACCGCCAACCAAAACCCTAAATCTAAAAACCGACATTGCAGGCAAACCGCTAAGGCAAAATTTCTCAACAGGTTTTGAATATTCAGATTGTTTCGTAGACGATGCCCGCCTTGTAATTCTAAACGCCAAAGGCGCATCTGATAGAGGCGCATCAATAAACGTGCGCACAAAAGTGATAAAAGCCAGCCAAAAAAATGACATTTGGCAAGTTGAAGTAAAAAACCAACTAACCAATAAAAAGCAAATAATAAAAGCAAAATCCTTAATTAATGCTACTGGTCCATGGTCAGATTTTGTTACCTCAAACATTGATGATATGGGGCAAACCCATAATGTGAGATTGGTTAAAGGTTCGCACATTGTGGTCAATAAATTATACGATCACGATAAATGTTACATTTTTCAAAATGCCGATAACCGCATAATTTTTGCTATTCCATATCAAGAAGATTTCACCCTGATTGGCACAACAGATGTTGATTATGATGGCAACCCATCTGATGTTTCAATAAGCTCAGATGAGTTAAACTATCTATGCGATGCAACCTCACATTATTTCAGCCAGCAGATCACACGAGCCAATGTAGTTTGGGCATATTCTGGTGTGCGCCCATTATTTGATGATGGCGCAGACGAAGCGCAAGAAGCAACCCGAGATTATGTGCTAAAATTAGAAACAGATGGCGGCGCACCATTGCTCAATATTTTTGGCGGCAAACTAACCACCTATCGTCATTTGGCAGAAGAAGTGCTTGAAAAAATCGAGGGTATAATAGGTAAGAAAAAACCAAAATGGACAGCCAACTCAACTCTACCCGGAGGTGATTTCGCCATTGGTAAATTTGATGCCTTAGTAAACCAATTAAGAAAAGAATATTCATTCATCTCACGCACACAAATAAAACGTATGGTCAGATTATATGGCACATTAACCAAAGAGTTATTGGGAGATGCTAAAACATATTCAGATTTGGGCGAAGACTTTGGCGCAAATCTAAGCGTGCGTGAAGTTGAATATTTAATAAAAAACGAATGGGCAATCACTGCTGATGATATATTATGGCGACGCACAAAAATAGGACTAATAATAAAAGATAGAGATAGGCGTGCTTTAGAGAGATATCTAAAAACAAGAAAACCTAATTAAGCATATCCTTTTAATATTTCACCAATATTCCAATTATCATTCTTAACTTTAATATTATCTTTTGCGATATATTATCACTCCCAGCTAAGCTTGCTATCAATTCAAACGACCCACCAAGGCATTGCTAGCCTAGCAGGTCGTTCTTAATCACTTAATCATATAAATAACTGTAATATATAGAGTTTTAAGCAACCTATTTCTTAATTTCATTCTTAAATAGTCAAGGCTACTCAGTTAGATACATTAAATCGCCATCAAGGGTATAAGTCCATGGCATTCCTGAATTCTTCCAACCATTAACAACACGCTTTCCTTTGTTTGAGCCTTCTGATGCTTTATCACCTTCATAGCCATGCACAATAGTATAAGCATTAGTATATCCATTTTCAGCTAATAGATTAACCGCTGCCGCAGATCTATCACCAGAGCGACAGATCAAAATAACAGTATCATTTTTTGTTAAGCCTTTCTTTTTTAAAGCAGCTTCTATATCAGCAAGAAAATTGTCATTTGTTTTACGATTATAACGATGTTTTGCAGCATTCCAACCAGATGAATCCATAAATACCCATGGCACAAGCTTATCCATTACAGTGGTTGCACCCAAATAATTCACCTCTGATGGTGTTCTAATATCAACAAATAAAGTATTATCCATATTATTCATTACATAATCATAGGCTTGAGTAGAATCCATATATAAACCTAATGTTGTTTGCTTTCTTTGTGGTAATTGAGAGAAGTCCTCAGCTGCCATTGCATTGCCAATAAAGCTAAAAGCCACTGCGGCTAATGCGATAGTTTGAACAGTTTTTTTAATATTTTTCATAATAATATCCTTTCGGGGTGTTTACGAGTTGATATACTCAACTCGAGGAATTGCTCTGCAAGATACTGTTTCTTGCTCAAACCAATTTTCATTATGTGGCTCAAAAAACAAAAGCTCTCGCTTATCAAATGGTGGAATAAAAAAATCTAACATTGCGCACTCATCACTCACAGAGCGCAACGCATGAATATTGCCATGTTTTGGTGTAATTTTAGCCATATCAGAAGGACCAAGAATTCCATGAAATAATAATTTTAATTCTGCATTTTCTGTTGGGCTACTAATGTCACCAATTTTCTCAAATTGCCAAACCTCAGTTTCCCCACTAATAACCCTAACCATACCTGTTGCTTGGGGGTGATCATGCAAAGGAATAATATGCGACTTATCAATATTTAATATTCCACCATCAAGGCGCTCTGATTTAATTAAACGCTGCCAAAGCCAAAATAAATTTCCGCTTTCATAAGCTTGACCAACCGCTTCTTCAAAAGAATCACTATCAACATCAAGCATTGCTATTAATTCAAGCCCCTTTTGCTCCATTTCATTTTGAGCAATTTTGCCTTGAGCAAACATATCTGCCAGCTCATGCATATTTCTCAAAAACTCGTCCCAACTAAGTGGCTCAAGTAATTTAGCATTATTAAGTGCAAAACTATTTTGAGCCAAAGTTGTGGCTGCCAAAGCTAACGAGGCAATTATAATTTCACGACGATCAATCATAATCACGCTCCACTTGTTGCAGTGCTAGAGGTAGGTGATTTTGCGCTAGTTGAAGTAGCACTAGCATCTGGATCAACATTTTCTGGACGAGTATAATATTCAATCGCCAAATCATCATTGGTAGTTGTTGCAAGTTTTTTGAAAGAAAAACCTGTAAGCTTGATGCCTCGTTGAATACTCCAATAAAGCAAGCCAGCAATTATCATTCCATAGGCAAGACCTGTAAGAAGCTGCACTACAGGGTCATGACCAAAAATATCTGTTACATGTTTAACTTTAGTAATTGTAGTATCACGTATTAAATTTTCCCAAAAATCTTGGTATAAAGTATAAGGTAAATAACCAAGCAAAAACCCAGGAAATGCAGCAACAGCAGTCATGTAACCAAGACCAAGGCGCATATAGGTGCGAATTTCACAACCAATCATTGCAACAGAGCCAAAACCCTGAAATACAGCACCAAGCAATAATATCCAATTTGGGTTCATGCCAAGAGGTAATTTTACCCCAAAGAACTGCCAGCCAATCATAATTGCTACCCACAACATGAATATTTCTATAAACATTGCGGTGAATGGGGACATAGAGCGAAATAAGAAACGAGATGATCCAGGCAATAGCCATTTTTTCTCAAAGAAAGTTTCGCTATGTTTCATTCCTGATGAAATTTCTGGAGTTAAAAATGCACATTCTGTTCCAAAGCCAGTTTTAGCCATACCAAAACCAGCAATAGCACCAATTGCTAAGAACCAAAAAATTAGCCCCCAACCAATGGTTTTTAATGAATAACCCCAGCCAAACAAGCCATCTTCAGTGCCATAAATAAACGATCCAACAATCGCATTCATGAAAAATAAGAACATTACGACAATGATTGAAACACGTAGCCAATCTTTCTTAGGGTTATAATTTTTGCTTGCCTCACAAGCAATTCCATCTAGGCTCATTCTGCCGCCATTTTTACAGCCATATTCAGCGGTTGATTTGTTTTCTTGACCTTTA
>Ga0256834_1002354_pt1 | contig 12031 bp, 9 predicted proteins | sample 4281140metaG_FD_190536 | JGI IMG/M metagenome (GOLD analysis project Ga0256834, IMG submission 190536) | Hydrothermal vent microbial communities from East Pacific Rise, Pacific Ocean - 4281-140 | ecosystem: Environmental > Aquatic > Marine > Hydrothermal vents | place: Pacific Ocean: East Pacific... | reverse complement strand
ACAACTCGTAGAAATCCCCCATGCGATAAAACACCAGCATATCCGGATGATTGGATTTGATGCGCAGGTACTGCTGCATCATGGGAGTGTGTTGTTGTTTTCTGGTGCTGGTTTTTGTGGATTTGCTATTCATGCGTATGCCGGGTCTCGCCCGGGACGCGAAGCGTCTTTTCCCGGTGCTCGTCGTCTGTCTTGATGGCGCCTGGGGAGGAGATCAATGTCCGGCAAATGGGGCAACAACAAGCGTGGATTACGTTGAGGCGGGCTGGCCAAAACATGATGTCCTTGGCGCCCAAAAATCTTAGCCGTGTCAATACTTTTTGGCCGTGTTTTCTATCACTTTCCCGCCTTTTTGGATATCTTTGCCAACACCTTCAATAGTGCTGCAGCCAGTAATCCCGAACAGGAAAACGAGAGAAAATAGAGTGGTTGCTGCAATGAGTTTTTTCATGGTCTTGCTCTGGCCTGGGTGATGTTCCTGATCCTATCCCATCATTATAAAAAAAACCAGAAAAGGAAAAAGCCACGAGCGTCTTTTGGCTGTGTTTTCCTTCTCCATCTTGCCTGAAGATATCGCTGTTTTTGGGGAAGCGAGGCCAAGATCAAGCTCCTCAATATCTTAGAGGGACTGTTTTGGTGTGGCTGTCTTGATATGAAACGCCTTGCCATCCCGTTTCCTGGTGCAGGCTATCCCTTCCTTTTCCCGCAAGAAGGCGTACTTGCCAGTACATGTTGATGATTCGTGTAGAGCGGATGTTCGTTTGGGAAAAACTGCTGCATGGCGGCAATATACCGATCAAACGGGTTTTGAATGCTTGCGATGTATTTGGTTTTTGCCGGGTTTATCCCGTGTGTATTGAGGCGAATCAGGAATGGCACGGGATAGTCGGTGCCAAACAGAAGCTTGTGGTGTACCTGCTTCTGGCTTGCCAGGTGCGCCAGTGCTCTTGCGCGAAGGGGGATGAGCATGGCGGAAAGATCGCCGTACAAATTGTCATATTGTTCGAGCATCTCCAGAATATGAAAGTAATCCTTGTCAAACCATGCGGGATTTCTGGACAGATTCCGCCAAGGCAGCCATTTGTGGTTGATTTGTCCCAGCCCCATATGGGCGGCGATGACGGTAACGCCGGCTTGCAGTGGCAGCTCCAGCATGTTGCTGCCTTCATAGCGCCTGTCCGACTGAATGCTTATCTCACTGCCGATATGGATGATCAAGGGCAGTTTCTTCTCCCGCAGTTTTTCATAGTAGGGAACCAATGCCGGGTTATTGAGATCCACGCCCCAGTAATTTTGCAAGAATTTGGCGCCACGACAGCCTTTTTCCGAATACTCATCGATCAGCTCCAGGGCGTTTGGCCGTAGGGGGTTGATGGAAAAAAACGGGATGAACTGCCGGGGATAACGGCTTGCCACTTCCAGCACATCCGTATTTCTGGCGCATACCGTCTTGTCGCGATGGGTTTCTCTTCCTTGCCTGTCAACACAGGCATCCACGCCAAACAGGCAAGCCCGCTCCACTGTTTCTGATTTGCTGACCGCCCGCGCCATGGCAGCTACATAGGCTTCCCAGGGCTGCTGTTTCAGTTTTGCGGGATCAATGCCCAGGCCTTTGGCAAAAAAACGAACCGCTATTCTGTCGAAAAGGCGGTCAAAGCATACCTGGGGGTTGAGCAAGTGAGTGTGGATATCAATGGTTTTCATGGCGGTCGTGTTCAGTCCATCTTCTCGTCCAGGTTGCGCCAACAAGGTGGCTGTTGGATAGATGGAGTATATCCCAGGCACTTCTCGCGTTTGCTTCCGCATTTCCTTGCCGCCGGGTTCATGGTGAGTGTGAAATAGCGCACCGGCAGTGTCATATCGCACGGTAACAGGGGGTTGGCCGACTGCTGTCCGATGCAAAAGACTGAAGCCTAGGTGATGAAAGAGTTGGCCCGGTAATTGCTAAATATGCTGAGGTTCTAACTAAACAACCCAGCAAATCGAGAGTCTCCGTAATGAAAAAAAGAAAGCTTTTACCTCTTCTCATATGCAGTTTGTGCGCAGGTACGACAGCTATTGCCGGCGGTCATGAAACAGATGCGGACGAGGGCAATGCCGAAAACATGCCCACTATCATCGTGGAAGGCACGAGGTTGGAAGACATCAGCGGCAAGGAAGTCAAATCAGCCGACCTGGCAGAGGCCCTGGCGAAGAAATCCGCCGCCATTTCCATCGTGCGCCGCAGCGGTATCGCCAACGATATCATTTTGCGCGGACAGAAGAAGGACAATATCAATATCCTCATTGACGGAGGAAAAATCTACGGCGCCTGCCCCAACCGCATGGATCCGCCAACTTCTCATGTCCTGACCAACAATATTGAATCGGTGGAAATCATCGAGGGTCCTTATGATGTGGAGAATTTCGGCACGCTCAGCGGTGCAGTCAAGATCATCACAAAGGAGCCGGAAGAAGGCTTTCATGGTGAAGTGAGCCTGAACGTGGGCAGTTGGGACTATCTTAAAGGTGCGGCAACCCTCAGCGGCGGCACGGATCGCGTTCGGGCCATGGTCAGTGTTTCCAAGGAAAGCAGCGGTCAGTATGAAGACGGTGATGGAAACACCTTTGCAGAGCAGATCGAGAATTATGATCTCGCTTCCACAGCTAGATACAAAGAGGAATACAGAGACCTGGATGCCTATGACAAGAGCACCTTCATGGGCAAGTTGTATGTGGACGTCACTGAAAACCAGGAGCTGAAACTGAGCTATACGGCCAACCGCAGTGATGACATCCTGTATCCGTCCAGCAAAATGGACGCCCTGTATGACGACTCCGATATTTTCGATATCGGCTATTCCATTCGTGATCTGGGTCGCTTCTCCCGGGAATTGAGTTTCCACTATTACAATTCCCAGGTGGAGCACCCCATGTCCACCCGCTATCGCCTCTCTTCCGGCCCGGATTCCATGAACGAGATGACACATTATCTGGAAACGGAAACCCAGGGCGCCAAGATCAAAAACAGTTTTGATCTGCGTGACGGCACGGAAATGACTGTTGGACTGGATTTCAGCCGTCGTAACTGGGACGGGGTGTTCCAGGCCAAGGGCATGATGGCCATGGTTGATGGGTTCGTCAGCATCGATGATGTGGATACGGACAATGCCGCCATTTTTGTGGAGGCGGAAAAAGATTTCAACAATTTCAATCTCAAGCTCGGTGCGCGCTATGACGACACCACCATCGAGACGGCGGGTATGCAGCCGGACAATGACTACAGCGCATTCAGCGCCTTTGCCTTTGGCACCTACAGTCTGCAGGAGGGCCTGAAGGTCTTTGGCGGGCTGGGTCGTTCAGCGCGTGTTCCCGATGCCCGTGAGCTCTATATGATCATGCCCATGATGGATAATGTGATGATGATCGGCAACCCGGATCTGGATCAGACCACCAATACCGAAGTGGATCTGGGGCTGGAGATCAATACCGGCTCCCTCCATCTCAAACCCAAGATATTCTACAGCTGGCTGGGTGATTTCATCATCTATAACGATAGCAAGATGATGCGCCGTTTCGACAATGTGGACGCCAGCATCTATGGCTTCTCTGTTGATGGCTCCTACAACTTCACTGATGACCTGTATCTTGATTTTGGACTGGCCTACCAGCGGGGCGAGAAAGATGAAGCCCAGCCAGGGCAGACTGACAAGGACCTTCCGGAAATTCCTCCTCTGAAGGGCACGATGTCCCTGAACTGGGAATATAGTGATGACAGCCTGGCCAGAGTGGAAGTCGTGGTCTCTGACAGTTGGACCCGCTATGACGAAGACAATGGCGAGCAGGAACTGGACAGCTGGGCGGTGCTGAACCTGAAGGTTCATCATTCCCTGACAGACCACATCAAACTGACGGCGGGCATTGACAATGTCTTTGACAAGACCTACGCAGTCAGCAATACCTACAAGGATCTCACCCTGCTGGAAAGTGGCGGCAATGAGGTGATCTTGATGAACGAACCCGGACGCTATTTCTATTTGAATGCAGCGTACAAGTTTTAACCCGCAACGTCCCTCACCAGGCTTCCGGCTGTAGCCCCGGAGCAGGGTGAGGGGGAAAACTTTAGGTGCATGTCTAGCCTCTAAAAAGAAAAAGCCCGCAAGCAAGTAGTGCTTGCGGGCTTTTTTCTGCTGCTGGACTTACTGCAGCTGGTATTTTTTTAGGCGGTACATAAAGGCATAGCGGGTCAGGCCCAGAATGCGTGCAGCCTTGCTCTGGTTGCCATTGGTTTTTTCCAGGGCCTGTTGCAACAGTTCTTGCTCCAGTTCATCGAGCTTGATGCCCGAATCCGGCAGGGAAAAGGTCCAGCGGCTCCTCTGCTGATGGCGGATTTCCCGGGGCAGATTGCCGTCATGAATCTCCCGGCCGCTGAAAAGAATCAACATGCGCTCGCACAGATTGCGTAATTCGCGGATATTGCCTGGCCAGGAATAGCGTCGCAGGCAATCCATGGCGGCCTTGTTGTATACCGGCGCTGGCAGCTGGTATTCGCTGGCGAGGCGTTTGGTGATTTCCGGTATCAGCAATTCCACGTCGCCGGTGCGTTCCCGCAGCGCCGGCACATGAAAGGGAATAATGCTCAAACGGTAATAAAGGTCTTCACGAAAATCCCCGTCTTCCACTTTCTTGCGCAAATCCGCATTGGTGGCCGCCACCAGACGCACGTCTGCATGGCGTTGTTTCAGGCTGCCCACTGGCTGGTACTCTCCGGACTCGAGAAAGCGCAGCAGCTTGGCCTGTATGTCCAGGGACATTTCCCCGATTTCGTCCAGAAACAGGGTGCCGCCTTCGGCCATGTTGATGCGCCCCGGATTGTTGGAGACCGCTCCCGTAAAAGCGCCCTTGACATGGCCAAAGAACTCGGACTCCGCAAGACCCTCGGGCAGCGCGGCGCAGTTGATGGCTACAAAGGGTGCGTCATGACGCCTGCTCTTCTTGTGGATATGGCGCGCCAGCAATTCCTTTCCCGTGCCGCTCTCTCCGGTAAGTATCACCGTGACATCTGTTGCCGAAGCGATGTCCAGGGAGCGCAAAAGCGCTTCGAATTCGGGGGATTTGCCCAGTATCTCGTAATTGGATGGTTTGTTCATGATGTCTACCAGTTCAGGATCAGTCCGGTCAATGCAAACAGGATCAACAATATCCCCGCGAACATACGCATTTGCGGGTTGCGGGAAAAACGCAATATCTGGTCAGCAAAGATACCTGTTGCCATGATGGCAGGCAAGGTGCCCAAGCCAAACAGAAGCATAAATACCCCGCCCTGGAGCATGCCGCCTTGACCTAGCGCAATAAACAGTGCGGAATATACCAGGCCGCAGGGCAGCCAGCCCCAGATCATGCCATACAGGAGCGCCTGCCAGGGGGAGGCAACGGGCAGCAGTTTTCTGCCCAGGGGCTCCAGTTTTTTCCAGATGGGAGCGCCGGCCTTTTCAATCCGGGCGAATGCAGGAAACCAGCCTGCCAGATACAGTCCCACCGCGATCATCAGCAAGGTGGCCGTGAGCAGCAGGATGCTGTGCCCGTACTGGGGGCTGATCTGGAACAACAAGCCCGCGCCAAACCCGCCTGCAACAGCGCCTGCCAGGCTATAGCTGAGGATGCGTCCCAGGCTGTAATACCCGAGGTAGCCGATGAGCCGCACCGGCTTCTTGCGGGTTTCCATGGGCAGGCTGAAGGTCAGTACGCCCATGATGCTGCCGCACATGCCGACGCAATGCAGGGCGCCGAACAAGCCCATGAGAAACGCGCCCAGGTAGCCGATTTCCATGAATTAATGCTCGCAAGTCATTGAAATAACGATTTTTTCCTTGGCAGGCTCCAAGGTTATTTACCGAACAGCTGCTTCAAAAGATCTGTGCTGCGGGCAAGGGGATCCCGCCGGATCAGCTTTTCTTCCTGGGCCAGCTTGTAGAACAGGCCATCCAGGGTCTTTTTCGTGATGTAGGAATCCAGGTCCAGGCTGTCGCCACCGAGCAGGCCGCCCAGCATGCCGCCGCCTGCATTGGCGGTGAGCTGCTTGTAACTGGCGGTGGCGCCCACCTGATCGGTAGCCTGGGAAACGATGGGTTTGATGGCTTTTTCCAGTGATGCCCCCGCCTTCTCCCGCAAATAGCGGGTGGCGGCGTCATCGCCGCCGTTGAGAATTTTTCCGGCGTCATCCAGGGTTATGTTCTGTACCGTTTCCTTGACGATATCCAGGGTTTTTGGAATTGCGGCTTCGGCCGCCTTGTTCATGGTGGTTTCGAACTCGTCCACCAGGGCGCCCTGGCCGGCCATGCGCAGGCCGGAGGCGACTTTCTCTACTGCGCCGGGCAGGGGAATGCGCACCTTGGAATCATCAAGAAATCCGCCAGGCTTGCCCAAATAGGCAACCGCGCGCTCTGCGCCGATGCGTAGAGCTTCTTTCAGCCCTGCGCCAATTTGCCCCTGGGACAGGCTGGCGGTAGTTGCTTGTTCGCCCTGCAGAAACTGATTGGCGGAATCCTTGAGCATGTCGCCGAAGCCGGCCCAGGCGCTGCTGCTGCCGATGACGGTGGTGATGAGCAATGTCTTCCATATCTTCATGATGTTTTTCTCCTTGGAACAATTTGATTGTTTGCGTGGTTCGGCATGCAAGGCATGAACCGCCTGATCGCGGCTACGGGCCGCTCCTACAATAACCACCGTAGGAGCGCCCCATGGGCGCGACCCAAAGCCCGCTGCCAGCTGGGCAGGTTTGGGAGACGCCACTGGCGCCATCTTGTAACCAAGCATCCAGAACAACGAGGCTGATTACAGGTTGCGGATACGTTCCGCCTGTTCCGCCAGGTTGGCCATGGCGTTGCGGGCGGTTTCGAGCTTTTCCCTTTCCTTCCGCACCACGGCCTCGGGCGCCTTGTCCGTGAAACCGGGGTTGGCGAGTTTCTTTTCCGCCCGCTCCACTTCCGAGCGAAGCCGGGCCAGTTCCTTTTCCAGGCGCTTGCGCTCGGCTTCCTTGTCGATGAGATCCGCCAGGGGAATGAGGATCTTCATTTCTCCCACCAGGGCCATGGCGGCTTCGGGCGCTTCCCCGTTTTCTTCCAGCACCTTCACGGACTCGGTTTTGGCCAGGAAGTCCAGGTAGTGGCGGTTGGCGGCCAGGCGCGCCTGGTCGAGATCGCTGGCGTTCTCCAGCAGCACGGGCACGGGCTTGCCGGGAGCGATGTTCATCTCCCCCTTGATGCGGCGTATGCCCTGGATGAAGTCCATCACCCAGCGCATTTCTCCTTCGGCGTCTGCATCCTTCAGGGCCTCGTTGGCCACCGGGAAGGGTTGCAGCATGATGGTCTCGGTCGCTCCCGGCATCCTGCCTTCCGCGACACTTGCACTTCCCTGTACATCGCCCTGAACTCCGGCCAGATTCTTTACCTGCTGCCAGATTTCCTCGGTGATGAAAGGCATGATGGGATGGGTGATGCGCAGCAGGGCCTCCAGCACCGTCACCAGGGTGTGGCGGGCGGCGCGTTTCTGTGCCTCGCTGCTGTCCTCGGCATTGAGCACGGGCTTGGTCAGCTCCAGGTACCAGTCGCAGTATTCGTTCCAGGTGAACTCGTAGATGGCCTGGGCGGCATGGTCGAAGCGGTAGCTCTCGATGGCGGCAGCCACTTCCTCCGCCGTGTGTTGCAGGCGGGAAAGAATCCAGCGGTCGGCCACGGACAGTTCCCCGGACGGGCTGCAATCCTGTTCCTTGGTGTTCATGAGCACATAACGAGAGGCGTTCCACAGCTTGTTGCAGAAGTTGCGATAACCTTCGATGCGCGGCACGGAGAGCACGATGTCCCGGCCCGTGGAGGCCTGGGAGGCGAAGGTGAAGCGCAGGGCGTCGGTGCCGCAGGCGGGAATGCCCTCGGGGAAGTTCTTGCGCGTCTGCTTCTCGATCTTCTTCGCCAGGTGCGGCTGCATCATGCCGGAGGTGCGCTTGGCCACCAGGGATTCCAGGTCGATGCCGTCGATGACGTCGATGGGGTCCAGCACGTTGCCCTTGGACTTGGACATCTTCTGGCCCTCGGCGTCGCGCACCAGGCCGTGGACGTAGACCTCGTGGAAAGGCACCTCGTCCATGAACTTCAGGCCCATCATGATCATGCGCGCCACCCAGAAGAAGATGATGTCGAAGCCGGTGACCAGCACGCTGGTGGGATAGAAGGTCTGCAGGCGTTCGGTCTGCTGGGGCCAGCCCAGGGTGGAGAAGGGCCACAGGGCGGAGCTGAACCAGGTGTCCAGCACGTCCTCGTCCTGGCGCAGGGGGTAGTCGTCGGCCAGCCCGTGCTGCTTGCGCACTTCCTCCTCGGAGCGGCCCACGTAGATATTGCCGGCCTCGTCATACCAGGCGGGAATGCGGTGTCCCCACCAGATCTGGCGGCTGATGCACCAGTCCTGGATGTTGCGCATCCATTCGAAATAGGTGTTCTTCCAGTTGTCGGGGACGAAACGGATGCGGCCCGTCTCCACGGCCTCGATGGCGGGTTTGGCCAGGGGCTCGATCTTCACATACCACTGGTTGGTGAGAAAAGGCTCGATAACGGCGTTGGAGCGGTCCCCCCGGGGCACCATGAGCTTGTGGTCGTCGATCTTCTCCAGCAGGCTCCGGGCCTCCAGGTCGGCGATGATGGCCTTGCGCGCCTCGTAGCGGTCCATGCCCACGTATTTCTCCGGGATCAGGCCCTGGTCCTCGGGCTCGTTGGCGCGGATGGTGGCGTCCACGGTGAAGATGTTGATGAGGCCGCCATGGGGCTGTTCGGCGATGGCGTTCTTGTCCCGATGACGGCGCCAGACCTCGTAGTCGTTGAAGTCGTGAGCCGGGGTGATCTTCACGCAGCCGGTGCCGAACTCGGGGTCTACGTGCTCATCGGCGATGATGGGGATTCTGCGGCCGGTCAGGGGCAGCTCCACGAACTCGCCCAGCAGGTGCTTGTAGCGCTCGTCGCCGGGATGCACGGCCACGGCGCAGTCGCCGATCATGGTCTCGGGGCGGGTGGTGGCCACCACCAGGTGGCCGGTGCCGTTGGTCGCTCCCGGCGTCCTGCCTCCCGCGACACTGGCACTTCCCTGTGCGGCGGCCAGGGGATAGCGCATATGCCACAGGTGGCCGCTCTCTTCCCTGGACAGCACCTCCAGGTCGGATACCGCCGTGTGCAGCACGGGATCCCAGTTCACCAGGCGCTTGCCCCGGTAGATCAGACCTTCCTCGTAGAGGCGCACGAAGACCTCGCGCACGGCCTCGGACAGACCCTCGTCCATGGTGAAACGCTCGTGTTCCCAGTCCAGGGAGGCGCCCATGCGCCGTAGCTGCCGGGTGATGGTGCCGCCGGATTCCTTCTTCCACTGCCAGACGCGCTCGATGAACTTCTCCCGTCCCAGGTCGTGGCGGGTCTTGCCCTCGGCTTCCAGCAGGCGCTCCACCACCATCTGGGTGGCGATGCCGGCATGATCCGTGCCGGGCTGCCACAGGGTGTTGTCGCCCTTCATGCGGTGGTAACGGATCAGGCCGTCCATGATGGTGTCCTGGAAGGCGTGCCCCATGTGCAGGCTGCCCGTGACATTGGGTGGGGGAATCATGATGCAGTAGCTGCTCCCGCCAACCTGTGGGGCGGTCGCTCCCGGCGTCCTCGGCAACTGCTCCATGCGTTGCGCTACCTCCTGCCTCCCTGCAGTCGTGCCTCCTGCGACACTGCCACGTCCCTGTGGGGCGGTCGCTCCCGGCGTCCTGCCTCCTGCGACACTGCCACGTCCCTGTGGGGCGAACCAGCCGTTTTGTTCCCAGATCTGATACCAGCGTTGTTCTATGGCTGTGGGGTCGAAAGTTTTATCCATGGTTTGGAGCGCTTGGCCAAAAAGAGCTAATTATACGGTTTGAAAATCGTTTCTGTTCAAAAAAAGCGTTATCATTGCGCCCTTGTTGAATCGATTTGAGCGTCCCTGGCCATCGTTACCCCCAGAATCATTTCACGACCTGAGCATAATATTTCCCGGGCGAATATTTCCGAAGCCGCCCTGAAGGTGCTCTATCGTCTGAAAAAAAGCGGCTATCAGGCGCATCTGGTCGGGGGTGGGGTGCGTGATCTGTTGTTGGGCAGGGAACCCAAGGATTTTGATGTGGCCACGGACGCCACGCCAGAGCAGATCAAGGCGGCATTCGGCAATGCGCGTATCATCGGCAGGCGTTTCCGCCTGGTGCATGTGCGCTTTGGCCGGGAAGTCATCGAGGTCGCCACCTTTCGCAGCATGCAGTTTCAGCAGGAAAAGCAATCCGATGAAGGCATGATTCTGCGTGACAATGAATTCGGCAGCATTGAAGAAGACGCCATGCGCCGTGATTTTACCGTCAATGCCCTGTACTACAACATTGCGGATTTCTCCGTGGTGGATTACAGCAACGGCATGGAGGATCTGGAGTGCGGGCTGTTGCGGCTGCTCGGGGATCCGGAAACCCGCTACCGGGAAGACCCGGTGCGCATGTTGCGGGCGGCGCGCTTTGCCGCCAAGCTCGGCTTCAATATCGAAGCCGCTACCGAAGAGCCGATTGCCCGCCTGGCGCACCTGCTGGGAGATGTGCCTTCGGCGCGTCTGTATGAAGAAGTGCTGAAACTGTTTGTCAGTGGCTATGCGGTGAGCGCTTTCGAGAAGCTCCGTCACTACAACCTGTTTGCGCAACTGTTTCCCCAGACCGAAGAAGCCCTGGCCCACGAAGAACATGAATTTCCTCTGGTGCTGGTGCGCAAGGGGCTGGAGAACACCGACAGGCGCCTGGCCCAGGACAAGCCCGTCACCCCGGCTTTCCTGTTTGCGGTGCTGCTGTGGGAGCCATTGCGGCGCATTGCCCGGGAGCTGGAGGAGGCAGACGGCCTGCCATTTTACCAGGCGTTGCAGCAAGCTGGCGATGTAGTCGTCGCACGGCAGGTGCAACAGGTCGCCATTCCCCGGCGTTTTTCCACCCCCATGCGGGAGATCTGGACCCTGCAGGCCCGTTTCCACAATACCAAAGGCAAGCGTCCCCACCGCCTGCTGGCGCATCCGCGCTTCCGCGCCGCTTATGATTTCCTGCTGCTGCGGGCCGAGTCGGGTGAGGCCGATCCCGAGCTTGCCGCATGGTGGACGCGCTTTCAGGAGCAACAGGGACTGGATCCAAAAGGTGGCGGCAAGGCTGCCGAGGGAAGCAAGCGCCGCCGTCGCCGCAGACCCCGCAAGCGCCCGGCGCAATGATCAGCGCATTCATTGGCCTTGGCAGCAATCTCCATCATCCCGAACGGCAACTACTGCGAGCCCTGGAGGAACTGGATGCGCTTCCCGAAACCCGTTTGCATTGCGCTTCTTCATTGTACGAGAGCGCGCCCATGGGGCCGCAGGACCAGCCGGATTATCTCAACGCCGTAGCGGAAATCAGAACCGGACTGACGCCCCTGGCGCTGCTGGATGAATTGCAGCGCATCGAGGAGGCCCATGGCCGCATCCGGGAGCAGCGCTGGGGGCCACGAACTCTGGATCTGGATCTGCTATTGTATGGAAAGCAGGTCATTCGGGAGCCGCGCCTGAGGGTTCCCCATCCGGGTATTGCCCGGCGGGCCTTCGTGCTGCGCCCCCTCGAAGAAATCGCTCCCGGGCTGCTGGTGCCGGAGCTGGGGGAAGTCGAGGAGCTGTCAGCGGCCTGCGCAGATCAGCAAGTGAGACGAATTGAATGAAGAACAAAGTTACTCTCAGTACCCTGGAGCACATGAAGGCTGCGGGTGAAAAAATTGCCGTGCTCACCGCCTATGATGCGGGATTCGCCCGGCTGGCGGAATCCGCGGGCGTGGAGGTGATTCTGGTCGGCGACTCCCTGGGCATGGTGGTGCAGGGCCACGACAGCACCCTGCCGGTTACCGTGGAGGAAATGGTGTACCACACCGCCATGGTGAACCGGGGCTGCAGCCTGCCGTTGCTGGTTGCCGACATGCCTTTCATGAGTCATGGCACCCCGCGCCAGGCCCTGGAT
>Ga0256834_1002353_pt1 | contig 12038 bp, 10 predicted proteins | sample 4281140metaG_FD_190536 | JGI IMG/M metagenome (GOLD analysis project Ga0256834, IMG submission 190536) | Hydrothermal vent microbial communities from East Pacific Rise, Pacific Ocean - 4281-140 | ecosystem: Environmental > Aquatic > Marine > Hydrothermal vents | place: Pacific Ocean: East... | reverse complement strand
AATCCATCTGGAAATAGGAGAAGTTCAGCACCTGGATGGGGCCGGAAACCGCGTTGCGTCCCTGGGACATGAAGGCGGCTACGCCAGGATGCTCGGGATCGTCGGTGCGGTACACCTTGTCACGCATGGCAGCCATCTGTTCTTCGCTGACCTTCTCGATATTTTCCACATCCATGATGGCCAGCACCGGGTTACCTTCCACATTCGGATCACGCAAGGCTATGCGCGGGGCATCATCAATCGCGGCTACCGCGGCATCATCGATCATGTTCAGCACCGGAACCGGGAAGAACGAGCCGTCGGTGAGGGTCATGTTCTCCGCCGCGCCCATGGCGTCAGCCAGGTTCATGAACCCCTTCAGGGGGGTGAAATAGCCACCGCCGAGCATGACGGCGTTTCCCGCCGCAGGAGAGGTGATGGTGACGGAAGGCAGGCTTTCCGCTTCTTTCATCAAAGCATCATGCTTCTCCGGGTCGTATACAAACAGCGGAAGCAGGGTATCAGAGCCAATGGGTTTGATCATGCGGCAATCTCCTGGAGGTTGGGTTGGCCGAATTCATCATTGAACCTTGCCTGGGAATCAACGATATCCAAAGGAAGCTCTGATCAGGCCGTCGTCCCGGCGCAAGCCGGAATATCATGCCCGGATACTGCCGGATTCCGGCATACGCCGGAATGACGCGGGCAGAGGCGTTCAGCGCTTCCCCAAATAAAATTTTCGTAAAACTAACAGATGCCGTGCTCCGCCGCCCCTAGTTTTTCTTTATGGATGCAGTAATTTTTACCATGTCGAGCCCAGGGGGAAAGGAAAAAGAAAAATAGCTTTTCACTTTATTTTCCGTATATTACACCTGATTTTCAATATACGGCTCAAGATGGCTGCAGTTGCAGGGATGCGTTGATATCCTTCAGGGCCTGCAATGGATCCGATGCGGCGGTCACGGGACGGCCAATCACCAGGTAGCTGGCGCCGGCCCGCATGGCGTCCGCTGGCGTCATCACCCGCTTCTGGTCATCCAGGGCGGCCCTTGCCGGGCGCACCCCCGGCGTCACCAGCAAGAAATCATCACCCGCCCGGGCGCGCAGGGCCGCCGCCTCCCGGGGTGAGCAAACCACGCCATCCAGGCCGGAGGATTCTGTCAGCGCAGCCAGGCGCAGTACGTTCTCTGCAGCCGTGCCGTGAAAACCGATCTCTTGAATGTCTTCCTCACCCAGGCTGGTGAGTATGGTCACTGCAATCAGTTTGGGCCGGTGCGCCTTGCCCGCCAGGCGAGCGGACGCCGTTTCCATCATCTTGCGCCCGCCGCAAGCATGCAGGTTCATCATCCACACTCCCAGATCCGCAGCCGCATCACAGGCTGCCGCTACCGTGTTGGGAATATCATGAAATTTCAGATCCAGAAAAACATCGTAGCCCGCGGCAACCAGTTTTTCCACGAAAGCGGGACCCAGGCGGGTAAACAACTCCTTCCCCACCTTCAAGCGGCACAAGGATGGATGCAGGCGATCCACCAGGGCCATGGCGCTTTCCTGGTCAGGAAAATCCAGTGCGACGATAACCGGGCTGGCGCTCATGATTGCTTCTCCTCTGGTTCTGATTTGCGGCGGATGCTGCCCCAACTGCGGCAACTGGGGCATTGCCAGTGCAGGGTGTTCGCAACAAAGCCACATTTGCTGCATTGATAGGCTGGCCGCTCCGCCAACAGCTGTTCCACATGGGTTTTCATGCTCACCAGCATCTGTTCGGCCTGTACATCCGGCAGGGAAGCGTTCAGTTCGATGAGACGCAGCAAGCCTTTCAGGGTTGGGTGCGAATGCATTTGCTTGCTGAGGAAGGCTCTCGCCGCCGCTTCATCTTCCGTTTCGGTGATGATTTCCGTGATGGCCAAAGCGACCGCCACATCCATTCCGTCACCAAGAAACTGTTCAAGGTAGGACTGTAGCGCCGGCAGATCCCCAAGCCTCCGGTAGCATTTCATCAGGTCGCCCAGCACTTCCGGCAGAAAATCCCGGTCCTTCTCCACCGCCTGGTGCAAAAGCCGGATTGCCGCCTTGCAGTCTCCCTGCTGCGCGGCCAGCTGCGCCTGCATGTGCAGGGGGCGCACACTGTGCGCATCCACGGAAGCGGCTTTTTCCAGAAATTTTTCGGCGTCTTCCTTCTCACCCTTGCGCAATGCCTCTTCCGCCAGCTCACAGTAGAAATGGGAACGCTCCAGCGTCAAGGGATCGTTTGCCAGGGATTCCAGCTCCCGGGCTGTTTCCAGGCAGGATTGCCAGTCCTTTTCCTGTTGATAGACGATGAGCAGGTTTTGCAGCGCCTTGCGCACATGCAATTTCATTTCCTTGAGTTCCAGGAAAAGGTTTTCCGCGCGGTCATACAGGCCCGCCCGCATATAATCCATGCCCAGTTCCAGTAGCGCCTGCGCCCGTTGATCCTCCCCCAGTGCCGGCCGGGCAATGAGGTTCTGATGAATGCGGATGGCCCGTTCCACTTCACCCCGGCGGCGAAACAGGCTGCCCAGGGCAAGATGGGTTTCCACGGTTTCGCTGTCCACTTCCAGCAACTGCACGAATACGTCTATCGCCTTGTCCGGCTCTTCGTTCAGCAGATAGTTCAGGCCACGGAAGTAGGCCGGGGTGGTCAGACATTCCGTATCTTCACGGCTTCTGCCCATGCTGCGCCGCGCCGCCCACCAGCCGGAGGCGGCGGCAACGGGCAACAATATCCAGAGAAGATCCAGCATGCCGTATCTATCCTTTATCCCATGATCCGCGGTTGATGGCGCAACCATATGGTTGTTGTGCCGCAGCCCGGCCAGCAGCAACAGGCCGTTGAAAGCGCCCAGCAGAAACAAGTTTGATTGGCTTTGGCAATCCGGGCCTCCAGCGCTATTTGAATAGCTCTTTATGATAGCTCATGGCTGAAAGCGTTAGTAGGGAAATGATTGGCATAAGGGCGAATACCATACTCCTTACAAGGTATTGCCCTGGTATCGGCGTTCAGCGCAGGCCAAGCACGTCCTGCATATCGAACAGGCCGCAGGACTTGTCCTTCAGCCACAAAACCGCTCTGGCGGAACCATTGGCGTAGGTCATGCGGCTGGAGGACTTCACCGCAATTTCCACCCGCTCACCCTCTGTGGCAAACCAGACGCTATGTTCACCCACCACATCGCCGGCGCGAATGGTTTCGAAACCAATGGTTTTTCTGTCCCTTTCCCCGGTGATCCCGTGGCGCCCATACACCGCCACTTCGTCGAGATTGCGCCCCAAAACCCCCGCCACCACTTCGCCCATGCGAATCGCCGTGCCGGAAGGCGCATCGATCTTGTGGCGGTGGTGGGCTTCAATAATTTCGATGTCTGCATCGTCTCCCATCACCTGTGCCGCAATTTCCAGCAACTTGAAGCAAAGGTTGACGCCGACGCTCATATTCGGTGCAAACACGATGGCAATGTCTGCCGCAGCAGCAGTGATCTGCTTTTTTTGCTCCTCGGTGAAGCCGGTGGTGCCAATCACCAGCTGCTTGCCATGCTCCCGGCAGATGGCCAGATGCCGCATGCTGGCTTCCGGACGGCTGAAGTCGATCACCACATCGAATTGCTCATGAGAACCCGCCAGATCCGCAGCAATGGCGACGCCCAGTTTGCCAACGCCGGCGACCTCCCCCGCATCCGCGCCAATCAGGGAAGATTCGGGGGTTTCCGTCGCCACCGCCAGGACAAGGCCGGTGGCGTCATGCACCGCCTGAATCAGCGCCTTTCCCATTCTGCCGGCAGCGCCGACCACTGCTACTCGAATCATTGTCTTACCCCGGGGATCAGAATCCCATTTCTTTGAAAAAGCTCTTTACGCCATCCAGCCAGGAGCTGGCATTGGGGCTGTGCTTGCGTCCCCCGCCACGCAGGGACTCATCCAGCTGCTGCAACAGCTCTTTTTGTTCGTCATTGAGGTTGATCGGCGTCTCCACCACCACTTTACACAGCAAATCCCCTACCGCCCCACCGCGCACGGGCTTGATGCCCTTGCCCCGAATACGGAACAGTTTGCCGGTCTGCGTCCCCGCGGGCACCTTGAGCTTGACCTTGCCCTCCAGGGTGGGCACCTCCAGCTCTCCACCAAGAGCTGCGGTAGTAAAGGGAATGGGCACTTCACAATAGAGATTGGCGTCATCCCGCTCAAAAATCGGGTGCGGTTTGACATGGATCTGCACATAGAGATCCCCGGCAGGGCCACCGTTTTCCCCTGCCTCGCCTTCTCCGGCAAGACGGATTCTGTCACCGGAATCCACCCCTGCGGGCACCTTCACCGAAAGTGTCTTGTGCTTCTGAATCCTTCCCTGCCCATGGCAGGCCTGGCAGGGATCGTCAATCTGCACGCCCCGTCCATGACAGGTGGGACAGGTTTGCTGCGCGATGAAGAATCCTTGCTGCATGCGCACCTGGCCACTGCCGCCACAGGTGCTGCAGGCTTTTGGCGAAGTGCCTTTTCTGGCGCCGCTGCCGCCACAGGCGTCACAAACCACTTGCGCCGGCACCCGGATCTTTACCGTGGTTCCCCTGACTGCGTCCTCCAGGGAAAGCTCGAGATTGTACCCCATGTCAGCGCCGCGTTGATGGCGGTGCGCGCCACGACCGCCACCAAAGATATCGCCAAACACATCACCGAAAATATCGCTGAAGCTGCCTCCGGCGCCGCCGAAGCCTCCGGACCCGCCTCCCATGCCGGAGGCGCCCTCCACACCCGCATGACCAAACTGGTCATAGGCGGCGCGCTTCTGGTCATCGGAAAGCACTTCGTAGGCCTGCTTGGCTTCCTTGAACTTGATTTCGGCCTGTTCGCCATCTTCCCCGGAATTCCGGTCAGGATGGTACTTCATCGCCAGTTTGCGATAGGCCTTTTTTATTTCAACGCTGGTAGCCGTGCGGCTCACCCCCAGCACTTCATAGTAATCACGTTTGGACATGATTCATCCTGTCAGAGAATGCTTTTCCCGAAAAGAACAGGGCAAGCAAAACGCAAAAATCCGGGAGCAGCAAAACTGCTCCCGGCTTTTCAAAAAGACCAGCCTGGGGTCTTACTTCTTGTCGTCAACTTCTTCAAATTCGGCATCGACCACATCATCATCGGCATTGGATTTCTGCCTGGCTCCCGCTCCTTCCGGCTGGGCGCCACCGGCGCCAGCTTCTCCTTCGCCTTGCTGATACATGCGCTCCGCCAACTTGCCCGAGGCTTCCGCCAGGGCCTTGGTCTTGGCTTCGATAGCGGTTTTGCTGTCGCCTTTCATCGCCTCTTCGAGTTCCTTCATCAGGCTCTCGATATTGGCCCTTTCCGCGCCATCGACCTTGTCACCCATTTCTTCCAGGGACTTTTTGGTGGCATGCAACAGGGCGTCTGCCTGGTTGCGCGCATCCACCATCTCGTGGAATTTCTTGTCTTCTTCGGCATGGGCTTCGGCGTCTTTCACCATTTTTTCGATCTCCTCCTCGCTCAAACCGGAAGAAGCGGTGATCTTGATGCTTTGCTCCTTGCCCGTGGCCTTGTCCTTGGCAGACACATTGAGAATGCCGTTGGCGTCGATATCGAAAGTTACCTCGATTTGCGGCACTCCACGCGGCGCGGGGGGAATATCCGTCAGGTCGAAGCGACCCAGGGACTTGTTGGCCGAAGCCATTTCCCGCTCGCCCTGGAGGACATGCACGGTAACCGCTGCCTGGTTGTCATCCGCAGTAGAGAACACCTGGGACGCCGTGGTCGGAATGGTGGTGTTCTTCTCGATGAGCTTGGTCATTACGCCACCCATGGTTTCGATGCCCAGGGACAAGGGGGTAACATCCAGCAACAGCACGTCTTTCACATCACCGGCAAGTACGCCACCCTGGATGGCCGCGCCAATGGCTACCGCCTCATCGGGGTTGATGTCCTTGCGCGGCGCTTTGCCGAAGAACTTCTCCACGGTCTCCTGCACCTTGGGCATGCGGGTCTGGCCGCCCACGAGAATCACGTCATCAATATCGGACGCGGACAGACCAGCATCCTTCAGCGCCACCTTGCAGGGTTCAATCGTCTTTTCCACCAGCTCTTCCACCAGGGATTCCAGCTTGGAGCGGGTGAGTTTGACGTTCATGTGCTTGGGGCCGCTGGCGTCTGCGGTAATATACGGCAGATTGATGTCGGTCTGCTGGGCGGAGGACAACTCGATCTTGGCCTTTTCCGCCGCCTCTTTCAGACGCTGCAAGGCCAAGGGATCATTGCGCAGATCCACGCCCTGTTCATTCTTGAAGGACTCGACGAGGAAATCGATAACACGCATATCGAAATCCTCCCCGCCCAGGAAGGTATCGCCATTGGTGGACAACACCTCGAACTGGTGCTCGCCATCGACTTCCGCAATTTCAATAATGGATACGTCGAAGGTGCCGCCCCCGAGATCGTACACGGCCAGCTTCTTGTCACCACTGGTTTTGTCCATACCGTAGGCCAGCGCCGCCGCCGTAGGCTCGTTGATGATGCGCTTCACGTCCAGGCCGGCGATGCGCCCGGCATCCTTCGTCGCCTGGCGCTGGGAGTCGTTGAAGTAGGCGGGCACGGTAATGACCGCTTCGGTAACTTCTTCGCCCAGGTAATCTTCCGCGGTCTTCTTCATTTTCTGCAGCACCTTGGCGGATACTTCCGGCGGAGCCATTTTCTTGCCATTGACTTCCACCCAGGCATCACCGTTGTCCGCCTTGACGATCTTGTAGGGCACCATTTCGATATCACGCTGCACCACCTCATCATCGAATTTGCGTCCAATGAGGCGTTTGATGGCAAACAGGGTATTGTGGGGATTGGTGACCGCCTGGCGCTTCGCGGACTGGCCGACCAGCACCTCTCCTTCCTGGGTAAAGGCCACCACGGAAGGCGTGGTGCGGTCACCCTCGGAATTTTCGATAACCTTTGGCTGATCGCCCTCCATTACGGCGACACAGGAATTGGTTGTACCCAAATCGATGCCGATAATTCTGCCCATTTGTGTTTCTCCGTTATAAATTCGTTAGTTACAGTTCTAATTGTTGCTGCTTACCCAGATGGGGGCAGTTATCCGAAATTCAAGATGTTGGCGCCTGGGATACCATCACCATGGCCGGTCGCACCAGGCGCCCGTTGAGCAAATAGCCCTTTTGCACCACATTCACCACCGTATTCGGCGGCACTTCATCCGTGGGCACCATGCTCATGGCCTGGTGCAGTTCCGGGTCGAAGGTCTCGCCCTGGGGATCGATTTGCTCCACTCCGAACTTGTTCATGGCATCCGTAAGCATCTTCAGCGTGAGCTCCGTGCCTTCCAGGAGTTTTTCCACATCATGGTTTTCCCGGGCGGCATTGTAGCCCAGCTCCAGGCTGTCCCAGACCCCCAGCAATTCCCCGACAAACCTTTCCAGACCATATTTGTGCGCATTTTCCAGTTCCCGCTGGTGGCGTTTCTTGAGGTTGTCCAGTTCGGCGCGGGTACGGACAACCTGATCCCAGTGTTCATCCGCCTTGTTGCGCGCATCTTCCAGGAGCCGCCCCAGCTTCTCGGGGGACAGATCCTCCTGGTTGTCTTCGCCCGGTTTGGCGGTTTCGCTTAGCTCCTCTGCGCTATATTCCTGCTCTTTGTCCATCTGGATATATACCTCTTGCCAGCAAATTCATGTCAAAAAAACCTTCTTCCCGCACATGCAGGCAAAAAAGGCTGAAATATTGATATGTGGGGAAAATAGGGCCGCTTCAGACCGATTTCAAGGCGGCTCCCAACATTTTTGCGGTGATGTCCACAATGGGAATCACCCGGTCATAGGCCATGCGGGTCGGGCCGATCACCCCGAGTACGCCAACCACCGTATTGTCCATCTCGTAGGGAGCCGTGACCACACTGCACTTCTCCAGGGGGCCGTAGCCCGATTCTTCGCCAATGAACAGCTGTACGCCTTGCGCCTGGCTGCAGCGGTCCAGCAAGTGCAGGATCTCCTGCTTCTCGGAAAAGGCGTCAAACATCATTTTTATGCGATCCAGCTGCGCCAACTCGTCAAAATCCATGAGATTGGTCTGACCGGACACCACATAATCCTGTTCTTCTTCATCTTCCTGCAGCGCCTTGTCGGCAATCACCAGGGCTTCGCGCATCAGCCTGTCCATATCCTGCTGGTGCGCTTCCATTTCCCCCACGATCTTGCGCTTGATGGCCTCCAACTCCAGTCCGCTGTAATGGGCATTGATAATGCGGCTGGCCTGCTCCAGCTCACTGCGGGTAAACAGCCGGGCGGTTTCCACGATGCGATTCAGCACCTCCCCCTGGCTGGTGACCAGAATCGCCAGCACCCGGCTATCGGACAGATGCACGAACTGCAACTCGCGGATGACAATCTGATCATGGCGGGGAATCATCACCACACCGGCCATATGCGTCAGCCCGGAGAGAAACCGCGAGGCGGTTTCCACCAGGTTCTGGGGCGCCTCTTTCTCTTCCAGCTCTTCATGCAGCCGTTTGATGGAATGCTGATCCACGGGCTGCAGGGAAATCAGCGAATCCACAAACAGGCGGTAACCGTTTACCGTGGGCACCCGCCCGGCGGAAGTATGGGGCGAGGTAATCAACCCCTGTTCTTCGAGGTCCGCCATTACATTGCGAATGGTGGCAGGACTGAGATCCACGGCAGCATCTTTCGCCAGGGTGCGCGAACCCACCGGCTGCCCGTCACGGATATACCTTTCGATCAGCACTTTCAGGAAGTGCTGGGCGCGCTCATTGAGTGTCTGTTCGTTCTGCATTCCCGTCATACAACCTGAATTTCCGGGCGAATTATATCGCCAACCGCCCTGGCCCTTTCATTTTTTCTGATGAATGTTATCTTGTACTACATTCTTGACCATTCGACCGACAGTGCATTGCCTGATTTCGACAGCAGATTCCAACACATCGGCCTGATCGCCAAGCCCGGGGACGCCAGTCTTGCCCCCACCTTGCGGAAACTTCACCGATTCCTTATTGATATGGGTCTGAAAGTTTCTCTTGCAAGAAGCGCGGCCCTGGCCCTGGAGCAAAAGGACTACCTGCCATCCAAGGCGGAACTGGCGCGGATCTGCGACCTGGCCATTGTTGTCGGCGGCGACGGCAGCCTTCTCAACGCCGCAAGGGAAATCGCTGATGAGGATACTCCCCTGGTGGGCATCAATCTGGGAAGACTGGGCTTTCTGGTGGATATATCACCGGAACGCATGGTGGAGGCCCTCACCGCCATTCTGCGGGGGGATTATATCGAAGATCAGCGATTTCTTCTCGAAGCCCGCATTGGTGACGCGCAACGGCAACTGGCGCTCAATGACGTGGTACTGCACAAATGGAACAGCGCCCGCATGATCGAGTTCGAAACACGCATCAATGGCCGTTACGTCGATTCCCAGCGCTCCGACGGCATCATCATCTCCACCCCCACCGGCTCCACGGCCTACGCCCTGTCCGGTGGCGGCCCCTTGCTGGAACCCAGCCTGGACGCCATCGCCCTGGTGCCCATCTGCCCGCACCGCCTCAGCAACCGGCCCATCGTCGTCCACGGCGACAGTGAAATCTGCATAGAAACCAGCGGGCGCACCGACACCAGGCATGTTCGCATAACCTGTGACGGCCAGTCCAGCCTGAGCCTGGAGCCGGGAGAGCAATTGTCGGTGCGCAAATACCCCAGACCCATACGTCTGTTCCATCCCGTGGATCATGATCACTTCGATCTGTTGCGCGCCAAGCTGGGCTGGGGGGGGCACCCCTGACCATGGCCATGTTGCAACACATCCAGGTCAAGGATCTGGTGATCGTGCGCGAACTTTCCCTGGAACTGGGCGCCGGCATGACCGCGCTTACCGGAGAAACCGGCGCGGGAAAATCCGTTCTCATCGACGCCCTGGGGCTGGCGCTGGGCGGCAAGGCTGACAAGAATATGATCCGCAGCGGCTGCGACCAGGCGGAAATCAATGCCGAATTCGACCTCGGCGATGCTGCCGAAATCAAACAATGGTTGCAGGACAACGCCCTGGACAGCGAAGAAGAATGCATCGTTCGCCGCATCCTGGTGCGCCAGGGACGTTCCCGCGCATTCATCAACAACCGTCCCGTTCCCGCCGCCCTGCTGGCGGAACTGGGAAGCAAACTGGTCAGCATCCATGGCCAGCATCAACATCAGCTGCTGATGAAACCCAGCGCACAACGCGATTTGCTGGACGCCTATGCCGGCCACGGGGCACTCGTTGCAAAAATGCGCCAGGTCTACCAGGAATACCGGCGCAAGCAACAGCAGCTGCAGGAGTTGCAGCGCCAGTCACTGGACCGGGCGCAACGCCTGGACTACCTGCAATTTCAGACCGACGAACTCAGGCAGCTGCAGTTGCAGACGGGAGAACTGGACGAATTGGCCGCAAAGCAGCGGCAACTGGCCCATGCCGACCAGCTGGGAAGCGACCTTGCGGCCTTGATCCAGCAGCTATTCGATGATGAGCAGGGAACCCAACCCGGTCTGGCCCGCGCCTGTGTGCGGCTGGAACAGCTGGTCGGTCTGGACAAACAACTGCAACCTGCCGCCGAACTGCTGGACAGCGCCAGAATCCAGGTGGAAGAAGCCGTCAGCCTGCTGCAGGATTCCGTCAGCCGCATTGAATCCAACCCCCAATTGCTGGAGGAAATCGACCAACGGTTGGGGGAGATTCACGAACTGGCGCGCAAGCACCGCATTCCCCCCAAGGCGCTACCGGAACTGCTGGACAAGCTGTGCGCGGAAATGGAAGCCCTGGAGAACGCCGACATCACCCTGGCGCAACGGGAGCAGGAAGTTCGGGATCTGGAGAAAGCCACTCATGCCGCTGCGGAAAAACTTGGCAAAAGCCGCAGCAAGGCAGCAGCCAGACTGGAAAAAACCATCACCGAAAGCATGCAGCAACTGGGTTTGAAAGGCGGCGTGTTCACGGTGGATATCGCTCCCTTGCCGGAAGCGCGGATCAGCGCCAGCGGCGCGGATCAGGTCACTTTCCTGGTCAGCACCAACCCCGGCCAGCCCCTTGCGCCCCTGGTTCAGGTTGCCTCGGGCGGCGAGCTTTCCCGCATCAGCCTGGCAATCCAGGTCGCCACCGCCAATTGCAGCCAGATCCCCACCATGATTTTCGATGAAGTGGATGCCGGCATCGGCGGCGCCACTGCCGAAACCGTAGGAAAGCTCCTCAGACGGCTGGGAACACAAAGCCAGGTGTTGTGCGTTACCCACCTGCCCCAGGTTGCATCCCAGGCCGACCGGCATTTGCGGGTCAGCAAGAACACCAAGGGGAAAACCACGGAAACGCGCATCATCCCCCTGGACGAAAAACAGAAGATCGAGGAAATCGCCCGCATGCTCGGCGGCGCCAACATCACCAAGCAAAGCCTGGCCCACGCCAGGGAAATGGTCAGGAGCTGATCACTTCGGACGGTTGGGACATTCCGGATTGTCGCATTCGCCATACAAGATCAAGGAATGATCGGCAATCCTGAAACCATGCCTCCGGGCGATTTTCGCCTGGCTTTTTTCAATGGTTTCATCCACGAATTCCTCCACCTTGCCACAAGTAATGCAGACGATGTGATCGTGATGCTCCCCCCGGTTCAGCTCGAACACCGCCTGGCCGCCCTCGAAATGATGGCGTTCCGCCAGGCCGGCCGCCTCGAACTGGGTAAGCACCCGATACACCGTGGCCAGGCCGATTTCCTCGTCCCGCAGCAGAAGTTCCTTGTAGACCTCCTCCGCAGTCATATGCCGCTGGGCGTTTTCCTCCAGGATCTCCAGAATCTTCATCCTGGGCAGGGTCACTTTCAAGCCGGCCTTGCGAATCGTCTGCTGATCCATACCGTTTCAATCTCCAATTCAGATGCCGCTGGTGGCGGAATCCGTTATCATGTGCGCCTGAACCTATTTCAGCCTACACGGGACGCCAATGCGTAAGCTTCTCATTTCTGTTGCCCTGAGCGCAAGCCTGAGCGCTTGCAGCAGCATCAATATCGA
>Ga0256834_1002351_pt1 | contig 12041 bp, 8 predicted proteins | sample 4281140metaG_FD_190536 | JGI IMG/M metagenome (GOLD analysis project Ga0256834, IMG submission 190536) | Hydrothermal vent microbial communities from East Pacific Rise, Pacific Ocean - 4281-140 | ecosystem: Environmental > Aquatic > Marine > Hydrothermal vents | place: Pacific Ocean: East Pacific... | reverse complement strand
ACGCATTGATGGCGCGCAATTATCTCGATTTGGTAAATTGTCTGGCCTGATGCGGTTCAAACTATTTCCCAAAATCACCATCACTTTTCAAGAGCCTGTCAGTTTCGCCGCCCCACCAGAATTAAAAGGTGCAGCCCTGCGCAACCATATCGCACTTAAACTACACGACATCATGACCAACACGGTGTTTGAAACCTCCGACATTGATCGAACATTGATGGACACATTGCTATCGGCCAAAAAAGTATTTGGTGGCAAACGAATTGTACTGGAAGATATTCAACGCACCCCACTAAGCTACAACAAACTCATTATCGGCATTTTTGTCTTAGGGCGAAAACTGGCAGAACTTACGCCTGGCCAAAAAAACGTTGGCCTGTTGTTACCCAATGCCAATGCCTGTGTTGTTTCACTTTTTGGATTGCAAGTATTTGGCCGCCTACCTGCCATGTTAAACTTCTCTACTGGTGCGGTAAACATGGCCGCAGCTTGTACTGCGGCTCAAATTCAAACCATCATCACCTCGCGACGTTTTATCGAAGAAGGTGAAATGGAAGGCGACATCGAGCTTTTAAGCAAGCAAGCCAAAATCATCTACCTTGAAGATGTCCGCGAAACAATTTCCACAGGCGCCAAAATTCGCGGTCTTCTTTCGGCAAAATTTGCCCGCAAATCTATTGCCGCAATTGGTGGTAATACCGATGCAAACAAACCAGCGATCATCCTGTTTACCTCAGGTTCTGAAGGCGTGCCCAAAGGCGTTGTTCTTTCTCACCGCAATCTACAAGCAAACCTTAAACAAGTTTCAACCCGCATCCCCGTCAACTGTAGCGACATCATGTTCAATGCGTTGCCCATTTTCCATGCGTTAGGTTTGACCATGGGCACCTTGATGCCATTAATGATCGGTATGCGGACATTCCTTTACCCGTCACCTCTGCATTATAAAATTGTTCCAGAGCTTTGTTACGACACCGATGCAACCGTTTTACTTGGGACCAACACCTTCCTTGCTGGTTACGCAAAAACTGCTCACCCATACGATTTTTACTCCGTATGGCTTTGTGTTGGCGGTGCTGAAAAAGTCAAACAAGATACCCGCAACACCTATATGGAAAAATTTGGTGTGCGTATTGTTGAAGGCTATGGCGCAACAGAAACAGCCCCCGTACTTTCAGCCAACACACCAATGCATTTCAAATCTGGCACCGTTGGTCGCCTTTTTGATGGTATCGAGCATCGCTTAGACCCGGTTGAGGGCATTGATGAAGGCGGTGAACTTGTTGTTCGTGGACCCAATATCATGTTGGGTTATTTACGCGCTGACAATCCAGGTGTGATCGAAGCGCCCGAGGACGGCTGGTATCCAACGGGCGATATTGTCACTATTGATGATGAAGGTTATGTCACCATCGTTGGCCGAGCCAAACGCTTTGCTAAAATTGCAGGCGAAATGGTTTCACTCACCACCGCTGAAACCTTTGTTACCGAAGCATTCCCCGATAAAGACCACGCAGTTGTTTCTGTTCCAGATAAGAAAAAGGGCGAAAAGCTAATTTTGTTCACCAATGACAAATCCATCACCCGCCGCACCCTTATTGCAGGAATGAAAAAGGCCAAGGCTATTGATATGGTTATTCCAAAAGTTGTTATTCAAATTGATGAAATCCCCGTTTTGCGCACAGGGAAAGTGGACTATGTAAATATCAACAAAATGGCCCGTGAACAGGTGCCAGAATAACATCTTTAACAGGAACTCATTGAAGTCATGACCTTTCGATTACGAGCAGAAGTCTCCACTGATGAAATCAGTGGAGATATTTGCGGACAAGTTGCCTCTGGAAAACTAACTGTAGGTGATAAAATCAAGGTTTTACCTCAAGCAAAAACCGCCACTGTTTCCGCTATAAAAAATCACGATGGCAGCCCCGAGAACGAGGCCCACACAGGCCAAGCAGTATCTCTAGAGTTAACCCCCCAGTTGGCTATTCGTAACGGCGATATTTTAACCAATGCCAAAAACCCTGTAGAATCTTCTGACCAGTTTGAAGTGACGCTGGCATGGCACGATAAGCACCCATTGTTATCTGGTCGCCCGTATCGCTTCCAATTTGGCACCATGTTTGTTCATGGCAGCATTACCACGATTAAATACGCTCTTGCAGGCACAGACAACACCCATCAAGCAGCCGTCACACTCACCAAAGGCCAAACAGGTGTCGTCACCATTTCGCTCAAACAAGCCATTGCATTCACCTCTTTTGAGCAAAACCAAATACTTGGATCATTTGGCCTGTTCCACCGCAAAGACGATGAAAAACTGGCCGATGGAAAAATCAAATTTGCTCTGCGCCGTGCCAGCAATATTCACCGCCAAGCCATCAACATTGATCGCTCAGAGCGCGCTAAGCAAAAAAACCAACGTCCATGTGTTTTATGGCTAACAGGCCTATCAGGTTCAGGAAAGTCCACTATCGCCAATGCCCTTGAAACCCAATTATTAGAGATGGGAAAGCACACCTGCTTGCTTGATGGTGACAACGTCCGCCACGGCCTCAACCGTGATTTAGGCTTTACCGATACCGACAGAGTTGAAAACATCCGCCGCATATCAGAGGTGGCAAAGCTGATGACCGATGCGGGGCTAATTGTCATCACATCATTCATTTCTCCCTTTAGGGCCGAACGCCAAATGGCCCGCGATAAAATCGCTGATGGTGAGTTTTTTGAAATTTTCATTGATGCGCCACTCGAGGTTTGCGAGCAGCGCGACGAAAAGGGCCTATACGCCAAAGCCCGTGCTGGGCTAGTAAAGAATTTCACAGGTATTGATTCTGCTTATGAAGCCCCCACATCACCCGATATAACGATCGCCTCATCTTGCATCTCACCCGACCAAGCGGCCAAATTGATTATCGACTTTTTAGAAAAGAACGCGATTACATTATGACAAAACAACAAACTGTTCTTGTAACTGGCGCTGCTGGTTTTATCGGGTTTTTCTTAATCCAACGATTGTTGAGCATGGGGCACAAAGTTGTCGGTGTTGACAATATGAACACCTATTATGACGCTGAATTAAAAAATGCGCGGCTGGCACGGCTCAAAAAATTGTCAGATTTTACTTTTATCAAGGCAGATCTTGATAGCCGCCAAGCCGTTGAAACCATATTTGCCGATTATAACCCCAATCAAGTAGTTCATCTTGCCGCGCAAGCTGGTGTACGGTTTTCTTTAACCGATCCGCACGAATATATTCCATCAAACCTGTCAGGGTTTTTCAATGTTTTACACGCGGCCAAAGAAGCAAAAATTGCCCACTTTGTTTATGCCTCATCAAGTTCAGTTTATGGCGCAAATTCAAAAGTTCCCTTCGCCGTTGGCGACACCGTAGATCACCCCGTAAACCTTTACGCCGCCACAAAGCGCGCCAATGAACTCATGGCCTATTCTTATGGCCACGTGTACGGCTTACCAAGCACAGGCCTACGGTTCTTTACCGTATATGGTCCATGGGGTCGCCCCGATATGGCCTATTACCATTTTTCAAAATCTATTCTGGCTGGCGAAACAATTCGGGTTTTCAACCACGGTAACATGAAACGCGACTTCACCTATATCGATGATATTATTGAAAGCGTCATCCGCATTATGGCCATTGTCCCTCAAAAAGATGAAACGGGCGTACCCTGGAAAGTCTTTAACATCGGCCGCAACAAGCCAGAGAACCTCATGCGGATTATTGAGGTGCTCGAAGATGCACTTGGCAAAAAGGCGACAATGGAAATGCTGCCCATGCAGCCAGGCGAAATGGTCGATACCTATGCCGATTCAACCCCGTTGATTAAAGAAACTGGATTTGAGCCCAAAGTAAACATCGAAGAAGGTATCGCCAAATTTGTTGAGTGGTATAAAGAGTTTCACACCTAGAGTCGGTCTGGTTCAAATTGAACCAGACCGACTAGCTTAAGGTATTGATAATCTTGCGTTTCATGCAGTGTTTGTGATTCAAACAAAACATGAAACGCTCTAGAGCACCACAAAAATTTACGCAGCTTTAAACGCTTTAATCTCATTAAGTGCTGTACTTAGGCTTTGTGAAATTTTCTGAAGCGATGCGCCCATATCAATCTCTTTTTCCAAACGTGCCGCCAGCTCAAGCTCGCCACACGCGGCGGCCACTTGTTTAGCACCAATATTCGCACTCATAGACTTCAACCCGTGGGCCGCATCTGCCAGCGCTAGTAAATCACTTTGGCAAGAACTTGTTTCAATGTCTTTAAGCGCTTGTGGCGCGTTATCCTCAAACAAATCAAAGACCCTAAACAAAAGATCAGTTGAGCCACCGCCAGAATCGGTAAGATCATCCATCACCGTCTGACTTAAAATTGGCAATTCATTAGTCTCAACTAATGGCGCTTCGATCACCACATGCTCTGGAGTGGCAACCGCCTCTTCCACAGCCACGGTTTGGGTTTCTGTAACTTGCAACTGGGGCGTTGTCGTTGCTACTGGAGCAACATGTGGTGCTGTTGCAGACACAACTAGCGGTGCAGTTTCGGGCGCAACTTGTGGCTCAATTACGGGTGTTATTTGTGTGGTGATAACCGGCGCAAGATTTGGCGCGGTTTCTGCTTCAACTTCATCAATAGCTTCAACTTCGGTTAAAAACATCCCCATGCGCTCGGCAATGGTTTTGATTGTAAACGGCTTAGTGATGAAATCATCCATCCCAGCATTTTGCCACTTCTCGCTATCATCCCCAGCAATATGCGCCGTCAGCGCAATCACAGGTGTACGAGCACGGCCTGACGATTTTTCTAATTCTCTAATTTGCGTGGTCGCTGCATAGCCATCCAAAACAGGCATTGAGCAATCCATAAACACCAAATCAAACGGCTCACCTTTCCACGCATTTACCGCTTCCAAGCCATCATTTGCCACATCGGGTTGAATGCCCAATTGACGAAGCACCTCAATAATCACCTCGCGATTAACCGCATTATCATCAGCAACCAAAACTTTAGCGCCATTAAACTGAGGCAGTTTAGCACGGCCTTTTGTTGCCATACTTATAGCTTCAAGTCCACGCGGCGCGTCTATAGATAACCGCTCTATCATTGCAAGCATGTCATTGCGACCAACGGGTCGCATAATCAAGTCGTCAACTCTTCCGGTTCTAATGAGGTCTTCTGCATTGGACTCGCCCAATTGTGAAACCGCAATCATCGTTGGTTTTGTAACACCATCTAACCGATCGGGAATAAACTTAACCGCCCCAGAACAAACAAAAACAGCATCCAAACCCATGGTATGCACATCAACTAATTCTTCACGTTCAAGCAGCTTCACATTCACACCTGCCGCATTTAAATAACTACCAAACGAACGTTTGCTTGCAAAACCATCAACAAAAACACCCGCTTTTTTCAACTGACTGTTTGAGCCGTCAATAACAAGGTCTGCTACTTGTACGACTTGAACAGGGATCTCAAAAAAGAACCGAGAACCACGGTTCTCAACGCTTTCCACATCAACAAACCCATCCATAGCTGCAACAATTTTTTTACAAATTGAAAGACCTAAACCCGTACCACCAAATTTTCGTGTTGTGGTTTGGTCAGCCTGAGTAAATTCTTGAAACACACTCGCAAGTTTGTTTTTCGCAATGCCAATACCTGTATCAGTAACAGAAAACTCCAACTTCATCTGCTTGCCAGTTAAAGTCTCATCAGGCACCACACGAACTGAAATCGCGACATAGCCTGTCTCAGTAAATTTGAGTGCATTGTTAACAAGGTTTGACAAAATTTGATTAAGGCGAACTGGGTCGCCTGAAATTTTTTCAGGCACATCACTGCCAACGAAAGAGGCAATATCAACATTTTTACTGCTGGCCTTTTGCCAAAACAAACTAATCACATCATCAATAATACCCGCAGGAGAAATCGGCACTTGCTCAAGATCAAGCTTGCCTGCCTCAATTTTTGATAAGTCCAAAATATCATTGATGATTGTCAAAAGGCTTTGGCCCGAGCGCACAATCACTTCAGCATAACGTTGTTGGCGCGGCATTAAATTTGCCCCAGCCAACAATTCAGCCATGACCATAACCCCGTTCATTGGTGTACGGATTTCATGACTCATCGTTGCTAAAAAGTCAGATTTAGCCATATTGGCTTGTTCAGCATGGGTTTTAGCAACACTTAGCTCACGGGTGCGCTCTTCAACTGTTTGCTCCAGTGTTTCACGATGGTGCGCCAGCTTTTCATCGCGGTCACTAATGTGCGCTAACATATCATTAAACGCATCAACCAACTGGCCTGTTTCATCATTACTCTGACGATCCACCCGCGTTGAAAAATCATGGGTTTTTCGAACCTGCGTCATCGCCGAAGCTAAACCCTTAATAGGTTGGGTAATACGCCTTTTCATTCGCGAGGCAATCAACATCCCAAGCAAACCAGCAAATACAACCGCAACAGCTGCCATGAAAAAACCGTCAATAAGGCGTTGGCGTAAATCAGAAACATCGGTCAACATCAACAAAGTACCAACCTTCTGCCCCCCATTTATTACAGGGACTGAAACAGGTAGTGTTGTTGAATTAATCAAAGAAAATACCGACTTTGTTTGCAGTTTTTTCCCGCTCTGCTTATTTTTTCCCTGTTCTTTTATTTGTTCTGTTTCTGCCTTTATCACTGCGGTTTTCTTATGCGACAAAATAATAGCCGTTCCCAACACTGCCAAAACAGTCCCATCTGCCTTTGAAACAACGGCATAGGGTACACTGGGCATTTTACCAATTGCCCGCAAAGCAATCAGTGTTTGGGTTCGATCATTATTTTTAACATGCTCAGAAATAACCGATGCAAACACATATGCCGTAGCCGTTACTTGCGCTTCACGAATTTGCAATGCATCAGAGGTTTGACGCCACAAAAAGAAACTTGTCGCACTCATCACCGAGGCAACAACAGCGCTTAAAACAACCAAGGTTATTTTGCGCCCAATAGATTGCTGTGTGTCTTTAGCCATAAATTTGATACGTCACTTCGCCAGTATAAACAATTTAACTAAATACTACCGCTGATAAGTTAACGATGCCCTTCCACCAAATATGAACAATAAAATTTTTAACAATATCTGCTTAACTTTTCTCCGCTAAGGTGAAAACTTGAATATCCGTACACGGTAAAATTAATGACGTCTCAAAACCCATCACAAAAGCGCTATAAAGTGCTAGCCGCCGACGACGACCCCATCATGCGCGAAATGATGATGGCACGCCTTGGCGCCAATGTGGATGTTACGTGCGTTGAAGATGGAAAGTTAGCTTGGGAAAAGCTAGTCGATGAGCACTTTGATTTAGCCATTGTAGATTTGGGAATGCCCAACCTAGATGGGTTTGGTCTCATCCAATATTTGCGCCAAACGCCAAAAACTGTTGATTTACCCATTATCGTTGCCACCAGTCGTGGCGACCAAGAGGCCATCGAAAAAGCTTTTTCTTCTGGCGCATCAGGGTTTGTTACCAAGCCAATCAACTGGTCGCTATTTCAATATGAGATTAAGTTCGTTCTAAAACATGGCCAAACTGAACGCGAGCTACGCGCCACCCGCGCATCTAGTATCAAAGCCAGCAGAACAAAAGACAACCTACTTGCCCTCATATCATGTGCACTTCAACCAAACGTACAACCTGTCACTAGCGATGAACAGGAAACGGGCAAATGCAAAGATTTTTTAGCCGATGCCATTCTTTTTTCTAAACTCCTGGCAAAAACGCAAACGGCTGGGCAATTCAATCTGCACGTAAACGATGTGATAGAAACAACCGTCAACGCATGCAAAGCCCTTGCTCAGCAAAAAGCCGTAAAACTCATTGGCCGAAAAACCTTGGCCGACATTTCCATCGCGGTAGATCAGGAAGTTTGGATAGATACATTGGTACGCGCAACGAACCGTGCTATTAAGTCTTCCCCAAACGGCGGCACCGTCGAAATATTACTTGGCGGCCAAAGAGATGGGTCACTTGTTTTTTCAATTCGCGACAACGGGCCGTTAAAAAATATTACCGATATTGAAAAAGATAGCAACTTCCTCTCAAGTCAATTGATTGACTTAGAAGTCAAAAATCTAAAAATAGATTTCACATTGCCCATGATTAAACAAGCCATGGCCCTGCACGGCGGCAACACTTTGTTCCAGTGTAGTATGGAAAATGGAAATATTATCGGTCTATGGTTGCCAAACTCGCGTGTTCAAATCCAACAACTAGAACAAACAGCCTAAAATAATAGCCAAAACAGCAACTCGGCGCGCTTAAAGAAAACCCAATATCACTTGGCAGATATTAGTTGCCAGCGCCCAAATATCTTTTAAACATCCAGCCCTTTTTGCCGTCTTCTAAACTTTGGACAAGCGCCCATCCGTTTCGATCTTCGAAATGAGAAAACTTAGCCCCACGTGAATAATTACCCACCGGTTCCGACCGCGAACTCGGTTCTGCCCGCATTCGAAGCCCTGCAGCGGTGACAACCAAATCGACTTTTCCAGTATGAACTGGAACAGGTGATGTTTTTGTGCCTGGTTCAATAACGATATTTAAGGGCGCGTTTAAATCCAATAACGAAGGAGTTTCAGCTGTTTTAAATGCCCGTTCTGCGCTTTTTTGGGAGGCAGAACTATTTTCCAAGTTCCGCTCAAGCGTACTTTTCACAACTTTAGTATCTGGTACGGGCGGCAAAGACTCAAAACTAAACAACCAGACCATTAGCCCAGCCGTTGTGGCGAAACAAACGCCAAATCCTATCATACTACCCCGTTGCATCTTTCATATATATGCACTTCCCAAGGGTAAGTTCAACCATAGAGCGAGGTAATTTGCTATTTACTCAGTTCTATCCACGACAACAACGCCATAACCTGAAGACAATTCCACTTGCACACAGCCTGCCGCCTCATTAGCCCCTGTAACCTCATTAGATAACGTCAAAGTAGAGCCCAATTTAACATTTTCCTGTTCTAGAGGCCACTTTGCCCCTTTTACCGTCAGGCCAACGAAGTCACTAAACCCTATGATGCTGAAACCACAACCGCTCCCAGCTTCAAATGTCAACGTTTGCTCAATCCCACCACAAGCATAAATCGGCAGAACCTCTTGCGCCCCGCACATTGCCGAGCACTTAATCCCGCGTTTGGCCAAATCAATCAATTGTAAATGGTGCACCAAAACCATATCGCAGCGCCCACCGCCCGCAGCTAATAAAACGATCTCGCTGGCACCATGCTCAATCGCATAGTCAATTGCCAAAGCACCGTCACTATCATTTTTCTCGCGTGGGAATTTCAGTCGGGAAATTTCACTCCAACGACCGTTGGCGGTCTCATCACTGGAATCAAAATCGCCAAGCCAAAATTCAGGGGCGATCCCCAGCGTTTCAGCGTGCCTAATGCCACCATCCACAGCAATAATGCTAGCACCATCAAGGTAATTTTTAAGGCAATTTGTTACAGTCAGATCGCCGTTGAGTAAAAGCACATATTTAGTCATTTCAAACGCTTTACATTTTTACTTGCCAATTAGCAATCCCATCGCCATATTGGCCATGCTCACCGGGGTGCCTTAACAGGCTGAGAGGTAAAAGAGTTTCTTTTACTAACCCGATGAACCTGATCCGGCTAATACCGGCGGAGGGAGTGGCGCGTTTTTCAAAACACATCACCCATCCGATCAATGCCTTTAAACCTTTTAGGAGTTGACGCGATGCGTTTTATACTAACCACTTTAAGCCTCATCGGGCTGTTATTTGGTCTCAATCCCAGTTTTGCTCAGGCCAAACCAACCTTGACAATTTACACCTATGACAGCTTTACAGCGGACTGGGGACCAGGCCCACAAATCAAGAAAAATTTTGAACAAATCTGCAACTGCACCTTAAATTGGGTTGCTGTTAATGATGGCGTTGCCTTGTTAAATCGCTTGAAGCTTGAAGGCGAAAGCACCAAAGCTGACATTGTGCTGGGCATTGATACAAACCTTGTTATTGAAGCACGCAAAACAGGTTTGTTTGAAAAAATCCGCATTGGCCTGCCTGAATCAAAAGTTATCAAACATTGGAAAAGCGATGCATTCATTTCTTTTGACTACGCGCCTTTCGCTGTCATTTACGACACCGAGAAAATGAAAAATCCACCCAAAAGCCTCGATGAATTGGTCAATGGTCCTGCGGATCAAAAAATCATTCTTCAAGACCCACGTACCTCAACGCCCGGTCTTGGGTTTTTACTTTGGATGAAATCTGTTTATGGCGATAAAGCAGATGTTGCGTGGAAAAAACTTTCGCGCCGCATTCTAACAGTCACGCCCGGTTGGAGCGAGGCTTACAGCTTGTTCACCAAGGGCGAAGCACCAATGGTTTTAAGCTACGTCACTTCTCCTGCGTATCACATGATTGTCGAAAAATCTAACCGCTATAAGGCCGCCAAATTCTCCGAAGGTCATTACTTGCAAATCGAAGTTGCGGGCCTTTTAAGAACCTCAAAAAACAAAAAACTGGCAAAATACTTTTTTAAATTCATGGTGTCGTCTGGTTTTCAAGATTTAATTCCAACAAAGAACTGGATGTTTCCATCTGGCATTTCATCAAAACCACTACCCAAAGAATTTGGTCAACTCATCAAACCTGAAAAGCTTTTATTGATGTCTCCACAAGATGTGTCGGACAATCGTAAAGCTTGGATTGATGAATGGCTAAAAGCGACAAGCAAATAAACCGATGATCTCGCGCGTCGAAACCCACTACAAACTTGCAGGTTTCGGCGCGGCCTTTTTTATTACCGCATTTATTCTCATTGCTTTTATCGCTTTAAGTTTATCAAGCCAAAGCACCTTTGATCTCGCAAAAATCATCAACGATGAATACCTTGCCAACATCATAAAGTTCACCCTTAAACAAGCAGCACTCTCAACTTTTATTTCTGTAACTCTTGCTGTTTTCGTCGCCACGGCGTTGGCGCGTCGAACTCATTTTTTCGGCCGAAATTTTATTCTAAAGCTTTTTGCTCTGCCTCTTGCCCTGCCCCCGCTTGTTGGGGTTTTGGCTGTTTTAGGCTTGTGGGGAAATGCGGGTTGGATAAAACAACTTGCCATTAGCATTGGCGTTGACGAGCCTGCGTTTTCGGTATTTGGATTATCGGGTATTTTGATTGCCCATGTGTTTTTCAATTTACCACTGGCCACGCGATTATTACTGGAAAGAATAGAAACCACTCCATCGGAAAACTGGCGCTTGGCGGCTCAATTGGGTTTGCCACACCTTTCAGTTTTCAAACTTATCGAATGGCCCGCGATTAAAACTGTTATTCTCGGCATCACCGCTTTGGTTTTCATGCTGTGCCTCACCAGTTTCACCATTGTTCTCACCCTTGGCGGTGGTCCCTCTTCAACAACATTAGAAGTGGCGATTTATCAGGCTTTACGGTTTGATTTTGATCCCGCCCGCGCTGTCACGCTCGCCCTAATCCAGTTGATTATTATCGGCGGATTTTTAGCACTTTCATTTAAGTTCACCAAAACCCTACCGCAAACAATCTCAATCAATAAAATCAGTGTCCGCCCTCAAACATACGGCAGGTTTTTCAAATCATTCGACCATTTGGTCTTGGCAATTGCCAGCCTGTTTATCATTTTACCCCTTCTAACAATTTTAACAGAAGGCGTAACAAGCGATTTAAAACGGCTCCTAACCACCCCCAAAGTTTGGTCAAGCATTCTAACAAGCTTGATCCTTGCAATCACCAGCGCCAGTCTTGCTGTGGCAATGTGTTGGGCGATGATTAAATCAATCAAATCCACAAACAGCAAATACGCTCAAGCAATCAACATCATCACCAATTCCATATTGGTAATGCCTGCAATTGTTTTGGGCGCAGGCTGGTTTGTCTTATTACAGCGCGCGGGCATGGTATTTTCATTCACGCCCTTTTTGGTCATCATCATCAATGCCTTTATGGCCCTTCCATTTTTATACCGCATT
>Ga0256834_1002349_pt1 | contig 12047 bp, 8 predicted proteins | sample 4281140metaG_FD_190536 | JGI IMG/M metagenome (GOLD analysis project Ga0256834, IMG submission 190536) | Hydrothermal vent microbial communities from East Pacific Rise, Pacific Ocean - 4281-140 | ecosystem: Environmental > Aquatic > Marine > Hydrothermal vents | place: Pacific Ocean: East Pacific... | reverse complement strand
TTATGTTGATGGTTGAAATAGTTTCATTAACACTACTAATTCCTGGTATTGACTGAATTTTATGCAATACATCAGGTTCAATAAGCCCAGGTAAAATACCAAATTTTTCAGTATTAAGGTTAATGGTATTATTTGTTTTTACAGTAATACCAGAGGTTAAATAATTTGTTAAGATTATTTCTCTCAATTTTTCAACTTTTTGCGATAAAGGAATCGTTAAGCATTGATTTGTTTTTAAAAAATCAGTTGAATTTAAATAAACTGTAGTATATGAAATATGACTTATTTCTATCGTGTAATCTCCTTTAATTTTAGGTAATTCAAAATAACCTTTAGCATTAGAAACAGTACTAATCTTTGTGTTTAAAACAGCAACATGTGCATTGTTAATGTAAATTTGAGAATTAATATCAAATAAGTTACCGCAAATTTTAACTCCTGTAGTTTTGCTATTAATTAAGATATTATTAGAGGTTAAAAAAGTAAAATTTAATTTTGTTACACTTTTCAAATAAGAGATGGTTTCCTTTAAATTTAGGGTTGTATTGTATGGAATTATTTCAAAATTTTTAACCGTTTTATCTGCGTAAGTAAAGGTAATGTTATACTGTTTTTCAGCAACGGTTAGAATATCCAAAAGAGGATGAGCTTTTTTAGTAAGGGTTTGAGAGTAATTGCAAACGGTATAAAAAAAGCATAAAGTAATAAAAAAAAACTGTTTGAAAAATTTCATTATTAATTTAAACGAACCTTATTATTTGTTACAAAGGTATAATTTAAATTGAAAGGAATGGTAATTGCTTTTAAAGCATTTTCTAAATTGCTATGTGTAAAATTACCTGTAAATAAGTTGTTAGAAATTGTATTATTAAACTCAATAGTTATATTGTATTGTCTTTCAAGTTCATTAACCACATACCAGTACGGCATACTTTTAAATGAACTATGGTTTTGAATCCAAGATGGACCAGAAGCAGTAATGGTTTTTTCAAATTTAGTTTCAGAATTAATAACTTTAAAAGAGCTTCCTGCAGGAATTTTAATGGTATTATTTTTATAAGTAGCACTAACTAAACCTTCATAACAAACAACTTCAAAATAATTATTTCTAGCCACAACATTAAATTGGGTTCCAAGTACAGCTACATTTCCCAATGCTGTTTTTACAGTAAACTTAGAGCCTTTAGCAACTTTAAAATAAGCTTCTCCTTTTAATGATAAGTTTCTGTTTTTTTTCCAATTACGTTTTTTGTATTTTACTTCTGAATCAGCATTTAAATTTACAGTTGACTTATCAGGTAAATCAAAAATGATTTTCTGAGCAAGAGAGGTTGTGTAATTTTGTGATTGATTTCCGATAAAATAATAGGAGGCAAAAACAACAACAATAATTGCAGCTACTCTGTATATAAATTTGATGAAGTTTAGCTTTCTTACCTTTGTTCTGTAATTTTTTAAATTTAATTTTTTTAGTGCTTCCTCCGCGTTAAAATGAGGTGCTTCGAGTTGATTTGAATGAGAAACAATTTTTTTGTAGGTACACACTTCGTCTTCACTTAAATGTTTTTTAAGTTCAGTTTCTGAAATTTCGTTTGCAAGCCATTTGGCTAAAAAATTATTTTCTTTCATATCTTTCATCACTCTTACAACAGTTAATTAAAAAAAAACCCTACCTAGTGTTATAAATTTTCTATCTCACGTCTTAAATTTAACAGTGCATTATGAATTCTCTTTTCAACTGCTTTTACTGAAATCTCTAAAATTTCAGCAATTTCTTTATATTTCTTACCATCAATTCTATTCATTAAAAAGGCTACTCGCTGGGCTTCAGATAAATTTGATATTGCACGTTGTAATTTTATACCAAACTCTTTCTCTTCTAATAAAAATTCAGGAGATTCATTGGTGTAATATTTTGTTTGAGAGTTTTTAAAAGTTAGTACAACTTTGTTTTTAGAATATTCATTCAAAAATAAATTATTAGCAATGGTATATAAAAAAGATTTAGCTTTTTCAGGAATTACTTTTTTACAATTACTCCAAAATTTAAGGAAGGCATCTTGAACAATGTCACTAGCTAAATTGGAATTACCACACTTATAGAATATATAATTATTCAATAATTTAGATTGATTTATAAAAAAATCACTAAATATTTTTTCATCGCAATAATTATTCTTGTTGATATTCATTAAATGTATATAATAGGAACCATATTTAGTTTAAAAATGCAAAGGTAAATTTTTTAAAAATAAGGTAGGGTATTTTTAAAGTAGATTGTTACAAGGGTATTAATAACACACAAAATTATATAAAATATGAAAATTATAAGCAAATTACTTTATCTAAATTTATTTTTATTACTATTTATATCTTGTGATAAGAATGATGATTTGAGTTTCAATGATGTAGCAGGAATTTACGAAGGTACCCTTTCAACAAATGTGTCTGGAAAATTTGATGCTAAATCTGTAATAGAAATAACAAACCCAGCCACAGTAGAAATAACAATGAACGGTAATGAAATTCAGGCACATTGTTACAGTGAAAATTTTGATACAACGCTAATACTAGATTTATTTAGAGATAATGAAGATATTAAAGTATGCTTAACTGGAAGCGATTTTGAAGAAGTGTATGGACATATGGAAGGAAATAGAGAAATGAATGAAGGGATGATGGAAAATGTAAATGAATGGATGCAACATTTAAGTGACGAACACAAACAGGATGATGAACACTTTGGAGGATTTGATATGAGTCAAAACGCATTTGAATATACCTTTAAAGTAAATGGTATGGATTACCATTTTGAAGGATATAAACAATAATTATTTTGAATTAATGATTTTCCAATACAATAGTACTGGAAGATTTTTTAATTTTAAGGTAGGGTAATTTAAGTTTAAAATGTTATCTATGTAAAGCCAAATATTGAATTATGAAAACAATTAGCAAATTTTTACTATTAAGTTTTAGTATTATTGTTTTTATTTCTTGTCAAACAGAGATAAATAGTATTATTCAATCCTCTGAAGATGAGATTTTGAATGCGAAATCGAGTGTAGCTACACTAGTTCAGCAAACTGTTTCTTTAGATGGTTCAAAAGATAATATAATTGATAATGCAAGTTGTATAACCGTAAGTTTACCTGTAACAGTTTCAGCAAATGGAGTAGAAATCACTGTTGAAAATGAATCAGATTTTGAACTTATTGAACAGATTTTTGATGAGTTTGAAGACGATAATGATATTCTAGAAATAGCATTTCCAATTGTAATTACTTTAAGTGATTATACAGAAATTACTATTAATAATATTGATGAGTTATATGATGTTGCCAGTCAATGCGTAGATGAAAATGAAATAGATGACGATATTGAATGTATAGATTTTTTATACCCAATTACATTATCAAAATATGACACAAATAGTCAATTAATAGAAACAGTTATAATTAATAATGATATGCAGTTTTTTAATATTGTAAATCATTTAGATGATGGCTATATAATCTCAATTAATTTTCCAATTACGATGAAACTTTATGATGGTACTGAAGAAACAATCAACAATATGGAAGATATGGAAAATTTAATGAAAGATGCTGAATTTATGTGCGATGAAGATGACGATAATGATTATGATGACGATGACTGTATGCATTGTACGGAAAATCAAATTTCTGAATTGTTGCAAACTTGTAGCTGGAATATTCACAAAATAATTATAAATGATATTGATAAAACAGCACAGTACATAAATTTTACATTTACATTTTTAGAAGATGGAACAGTTAAAACAATAATTGCAGGAGATTACATATATGGGACTTGGGAATTAAGCACATCGCAAGATGGTATGGGAATGGGAAATCAATCTCAAGCAGGGAAGTATATCAATATACACTTTGAAGGTTACCCAGATTTTTCATTTAATTGGATGGTTTATGGAATGAATGATGATAATAAAATAGATTTAAGAGTCAACCAAAATAGACTTACATTGGAAAAACTATGTGAGAACAATGAAGATAAAACAGAATTAATAAGTATTTTAAATGAAGGAACTTGGATGGTTACTAATTTTGATAATGAAGGAGAGAGTGAAACCACAAATTATAACGATTTTGTTATAGATTTTAAAAGTAATTCTTTAGTAACAGCAACAAAAGAAAATAATACAATAGAAGGGAGTTGGTCAGTTTTTTATGACGATGAAAAATTAAAATTAGAATTAAATTTTGGAGAATCAGCACCCTTTGATGAATTTAATGAAAATTGGTTGACGGTTGATGTTAAAAATACTAGGGTTGAGATGAATAACATAGATGATGAGGGAAATGAAGAGAGTAATTTAGTGTTTGAGCGTATTTAGTACTCTTCTTTAGTTTAATTTAATTTCATCAAGAGCCACTTTTTTAAAGTGGCTTTTTTTAGTTATAAACTTTTGTGAAATAAAACTTTATAACTTGAATTAGTAATTACTCAAAAATTCAAAGAAATTATTATATTTATAAAGTTAGAAGTTAATTTTATTTAAAAATTATTTTAGTTATTCTAATTCAAAATATATTATCTGAAATAAAAAAAATAATGAAAGAGAAATTAGTCCACGTTGTAAAACTAAAGAATAAAATGTACCTTTAAACAAAGTGAAATAGTGAAGGAAAACAACAAAGAAACAGGAAATACAACAATTACTAAGTTGCTATTAAATGAAGCTGATATATTGGTGATTTCATATAATAGGGAGGGTGAAGTAACCTATATTTCGTCAGCAACAGAAAAGCTTATTGGCTATAAATCAAAAGAATTATTGAGAGATCGTTGGTGGGATTTAACTTTTTTTTCAAAAGAAGAAAGCAAATTATTTAGAGATAAAATAAAAGGAACCATATTAGGAGAAAGAGAATTCAATTCAAAACCATATCAAAGAAAGTTGAAATGTGAAAATGAAAAAGTAAAGTGGATTGAATGGAGAGACTCTTTAAGTGAAAATAAAATAGTTTCTGTAGGGATAGACATTACTTATTGGAAAAAGAAAGAAGCATCAAAAATACAATCAGATAAAATTTTAGAGAATGTTAATTCTCTTGTCATGGTTAGTAACAATAAAGATGAAATTATTTACTCATCACCCTCAGTAAAAAAAATGTTAGGATATGAAGTTGAAGAAATTATGGGAGATAAGTGGTGGGATGTTACTTATGATAACAAGCAAGAAGCAATCAAAACAAAAGAAGCAATTAATAATTATATCAATTTCAATATAAAAAATTTTGTTGATATATCTAAACGGAAAATTAAAGCACGCAACGGAGAATATAAATGGATAGAATGGCATATATCAAAAGGAGCAAATGACACATATATTTCTGTTGGCACAGATATTACTGACAGAATTTTAACTGATATTGAACTGAAAAAAGCTAAGGAGTCTGCAGAAGAATCATTAAAAGTTAAAAATGAATTTTTAGCAAATATGAGTCATGAAATTAGAACTCCATTAAATGCAATTATTGGATTTACAGATTTGTTACTTGAAACTAAGTTAACTTCAGAACAAAAATTACACCTAGAAACTATGCAAAATTCAGGTGAAATTTTGCTCTCTCTAATTAATGATGTTTTAGATCTTTCAAAACTAGAGTCAGGAAAATTAGAAACTGAAGTAATTCCATTTAATTTACATAAACAATTAAATGAAGTTGTTAGACTAATGAAAATAAAGGCTCGTGAGAAAAACATTTCATTAGAATTAATAATTGATACAAATACACCCAAACAAGTTGTTGGTGATCCTAATAGGTTGGGACAAATATTATTAAATTTAATAGGAAATGCTATTAAATTTACCAATAAAGGATCAGTAACTGTTTCGGTTAAGCAATTAAAAGAATCAACAAATAGTACAACTGTTTTTTTTGAAATTAAAGATACGGGCATTGGAATAGTTTCAAATAAAATAAATACTGTATTTGGGGCGTTCACACAGGCAAAAAGTGATACTTCTAGAATTTATGGAGGTACAGGTTTAGGGCTTACAATTGTAAAAAAATTAGTTAGTTTATTAAATGGACAAATTACAGTTGAAAGTAAATTTGGAAAAGGAAGCATTTTTAAATTTACATTACCACTACAAAAAAGCTCTAATAAAATAAACGTAGAAGAATATGAAGAAGATTTATCTATGGATAAACCTTTGAATTTAAATGTTTTACTGGTAGACGATAATAAAACGAATCAATTACTCGGTAAAACAAGGTTAGAAAGATGGGGGTGCAATGTAGATCTCGCTAATAACGGAATAGAAGGTGTGAAGAAAACGCAACAAAAATTATACGATGTTATTTTAATGGATATTCAAATGCCAGTTATGGATGGTTACGAGGCAACAAAAATTATTAAAAATGATATTTCTGAACAAGTATCTAAAGTGCCAGTAATTGCCATGACTGCTTATACCTCTAAAAATGATATTAAAAGAGCAATAAATGCAGGTATGGATGATTATATTTTTAAACCTTTTAAACCAGTTGAGGTTTATAAGTTATTAAAAAAATATGGAAAAATTAGTAAAGAAAACAATAATAAAGTCCCTGAAATTATTGAAAAACAAATTAAATCTGAATCTAAAAAGTATATAGATCTGAAATTTATTAGAGGAGAAACGATGAATGAAAGTTCTATTCTAGCGTTATTAATAGAATCTTTTATAAATGATATTGATGAGTTTTTGGAAATATTAGATAAAGGGTTTAAAAGTAAAAACTGGAGGCTTTTACATGAAGCTACACATAAAATTAAACCAAGCATAAGGATGTTTGGAATTTCAAAGTTAGATCAAGTAATCCATGACCTTGTAAATAGGTTTAGAGATGAAAAACAGTTAAATGATGTAGGTAAGCGTATTAATTTATGTAAAGAAGTACTAAAACATGTTAAAATTGAATTATTAACAGAACTAAAATTATTAAAAGATGAATGATAAAAAGAAGATTGTTTTAGCAGAAGATAATTCTACTCTTTCATTGTTACTCAAATTCAAATTAGAAAAAGAAGGATATGAAGTTTTAGTAGCTGAAGATGGGAAAAAAGCTATAGAACTTATAGAAGAACACAACCCAAATTTAATCTTAACAGATATAATGATGCCTTTTGTTAGTGGGTTAGAAGTGATTAGCCATGTTAGAAATAAATTAAAATTAGAAACAAAAATTATTGTCTTTTCTGCGGCAGGGCAAGAAGAAATGGTATTAAAAGCATTTAGTTTAGGGGCAAGTGATTTTATGGCAAAACCTTTTAGCCCCAATGAATTAACAATTAGAATTAAACGTTTATTGTTGTAACCTAATAAGAAATCAATTTGGAAACATATAAAATAGTTCAAAATTACCTTCAAGAGTTACCATTTGAATTACAATTAGTATGGATACTGAGTGTTTTTTTAAGTTTGGTTGTCGTAATTTTTGTTATTTATTTAAAAGTTTTAAGAAGCTCTTTAAGAAAAAAAGAAGCTTTACAGGAAGAATATAAAAAAAGATACGAAACCTTGCTACTGTCCTTTTTATTTGATGAATCTAATGATGATAAATTGAGAAACCAAGAAAATGAATTCATAAATATAATCAATGCTGAAATTAATGATAATTTTAATAGAAAAATTATTATTGAAACATTACTAAAATTAAAAAATGAAATTTCAGGTGAAATAGAAAAAGATATCCAACATATTTATTTACAATCCAATTTAAAATCATTTGCTTACCAACAACTAAAAAGTAAAAACTGGTACGAAATAGCTAAGGGGATAAAAGAACTTACACAGTTTAAGGTGGAAGAAGCGTATTCCCAAATAAAAATACTGATAAATTACCCAAAAAAAGAAGTTCAAAAAGAAGTGCAATTATATTTGGTTAGTTTATTTCATTTTGAGGGGCTTAAATTTTTGTCTAGCTTGAAATCAGATTTGTCAGAATGGGATCAAATAGAATTATTAGAAGAACTAAAACATCTTGAAAATCAGGAAATCCCAGAAATTACAGATTGGTTAACATCTAAAAATGATTCGGTAGTTATGTTTACCTTGAAATTAGCCAAAATGTATAATAAATATGAAAATGTTGACACATTAATACAATTAATGAACCATGAGAATCAGAAAATTAGGTTACAGGTTATTTTGGTTTTAACTCATTTACAAGTGTTAGATGCTAAGAGTGTTTTAACAAGCAAATTTAAAAGTTATACGGAAGAAGAGCAAGTGGCTATTTTTAAATTGTTAGAAAATGTTTTTGAACCATCAGATGAAAAATTTATAGCAGAAAATATTCATAGTAACAATTTTGAGATTCAACTTTCAGCTTTAAAAATGTTAAAATCTATAAATAAAAACACTTTTTCCAAATTGCTTATTAACAAAATGGCATTTAAGAATAGTACGGTGTTAAATTTTGTTCAAAACAATTAATATATGAATACAACCACATTAAATGGTATTATACAAGTAATTCATTATTTATTTTTTGGCTATGCCTTTTTAGCTATTTCATCTTATATAATATTATCAATAATTTCCGCTTTTGAAACCATTGAGTATTTTAAAAAAAATAGTTTTGTTAACTATAAAAAAATACTTTCATCTGATGCAGCTCCTTCAATTTCAATAATAGCGCCAGCATATAACGAAAGTTTAAATATTGTTGAAAATGTTAGATCATTATTGTCTAATCACTACGTTAATTATGATGTAATTATTATAAATGATGGCAGTAAGGATGATAGCCTTGAAAAACTTATAGAGGCGTATGATTTGGTTAATATTGATTATTTAATAAATCAACAAATAAGTACACAACCACTTCGTAAAGGAGTTTATAAGTCAACCAACCCAGCATTTGAAAAACTAATTGTAGTTGATAAGGAAAATGGAGGAAAGGCAGATGCATTAAATACGGGCTTAAATATTAGCAATAGCAAATATGTTGCTTGTATTGATGTAGATTGCCTATTATTAGAAGATGCTTTGCAAAAAATGGTAAAACCTTTTCTAGAAGCAACTGAAAAAAGAGTTGTAGCCACAGGAGGTGTTATTAGAATTGCTAACAGCAGTATTATTAAAGATGGTAAATTAATGGATGTAAATTTACCAACAAAACTTATAGAAAAAGCACAAATATTAGAATATCTGAGATCATTTTTATTAGGAAGAATGGCTTGGAGTAGGTTAAATGGATTGTTAGTTATATCCGGAGCTTTTGGAATGTTCGACAAACAAATAGCTATTGAAGTTGGTGGCTACGATACTTCAACAGTAGGTGAGGATATGGAGATAATTGTACGAGTACGAAGATATTTAGAAGAGAAAAAAGTAAATTATAAGGTTGCTTATATTCCAGATCCATTATGTTGGACTGAAGCACCAGACAATTATAAAATATTTATTTCTCAACGAAATAGGTGGACTAGAGGAACCATAGAAGTTTTAAGGAAGCACCGTAAAATTGCATTTAACCCTAACTATAGAAATTTAGGGTTGTTGAGCTATCCTTATTGGTTAATTTTTGAACGATTTGCTCCTATTATTGAAGTTATAGGTATTATTTATTTTGGAATTTTAATTGCCTTAAGTGAAGTGAAATGGGATTATGCATTGGCCTTTTTTATTTTGGCCTACTTATTCACAATATTATTATCATTAGGAGCTATTTTTTCAGAGGAGTTAACATATCATCAATATAAAAAGAAGAAAACTGGATTAAAATTAATAATTATAAGTTTGTTAGAACCTTTTGTTTTACACCCTTTTATTTTATATGCTGCAGTAAGGGGAAATTTAGATTATTTTTTCAATAAAAAGAAAAAATGGGGAGAAATGACAAGGAAAGGTTTAGGGAAAGCCAATAATTAAATGTAATTAATTATATAAGTATGAAAATAAAAATTTCAAAATTACTGAGTGGCTATTTCCAGCTGTTATTTACGGTATTAATAATGGTATGGATTGGTAGTTTTGTTGAATGGATTTTAACAGATTATAATGAAAACTTATCAGTATTAAACATTATTGTATATAAGTTTTTAAATGATTTTTGGGCAGTTGTAGTTTTAGGAACAGTTTTTTTTCCGCTATTTTGGCTTTTTGGCCTTATTTCAAAAAAAATCACTACTTCTATTTTTCAAGTATTATTTTTAATTATTTTATTAATACAAGCATCTTTAATAAAATATAGTTTAACTACTCATATTAATTTAGGTGCAGATTTATTAGGGTATTCATATGATGATATATATACTACTGTAACATCGTCAGTTTCCTTATCACTCTATACTTTTTTACCTTTTTTATTACTAATAGGTTTGTTTTATGGTATTTACTGGTTGTTAAAAAAAGCATTAAATAATTCTAGGGTACTTATTATTTCAATATTATTAGTGTTGATTTTTGGGAGCTTAAAACTAGTATTAATAAATGCGTCAAGTGAATTATTTCAAAATAAAACACAGTATTTAGTTACAGATATTGTAAATTTTCAAACAGAAAAAAATAAAACAAATGCAAATTTATATGAGAGAAATGATTATCCATTTCTTAAACCTTCTTCAAAAATAAAAGATGTATTAAAACCATTTTTTAACATTTCAGAAAGTAAGCCAAATATTGTAATTATTATGGTTGAAGGTTTGGGAGGTGAATTTGTTGGTAACCATACATATGCAGGTTTTACACCATATTTAGATTCATTAATACCGAAATCACTGTATTGGGAAAATTTTGTAAGTAATACAGGAAGAACTTTTGGAATTTTACCATCTTTAACGGCTTCTCTACCATTTGGAGATACAGGATTTTTAGAAATACATGACACACCTTCTCATATCTCTCTAATTAGTGTTTTAAAGGCAAATGGCTATACAACATCTTATTATTCAGGAGACCCATCAAGTTTTGACAGGAAAATTAATTTTTTGGAATACAATCAAATTGATGATGTAATTGACGAAAGTAAATATGGCCCAGAGTATCAAAAAACAGAGGCTAATGAAGGAGGTTTCTCTTGGGGATATCCTGATGAGGAAATATTTAACAAAATGCTGGCTTCAATCAAAAATAAAAAAGAGCCAAGATTAGATTTAGTGATGACACTTACAAATCATGAACCATTTTCATTCCCAAATAAGGAAAAGTATTTAGAAAAAGTAGATAGTATTTTAAATTCAGGAAAAATTTTAAAAATAGATAAAGAAAAAGTATTAGAGTACAAAGATATTTTTGCAAGTCTGTTGTACACAGATACTTCTATTAAAAACTTTATGGAAGCGTATGCAAAAAGACCAGAATATGAAAACACTATTTTTATTATTACTGGTGATCATCGGTTAATTCCTATTACACAAAAAGATAAATTATGCCGTTTTCATGTTCCATTGTACATTACAAGTCCATTATTAAAAAAAGTTGCAACATTTAAATCGGTTTCTTCACATTGGGATATTGCACCAAGTTTATTGTCCTTTTTAATGAATAATTATAAATTAAACCCAGTAGAAGAAGTATCATGGATAAGTCAGGGTTTAGATACTGCAAAGCAATTTAGAAACATTCACCAAATTGCTTTTATGCGTTATAAAGGAAAGATTAATGATTTTATGTATAAAGATTATTTGTATTCAGCAGGAGATTTGTACAAAATAAACAATCATTTTGGAATTTATAAAGTGAAAGAAGACGAGCTTCTAAAAACAATTAAAGACTCATTGAATAAATTCAAAAATATAAATGCGTACTTAACCAAACGGAATAAAATTTATCCAGATTCTATAAATATTTACAGAAAGCCTAATTTTAAATTTACTGATACCGAAAAAGCCATCATTAAAAAATTAACTAAGGAGTTGAATTATGATCAAATATTTTTTCTTGCTAGAGAAAAAGCATTTAATAAAGAGTATAAAACGGCGCGGTTATTATGTAATTATATTTTAAATGAATTACCAAACCATGCTGATGCTAGAACATTAAAAGGAAGAACTTTTGCTTGGAA
>Ga0256834_1002348_pt1 | contig 12048 bp, 12 predicted proteins | sample 4281140metaG_FD_190536 | JGI IMG/M metagenome (GOLD analysis project Ga0256834, IMG submission 190536) | Hydrothermal vent microbial communities from East Pacific Rise, Pacific Ocean - 4281-140 | ecosystem: Environmental > Aquatic > Marine > Hydrothermal vents | place: Pacific Ocean: East... | reverse complement strand
TCATTCCAGAGGAATGACACAAATGAACGCCAAACGAACATCCAGCCAAAAACTGGAAACCCTGATCGACGATGCGGTCGAGTCCGTGATGGCGATGACCGAAGAGGAATTGCGCCAGTCGTTCCATGAAGCGGGTACGGACCTGGAAACTGAAGCGGCCTGGGTTGCCGAACTCATTAGCTCGAAGGTGACCGTACCAAAGGAATCCCTCGTCGAATTGTCCAGAAAAGCACTGGATGAAGGTGGTGCATCGAAATTCACTTTCCGTCTTCCCGATACCGTGGAGGAACGCCGGGCCTTGTTCGATCAGTTGAGGGCGCGCCCGGGATTGTTGGATCCCGCCTTGATGATGGCTTTTCGTGATGCGAATGACCTGTCCGATCAGGACATCGAGGGTATCTTGGAAAATCTTGGCGAGTTGGGGTTGCTGGACGAAACGGATGAAAGGGAGTGATCATAGGATTCGCCCGGATGTGTTGCTGTGCCAGCTTGGCATCACTCGCCCGGAACAAATTGACTTGGAGGCCATCGCATATCATTTTGGCGCTCGAGTGAAGTATCAGCCACTGGATGGATGCGCAGCGCGAATTATCGGCACGGCAAAACGGGCGATCATTACGGTGGATGAGGATTCCTCGGAACAACGGCAACGTTTTTCCCTTGGTCATGAGCTTGGGCACTGGTTGTGGGATCGTGGCACTATCGCGCAGTTGTGCGACAGCAGCGAGCTCCGTGCCTCTCGGCAACTTGGTGACGCCCGTGAGGCGCGGGCCAACCGATTTGCGGCGGAGCTGCTGATGCCCAAAAATCTGTTCCGTCCTGCGGCGCAGGGCATGCCCATGACGTTCGAAAGTGTCCGCCATCTAGCCGGCATGTTCCGCACCAGCCTGACAGCCACGGCCATTCGGTTGGTGGAATTGGGATCCTATCCGGCCATGGTGGTCTTCACCACACGCCAAGGTCGGGCTTGGTATTGGGGTAGTCCCGAAGTTCCCAAGTATTTCGTTCCTCGGAAATTCCCGGGAGATGGTGCTGTCGCTCATCAGATGTTGAAGGACGATCCTTTTTCACTTGGTCCGATGGACGTGGACGCCGATGAATGGTTCGATCGTCCAGGAGCTGAGGATCATGTTCTGTTGGAAGATTCGCTGTCATGGCCAAATGGTACTGTGTTGTCGCTAATATGGTGGAAGGATGAATCCATGCTTCAAGACTGACAGCAATCAACATAGAGCTGTGTTGACGCCGACTGACTGGGATGCCAAGTATCTCTATTGTATTAGGTGTGGCCTGAGATAGGTAGGCTTCAATTCACTCCGCCGACTAGAGTGTGAGAAGGCGCCGATATTATTCCCGCCTGGCCAATATTTGTGTTTTCCCAATGGGCACGTCTTTCCCAGCGGAATCGGCGATATTTCCAAAACCTTGGTATGGGTTATGCAGTAACCGGTTGTTGTACAGCTTGGTTGTTCCTGAATGCGTTGTAGGAATTGTCCTACATGTCAATCCAATTTATAGACCATCCTATAACGTCTGCCATCAGATCGCCGACAGTATAGTGTTGCTGTGATCGGATGAAGTTTGGAATCCAGTACCACTCCCCCAATGTTCTTGTCGCTGGTCACAATGGTTTTTTCACCGCTTTGTGGCACGAGATAGGGGGTCCGTTCCTTTTGGAAGGTGTTTACTATCTTCTTCAGCAACTTGAGGCCCATGTTGCCTCCCACCGGGGAATTGCACGCTGCACTACTGCAGAACTGCCACAGGGTGATGCCGTTTCTCTCCAATACTTGCTTTCGACTAAACGCATAGTGGACGTCTCCACTAAATAGAACAATGTCCTTCACACCCGGAGTTTGAGAAAGAATGGCTTGTAGCGTTTGGAGTGCGAATTCGCTGGCTACCCAGGGTTCCCGGTCAACGAAGGTCTTGTGTTTCTCGCCTAACCGCAACTGGACAACTTCCGCTTCCGTGAATCCATAAACGGGTGTCGGGGACACGACCACCAAGGTGGGGGTGTGCTTCAATGATTTCACTTGCTCACCGACCTTCAATAAACGGTCTGGTGACATCAGGGCCAGTTCATTGCCGGAAAACAGACGTTGGGTTCGCGTGTCCAAAACCACCACGGGCGGTTTTTGCTCAAGAATGTATCCTCTATAGTCGTTACAGAGCGTTTCCAGGGGCTGACGGTTAACCTTGGTGGGATTCAAGGCCATTTTTTGGATATTGTTCAGCAGCTGAGGCTTCACGTCCTCTGGTTGATTTCCCCAATGCTGGCACAGCAAGTATGTGGACAACGCGTTGATTTGGACTTGTTTGCCAATGGAACAGGTTCTTAAAATTTTCTGATTGGCTTCAGTGAGGTTCCAATCGTCAGTTACTTCATGGTCATCGAAGATCATGTAAACGCTGATATTGGCGAGAACTTTTCTAACCTCATGCCTGGCGGTCGCCATGAATTTTTCCAAAGCCTGCTTGTCTTTCTCGTAGTTTGGGCGGCCGAAGTGGTAGACCTTGACAGGATCATCAATGTCTCCCCGCGTAGAATACCGTAGGTGAGGCTGAAGCTCTTCATAGCTCGTGAATTCCTGGTGGGGCATCAGGCCTGCGAAGCTGAACAGGTACATGCACAGGTAGTCGGAAAACGTGATGAGGTGGGAATCCTTCGCGCCTGATGTAAAGCCATATTTTTTTCTGAGGTAATCCCTCCGATTATCCAGTTTTACCGACTCCGGATTGAAGTACTTTCCCGCTCCTATTGCCGCTGATTCGTTTTGAATGCCCAGTTTTTGCCGAAGTTCTCGAAATGAATAAAGCAATAAGGGGGATACGTCGTCCGCATAAATCTGATCACCGGTCAGAAACAGTTGACTGGGTCGATCGGGGGCATCCAGCTTTCTTTGGATGAGTGTGGCGGCATATCCTAGTTGATCAATACCTTCAGGGTCATGTGGTTTCCTGCATGATGCTTGAAGGAGGCTATGGTGCTGATAGGGAACCATGATGCTGGGCAGACGTTCCCCGGGAAAACAGATCGTCTTGTTCATTCCGGTATCTGGGAATCCCTGGCCGTCAATGACGATGTCGTAATAGATGCGCTCACAATCCTTTGGCACCTTTAGTTTGGCTGATACCAAGACGGCGAAACAGGATTCCCCGAGTTTTACTCGTCGGTTGCTGGGTTTGGTGCTTAGCTTTGCGCTTCCATTTGGGTCGCTGTAGGCGTGCAGACTGATGGATTTGTATGGGGCATCGATGACAAGCCATACGTTGATAACCTTTCTATTGGAATGTCTTACGATTGGCCCGGCAATAATCTCCATGGGTTCTTTCCTATAACCAGTAGCTGAATTCGGGAATATTGGTTTTTATGACAATAGTGGCGTTTTCCTTTTCTATCGCAGGTTATACGATAACCTATGATATTGAAATATTCGCAGAGGAACAGCAGTCACCTGTGAATATCCTGTTTTCACGGGTTTTCTGAAATGGCCCTGCACTAAGAAGGCACTGTCTTGCCGCATAAGTGACTGATCTAATTGTTCTTAAGTGGTTCCGGTCGGAAAATTATCGGAAATTGATGAGTCGCATAATTAATACGAAATGACACCCAGGCCAGCGTGGCGTGAATCTCAGAGGCTTCCATGGGCTTTGTCCGGTTCGCAAGGCAACGGACCAATCTGAATATCCTTGAACACCGATCCCACCAGGGCGGGGGTGAAAGTGACAGGGACACATCCAGCACCGCCAATACTTTCTCCAGTTCCCCCCCCCCGGGCTTGCCTCGTTCCAGTTCCGACAGGAAGCGCCGGTTGACACCGGCGCGGCCAAGGTCAGCCCCTGTTTTATTACGGTGGTGATGAATGGCGTGCCCCAAAGTGGCGACGGTTTTGATGATCTGTTGCATTGCGTTCTCCTGTTCCCGTACGGGAATCATAGAACAACCTACCGCTTTGACTGCGGCCGCCGCCGGGTGTCCGGCGTAATGGCCCGTTTCAGGCCGACAGCCGCCTTCCGGGAAAGGGTCGCCAGGCGCTCGCGCTGGGCTGGCGGCACCCCGGGACAGTCCCCGACCTGTTCCGGGTAGGTTTGCAAGGCGTCCAGGGCGCGCTCGATGGCGCGATGAACCTGCGTATTCGACAGCCCCAGGTTGTGCCCCAGTTTGATGAAAACATGCGCTTGCGATGCGTATTCGCTGCCGTCAAATGGTATGGCGCTAACCAGATCATGTCGGGGCCAGGCCCGCATGCACTGTTTTGGCGGTGCTCAGATGGCAGCAGATTCCAAAACCCGTTTGAACAATAGCTCCATGTTTGGATAGCGCTGTGTTGACACTCAGGTTATCCCCTATATATATTTAGGCGACTGAGGGAGCGAAATTCCATGATTGACAAAGGAGTTGAGAGGATTCTTGAACTTTCCGACCCGCCGGTCGGAGAGCCTCCGCAAACTGAGGCCATAGAGCGCGAATTTGCTTATCTTTCGGGAGGCTGCTTCACCAACCCGCCTCTTCAACCCTATCATCTGAAAAATTATGGCTTTGGTTTGAAAAACGGCATCAATGCAGTCATTCCTTTTTGCGTGTCAAAACATGCTGTAGAGCCAAATCTGGCCCGTTATCCTGAAATTGCACCTTTGATACAGGCAATCAAGAACCATATACCGGACACACCCTATCCTATTCTGGCGGGCAGCGCCGTCTTTCTCGGAGCCCGTCACGGCAAGTGCAATGATGTGGATCTGGTAGCCTACGTTCTGGTTGGAACCACAGACGAAGAACGTCACACCGTTGGGCGGACCTTGCGTGACATGGTCAGCGCGACCGCTCCAACCGAGATAAAGGCCACCGTGTCCGGCGGGAAACGCCTGTTTGCCGAAGGCGTTCTGATTGAACCTCTTCTCGACCAACTCGTTGGAAACAATCCCCAGAACCCAGCCCCCGATCTTGTGTGCGGACTTGCTTCCGTCCAGTTGATCTTCGACGCCGACCCAACGAGCCTGAACAAGCAGATCACCTTGCAAATCCACTTCATACATCAGAGCTTCATCGAAACGGATATTCATCCCTACCAAGAACTTCCGGAATGCAATGCGAACAATTTTTTTCATAAGAACCAGCATTGGCTGGCTCCCTCATTCCTGCACTATTTCCGATTCCTGTTACGGGGTATTGAAGCGGAGCCCATGCGAAAGAACCCCCTCAAGGCCGCAAAGCGGGCGGCGATGCTTACTGGCATGGCAGGCCTGTGGAAGGAGCAAGACCTGCTCATTGCGCACATCAATGGGCGGGCACCGCTGGCAGACGTAGACTTACAAGCCTTAATCAATAGACTGCGCGCAGAGATAAGCCCCCTCGTTACAGCCGGAATAATATAGATCTTGCAGATCATGAATATCCAAGAATTGTTCACCTCAAAAACGCAAAGCAAACTGCCAACTGAAGAAACCATCTGGCAGAGCAATGAGAGCATGCGGCAATGGCTCAAAGGTGCTTTCGATGCGATCCTGAAAACCCCCGTCAGAGAAGGTACGGTGGTTTGCATGCCGCCATGTTTGTTTCGCTATGCAACCGAAGACCTGTATTCTCTCGGCTTGCTCGCCTTGTTCGACGTTCGGCCCGAAACGGCCGGTTTCACGATGCAGGATTTCGAATACCTGTTTTGCGATACGTTCGTGGACTATTTCGATTTTCCCGACAACGAGGCCGATAAATTTGTTGCATGGGTCGCAAGGACACTCTATCGAATCGCGGAAGAGGACGAATTCCTCAATACCACTCCCGCCCGATTCCTTTGCGGCGACCTAATGAAGCAGGCACGTGGTCAACTTTTCACGCAATTGCAGTTGACCGAATTGGCGAGTTTCATTCCGCTTTTCATATCTGTTCTGTTCGCGATCCACCTTCGGGGCCTTTGGCCGCATCTGTACGAACGACTCATTGCCAGAGAAAATGGCGGGCTTGTTCCAAAGTTCAAGCTCCTGGAATTGTTCCTGAACACATGGGCCGAGGAGGATTTGCGATTCAGAACCGTAACGCCTGAATGGGCGAAAGAAGTCTTGCAGTCGGAAGAAGAATGCGGTGCGACTCACCCTATGCTTAAGTTGGATGAAAGCTCAGCGTTTTACGCACTTAGGCTCGGCTCCAAGCCTTCAAAACGACAGCAGGTTAAAGGATCCACAAATCCGAAAAGGAGCTTTCACCATAGGGCGTCCTACGGCAAGCTACCATCCTTGCGTAAGCGCCGACACTATGCCAAGGGTATAGAGAGGTTGGACGTTGTCTAAGCGCTTGGATAAAACACGAAAAACGCTGAAGCGGTTCGTCCTTGATTCCGTCCAGCTCGATGCCTTGCTGGACGCGCGCGCACGCGATGTCGCCTTCGTTGAAAGAGGCGGGCAACTGCTCTATTCACCGGACCAATCCACATGGAGCGCTTTTTTCTTTCCGGTCAGGGATGGTCAAGTCCACAAGGACCGAAAAGGCAATTCCATCCTCGGATTTGCTGAAGTGTTTGTCGATGCGGATCGATCCGACAAGCCGTTCGAATCAGGCTCTCCACTGTCAGGCAACCAGGTGACCGGAATGCTCGGCAAGGTGCTGATCGACGCCATCTTCACCCCCACCGAGGAAAGCGAGGTCGCTCCGGATTTCTTTCTAACCGAGGAGTCGAAAGCCGGACTGAACGAAGCGATCAAGGCAGTCCTTCGCGCAAGAGACGAAAATGCGCAAAGCCCACAAGTTCAGCAAACGGTGGCAGCGGCATTGAGCAAACTTAGCAAGGAATTTGAAAAGACAGACGATTTATCCAAGCTACTTGCCGAGTCCCCGAAAAAACTGGAGAACATTCTGAGCGTTCTTCTGAACGATAAGAACCCGGTCAACATCAACGAAAGGGCGGAAACCTACAACCGGATCGGATTTGTAGATTGGGCCTATATCGAAAGCGCTGTCAATGGCGGCATGCGGGGCGAAGATGTACTCAATTTCAGCTGGACTGATGTGCTTGAGTACAAAAGGCTTGTCGAGGAATTTTCCGGCATTTTTACCAGACACCTTGCCTTCACTGGGTCCAATAACAAAAACAAAATTAACTCAATGTCGGAAATCCTGGCACTCAACGCCATTGTCGAGCGCGCGAGGAGGGAAGATATCCGCTTTGCCTATCTCACCAATGCGCCCTGGGCAATCAGAAATTTTGACCATTTCACCTGGGATGCGAACTCGGACACCCCGCTCCAGCCTATTGGTGAAGAAACGAGCGCACCAACGGTTTCGTATCTCTTCGTCAGAACCCCCCTGTGTTTTTTGCATGATATCGAACTGAGGCCCGAACAGGACGAATCAGAGAGCGCACTGAAAATTCTCATGGATTCGGTCGTCCCAAAACAGCTTTACGATCAGTACCGGCTTTCCATCAGCCGAGCAAGAACACAATTACTCGAAGATGCATTAAACAAACTGCGAAGCAAGGCAGTGAAGTTTTTTGAGGAAGAAGTTCAAACATTTTACAAAAGGTGGGACAAGAAGAAGACTCCCTGGATCAATGAATTTCTTGCCAGGAAAGGGGCATATTGGAAAAAGGGGTTGGAGCTTTTTTCCAGGGAAGGCTTCCACGGCTTCTGGCGGCATGTAAACGACGATTTTGCGCGTCATTCCTGGCAGCTTGGAATCTACGTTGCAATGATGATGGACGAAAGCGCCGCCAGGGCCGCGCCGCTGACGTATATCGACTGCGACGACGAAACGAACCGGCTGCTATCCGGCATGCAGGCTGAACTGTCCAGAGGGGCCGTCGAGAAATTTCAAGGCAAGATTTCCGAGTTCATCGACCGGTCGACCGAAGGGCAAAGCGAGGAGCGCAAGCGGTATTTCGATTCTCTGGTGAATGCCGTTCTGTTCATGTTCTCCAACCAGTACAAGACATCGCTTCTACATACGGAAACCGCATGCGAGCTGGCGATGAAGTCTAACGAAGACGATTTATCCGGAAGGGAAGCCTTTTACCTCCGCTCGCACCTCATGCACATTACCGCGCAGAGCCGCGAGGAGATCGAGATGGCCCGCAAGCTCCTGCTGGTCGCGCGCAGCAAGCTGGAGATTGATAATGCTAACTTGCCCGAAGGGGCGAAGGTTTCGACGATCAGATTCGATGTGGAGGACTGGAGCCGGCGGATCATGCAGGCCTTGGCTGATTTTTTCGATGCCGAGGAATCGGAGCGAGAGTTTCCGATTACTATACTTCAAAAATACCTGTCGTTCGTTCGTCGCGCGACGGAATCTAAATTTTTCGGGTTAGTCGGCGATGAAAAGGTGTCGCTCTTGGCTCGGATCTGCGAACGCACGAAATTCAATTTCATGGTTCTCGCGGTCACGTTCGATAGCTCTCTGAAGGGCGAACGAAGCAATTTTGAATGGTCCTTGGCTGATAGCGTGGAAAAATGGAACCAGGATTTCGGGGAGTGGAATGAGCACCTTTCCCTGAAGGTCGACAAAGACGAATACAACGATGCATCGACGATCGAAAAAGCCTACCTTTTGGCTTTGGCTGTGGGTGCGCCAAAGGCAGATTTTGTAGACCAAAGTTTCGATATCAGCGGGAAATTGGAGGATTTCTATGGGAGGGAAAACCGAAAAACGATTGTATTGGCCTGCACGTCCTTTATCGACAATAGTCGATATAAGTCGCTTGAAAAATACTGTAATGAACGCGTGGAAGAACGGGAGGCTGCCAGATGAGGCGCCGGATCCTTTCCATCCAGGGCGGTGGCGTAAACGGCATATTTGCGGCCCGTATTCTCGCTCGGGTCGAAGAGCATTTGGAACGGAACGGAAAACCCTGCAGAGTCGGCAGGTATTTTGATCTGGTAGCCGGGACATCAACCGGGGGGCTTGTTGCTCTTGGAGTGGCGTTGGAGATTCCGGCGGCTGATATCGTCAATCTTTATCACGACAAGGCTGCATCCATTTTTCCCGAACGACGGCGCAGCATTTGGGCAAAGATCACGCGGCAGGCACAAGGCAAACCATTTTACGATTCAGAACCTCTGATAACCGAATTAAGATCTGTCTTTGGCGAAAAACAGATCGGTAATGCAATAACGCGCGTGGTCATTCCAGCATATAACCAGAACGGGAACAGGATATGCCTTTTCAAGACCGCTCATCATACGGCTTTTCAGAACGATTATCATCTGGAGGCTTGGGAAGTTGCTGCAGCAACATCAGCTGCTCCCTTGTACTTCCCCCCGCATCGAATGAAGGCGGCGGGTAACAATGCAACGTTCCTGGATGGGGGCGTGTGGGCCAACAATCCGGTATTGATCGCCGTGGCGGAATGCATTCACTACTGCGAGTGGAACCGAAACGAATTGGATATCCTGTCGATCAGCGGAGTTCGAGAAACCGTCGAGACAGCTGGCTGGAAAATGTTTCGGCGCCTGCCAGAGATGTTGCTTCACTCTCAAGTACAGGGAAGTATCGCTACCGCAAAAACCCTGCTGGGGGACGTGAACGGCGCCCAAGGCCCACACGGAAAAGTGTTTGATTACGCCGACGATATTCCTACTGGCACCTATAAGATGGATGATTCTCGGTCGATCGATGACTTGCTCGGGAAAGCGGATACGCTTTTCAAAAGTCGTGGAGACGAAATAATAGGGAAATTTTTTTCGAATGTCGCTGAAGAGTTTGATCCCAAATATCCTTGACTTGATAGATTTGCTGTACGTGAAGTGACCCCCTCCAACGCTGCACAGGTTATAGTGCAGCAAGGGGGGTAGAAATGAACAAGCAAGAAAACGAGATCAAGCGTTGGACGACCAAGCGCAAGACCCAGGTCGTAGTGGATATTCTCAAGGGAAAAATGAAGTCTAGCGACTCCCACATTGTCCTCGGAAACTGTCTGAAGTACCACCCAAGAATTAATGTTCTTGCTCCTCTAGTATCTTAGAGAAACCACCAATAAATATCACTGGATCGCCTGCCGCAGTTTATTTGCGGCATTCTGCGACAGCATCACCAGGCGTTGACGCTGCTTTGCTGGCACCCCCAGGCAATCTGAAACCCGCTCCGGGTAGGTTTGCACGGCATCCAGAGCTCGCTCGATGGCGCGGTGAACCTGTGTGTTCGACAGCCCCAGGTTGTGCCCCAGCTTGACAAACACATCCGCTTGCGAGGCATATTCGGCACCGTCAAAGGGAATGGCGCTGACCAGATCGTGCCGGGGCCAGGCCCGCATGGGGGCCGGATCATAGACGGGCGCCAGGCGGCAACCGTTCATGCTTCCCACCAAGGACAGGTTTTCCATATGCAGATCCCCATTACCGGTCAAATACGCCATGAGAAACCGCTGGTACAAGGCTTGCGGCGTATCCGGCGCCAAGTCCACAGTCTGCATCAGGATGCGCAGGATGCCGCCCAGGTCTTCGAGCATGACATCGCCCATGCTTTGCACCTCATGGTTCCCTGTGGCGATCACGGAAAACAGGGACTCCACAGGAACGATTTTGGGGCGATCAAACCGTGTGATCGCCAGAAAACGCAGACCATCGTTCTCGAAGGTCCACCAATTGGGCACCTCGATCCCGGCCGTCCGATGAACCTCCAGGCACAACGATTCCAGGGCCAGCAGGCCCGGGTACTCGGGCGGTTCCACCTTGAGTAGCACATCGGTCTTGCCCGGCGTGCCCGGGGGGTACAGGGCGCCACCGGCACCTTCCGGTGCCATGGCCACCAGCAACTTGGGAATCATGCCGCCCACCGAGGGCGTTGGACCCAGCACGTCATCCCATACCGGCACGTCCGGGCCATCGACCTCATCGAGCACCTGGCTGCGCAGAAACTGCCACAATCCAGAGTGTCCCAGGGTCTGGCCCGTGTGCCCCTGTGGGGTGTTCGGGGCGGCATACCAGGCCATGGCCTCCCGGTCATCCCTGAACACGTCCACATGGCCCACGCCGCCGTGGCCACCCATGAGCAGCAATGCCCATTCGGTTTCAATGCCGGGCGGCAACCGCGTTCCCCGGCGCCTCAGCACATCCAGATAATGGGCGCGTTGCAGGTTGCGCGGGTTGTTCCCGGGTACCAGGGCACGCAGACGCGGCAGTAGCGGCATCTGTTCGGTCACCGGGTAGCGATAGTAGCCCTGTCCTTCGGCGGCTATATCGTCAAGCAAACTCAACCCCGGCAGCCCGGTTTCACGGTAGTCGGACTCGTAGTTCAGCGTCATGTAGGCAGCATCGAGCACCAGGGTGCCCATCTTGCGCGGGGTGCCATCAATGGCGCTCCAGACCACCGCTGTGCGTACCCGCCCGCTCAATCGGTCACCACTTGAAACAGCGTGCCTTCCCGAATCGCTTCACGCACCCGTTCACGGGCCTGGGATGGCACCAGGGCCACCTCCAGCCCAACCACGGCCGCCAGAGCTTCGAGGGTGGACAACCGCAGATCGCCCCGGGCTTTGGCCTGGGACAAGCTGACCGGGTGTATCCCGGCCCGACGAGCCAGTTCCTGCTGGGTGATGCCCTGTTCCCGTGCCCGTTCAAAGAGGCCATCCAGCACCTTGCTATGTATTTTGCTTAATTTCTTCGGTTTCACAGCCTGAAGAATAGCATGTTTTATGCTTTTCGCTAATTTCTGAATGCCATAATTCATGGCCACCTATCGCAAAATGGAAAAAGGCAATCCTGCAGTACTGCATAACCATCAGTTTGCCCGATGAATGGGGAATTTTTCAGAGGAACTACAAATAACACAATATAATACAATCACTTATTCCGTTTTATGGAGATATTTCCCTGAATATGTACGGATTGCCTTTGGTAGTCGTTATTGAATGAATGTATTGCTCGCTTCACATGGCCACATTCTTCTTAGTCGCAAAATTACTGCGCGAGTCGCAAAATTAATGAAAAATGACAACCCCCGCCAACCAAGGCCACAGCGGAAGCTGTGTGGTGCGGCTGCCGGTAGGGTCGTTGTTTCCAGCGCCCGGGATCGAAGGGCAGGCCGCTGATGGATTGGATCATGGCGTGCTCCAGGGCCTG
>Ga0256834_1002347_pt1 | contig 12049 bp, 13 predicted proteins | sample 4281140metaG_FD_190536 | JGI IMG/M metagenome (GOLD analysis project Ga0256834, IMG submission 190536) | Hydrothermal vent microbial communities from East Pacific Rise, Pacific Ocean - 4281-140 | ecosystem: Environmental > Aquatic > Marine > Hydrothermal vents | place: Pacific Ocean: East... | reverse complement strand
CTTTACAAAGATTAGGATTGAAGTACAGACACGAAACGTTTGGAGAAAGAAATGCTGTTGAGGGATTCTTTTCGAGGTTTAAGGATAGAACGAAGAGGTTTTGGAATAGATTTTCATTCAATAGTTCTTTCACTTCAGTTCAGAGCTGGTTGGATAGTTTTATGGCGTTGTATAACTACTGGAGGTGCTAATCTTGACACTGTCCTCTAAGTAAGCATGCAATAATTTTATTAGTATCAACGATTAATTTCATCTTCAATCCTTCTCCTAATCCCCCTTTTGATTTCCTCGTCTATTTTCATTATATCCTCCTCTGTTAGCTTGGAATCCTCCGTAAGTTTGTCCATGGTTAGGATAGATAGAACGTAGTTTATAACATCCTCTTTGATAATTCTTTCTACTGCTAATTTTAGAAATTGATCCGACTCGATTAAAGCATGTATTTCTTCTGGAAGCTCAATCATCATAGTTTTGGGCATAACCTAACTTGGAGTTTTATCGTTTATAAATTTTCTTGAGAACGCTCTTAATCTTTCTTTCGATCTCTTTAGCCCACTTATCTCCTCTTTCTCTCCTCCAGTCGTAGAACAGATAGAATACACATCCAACGAACGTTATGGTGAAGATCTTCAACCCTAACTCGAACCAATTCTGCGGGAGGTATCTGATCACTATGGTCAGATTGCCCGTCTCGTTTATCCAGAAGCCATTTATGACTGAATAGAGAGGAATAGATTTAACTCAAGTGTAGTTCAGTTTTAAGGAAGGTGTTATATAACTTCAATAACGATAGGGAGATTACATGAGTTCGACTATCTTGAAGGAGATAGAGGAAATAATAGACGAACCCCTAGATCGGGCAATAGTAAAGGCTTTGATAAACGAACTTAGGAGAAAACTATCTGAGTATCTACTAATAGACAAAGCTATGAGAAGGAAATACGGAATGAGCTTTGAGGAGTTTAAGGCTAAAAATATGGTTAAAAAGAAAAACTATTCGTTCGAAGTTGAAAGCGATTATTGTGACTGGGAACTGGCGATAGACGGAATAAAGACGATTAAGGAAAAAATAGAAAAATTAGAGAGGTTATTATGACGATCGAAGATTTCATCAAAGAAGTCGAGACCGTCGCAAAACTCTACTCGCTCAAAGCCGAAATACTTGCAAGAACTAAAAACGCTGTTAAGGTAAAAGTTCCGATAACCGAAAACATTTACATCCAACTTTATTACAACCAAGAGACGGGAACTAAGAATTATGTTTTGATAGGATGGAACAGGAGGTTATTCGGTAGGGATTGCGTTGATGGTGTATGGCATAAACACCCCTTTGAAAATCCAGAAGATCACGATTTCGGTGAAGATGGAAAAAGAGAAGTTTCAATTTCAGACTTCTTCGAGGAAGTATTTAAATTATTAAAAGAGAACAATTTAATTTAAAAAATTCGAAACGTATATTTTACTCCTTACTTTTCCAACGCCTTTTAATTTCATTCAATCTTCTTTTGATCTTCTCAGTCCATCTATCGTCTTTCTCTCTTCTTCAGTCGTAGAATAGGTAACCCATACATCCCATAAATGTTAAAGCAGATATCTTCAACCCTAACTCGAACCAATTCTGCGGGAGGTATCTTATGACTATCGTCAGATTGCCCGTCTCGTTTATCCAGAAGCCGTTTATGACTGAATAGAGCGGGATTGATCTAACTCTCTCTACAAGCTTGCCGTTCTTGTACACTGGCTACCCATAACGGATCATACGTTTCCGCAAACGAGAGTATGAAAGGTTTTGCTGCACAAAACATACAATTGCTATAACACCTCTTTAAGTCTGTCAAATTCTTCTATGAGGTAATACGATTTGACACCAAACTTTCTTGCATTACTAATCTGAATCTTATCGTTGGAGATCAGTAGAGAATCCGTTAACCTTGCGATAGCTATGAAGTAAGAATCTATTGCTCTGCACCCGGGTATTTAACGCGACATTGAAGGCTAGATCATCTGGATTTGGTAAAACAACGATTTTATCCTTGACAGTATTAAAGATCGTGATTGCTTCATTCTTTCCGTACCTTCTCGAAAGTAAGGCTACAAATTCTATTTCAAAAGCTCTCGGCTCCAGAATTGGAATATTTTTGCTTTCGACTATCTTAAAGAACTCTTTTGCTAGGCCTCTCCTGTAACCGTCTATATTAAACAAATCAAACCAAACGGAGGAATCGATAACAATCATCTTCTCTCTCCTAAGAATTCATCGATTTCTTCTTTGGTTAGCTTGGTCTCAAACTTTTCAAGTTCTTTGATTAACCCCTTCGAGGATTTATTTTTGTTGATTTCAACCAGCAAGAGTATTTTGGATGCCTCCTCGAGTAAATCCTCATTAACCCATTCCGGAATCCTAATCACAATTTGCTTTGGCATGGTTTCAGTTTGGCTGGGAAGCATAAATCACTTTCGACCGAGAAGGCTGGATGATGTAACTTCCTGAGTAATACGTCTATTTCCTTTTGGAAAGCGGACACTTTTAAACCCATTAAATGTATCTTAAATTACGATTAAATAAAGCTTGTTATTATCTTTGTCTTAAAGTCCTGAGCAAATCTTTAACCTTGGTTTCTATCTTTTTAGCCCACCTATCTCCCCTTTCCCTTCTCCAGTCGTAGAACAGATAGAATACACATCCAACGAACGTCATAGCGGAGATCTTTAAGCCGAGTTCGAACCAATCCTGCGGAAGGTATCCGATCACTATGGTCAGATTGCCCGTTTCGTTTATCCAGAAGCCGTTTATAACTACGCGGAATCGATTTGACTTTTCTACGAGTTTGCCGTCTTTATATACGCCTACTCCTCACAAAACTTAGCACAACCATATTAAATATATATAAGTTTAAAATATAATTTTAAATGATTTCTAGCAGAGTTTAGAATAGAATTTTTAAATATATATTTTTTTAATCTACTCCCCAAAATTTTTCTTAATGATTTGGAATGGATAATATTGACAATTACACTTTTCAACTTTTTTTTATTTTTTACATTAACTGTAATAACAGCTTTTAAATCTCTTAAATCATCAAATAAGGGAGATTCTGAAACAATTATAGGCTTCAAATAGGATATGACACTATTTAGAGAGGCTGATGCATTTACTCTTTTTTCGTATGGAAATACAAATAAATCTGTAATATTAAACAACGCATTCAAATCGTTCCATGGTAAAAATCCAGTAAATATTACATGATTTTCTATCCCCAATTCTCTCGGCATATTTTTCAAATCACTAAAATATTTTCTTAAAGAATTAATATCCCCCACATCAGGTAATCCACCAGCAATTACGAGTACAAGATTTTCACACTCCTTAATAACTTCAGGCAAAGCATTTACTACGTAATGATATCCTTTGGATGGATACGGGAAACCAAACAAAGTTATAATTTTGACATTCTCCTTAATATTAAACTTTCTTTTAAATTTTTCTACTTCTTCCTTTGTAGGCTCTTCAGCTCTACTAGTATAAACACCAAGATGAATGTACTTAACTTTTGAAGGTTCCACTCCATATTGTTTTAACAAAATATAAACACCTGGTTTTCCCAAAACCACAACCTTATCTGAAATCATGCAGATGAACTTAGTATGCAGCAAAATATACACTCTAGCAATGAACAACAATAAAGGATTCTTACTAAATTTTGGGTCAATTGAATCTACAAGCCCTTCTAAATCCCAGATTGTATGTAGAGTAGTGATTATTTTGAATCTTTTATTCTTCGAAAGTATTTTTAGGATAATATAAAATAGTACAAGTGTAACACCATAAAAACTATCATAGAGGCTAAATTCATGTTGAATATGAATTATTCTAAATTCGTTTTTTATAATTTCTCTAATTATATTATAATAAAATAATAAAAATTTACTTTTGTCTTTAATTCTAATAGATTCTATTTTCAAGTCACTAGTTTGATGATGCATAGCCTCAAGTAGCTCCGTAGTATAATGAGAAATTCCACATTTTTCATAATCTGCAGAGACCATCAATATACTAGCACTACTCACAAATTTTTTACACCCCCCTTTTCAATCATTCCTTACTAACATATTCTGTACAATAACAAAAATCCATAACAAAACATTAATTGCTATAACTACAGAGATAATTATTAATAGATCCTTAGGGGGGTATATTAAATTCATAAAGAGAGGTCCGGGAGCTGAGTTAAAACCATATGCTAAAGCCACAAAAATATTTATAAGCGGAGAAAATACAGCTAACACACTCTTATTGTTAACAAAGATAATTAAATTTATTAGTAACATCAACAAAATTAATAGAAAAACAATATAATCAAAATAATTGATACCAACCACTATAATCCACCCCCATAGTATAATATTTATTATTTGAAAGTATGAAAAATATTTAGTTTGATAAGGCCTGAATCGATTACGCGTGTGTCTTCTAAATTTTTCTTCAAAAATCGCTAGCCATATACATAAATATAAAATTATAGTAATCAAAGTCAAAGTTCCCACATTTTTTCCTACCTCAATACAGTAAGGCAAGAAAAATACTAGGATAAACCCTACAGCGCGTAACCAATCAAATTTTATATTTAATGTCTGACAATTTTCTTTTAGTGTTCTCAATAAGACAAATAATAGAAATAGAGAAAAGATTAAAGACAAAGCTATATCCACACTACTTCCAAAAAGAAAATCATAACCTTTCCGAGGTATTACCAAAGGTGATACAAATGCACGATAGTCCTGAAAATGAGCATACAGGTAAAGTATACCAAATATACTGTATATAATACCTAACTCTAAGTTATCTATTAATATTACTGGTAAAATTAAAATTAAAAATTGTGGATTGATAGAATAATAGGTTAGGTAAAATATAATTGATATAATCAGTAACATTCTAAGCATTCTTATAGAACTTACAGAATTGTAAAATTCTAACATAGCATAGAATAAACACAACATCATCCCAATAGGAAATAAGATCTTAACAATATCTTTTAGTTCTATAAATCTTGATAACGAAAATAACCAAGTATATCCCTGGATAAGGATATACCTCTTCAAACCGGATCTATAAAGAAAAATAGCCTTAATTAGATCACTAGGCAGTAACAACCATGTCATAGGATAGAGTGTCCAAGGCATTAGGTATTTCAAAACAGTAATTTTATGGTCAGATTTATATAGCAAATATAGGAACACTACAAATACCCATAGAAGAACATAGGACTTTATTGTGGAAGCTACCATCATTATAAAAGACCCCAAGAAAATTCGATTATTAAGTATCAAATATATACCCAATATAGCAAGCGCCACTGCCAGCAAATCACGTTGGCCCCACATTAATTGCCAAAGGATAAACGGATTAAACAACCATAAATAAGCGATTGCTTTAATATCATTGACACTTCTTTTAAAAATATTTTTTAGTAATTTTTCTAGTATTATCGCTACTGAAGTATAAGAAAGTATCAAAGGAATCTTTATAAAAATATTTAAAATTATTAACGAGACGTATTGGTGATAAAATCTCCATAACAAAAAATAAGGCGATGAAAAAATCACTACAATATATGCCCAGAGTGGGTTATCCGCCCATAGCGTAGACGGATAAGGAGAATTAAAAATAAAAGTATAATATGAAAATCGCTGCCAGAGAGTAAAATCCCATATATCATGAGTTAAAGATGAAATAATAATACTGACAAGAACTGAAAAATAAAGAAGATCTCCTACTTCGGATTTCCTAATCTCCCTTAGCAAAATTAAAGCTACCACTGAAACAACAATAACAAATAGTATAGTAAAAAATATAACATACTCAATATTAATAAGATCCGGCTTATTTGGTACTATCCCTACTAATTTAATCCCTTTTAGATAAATTACAGTATTATTTTGTACTTGAATGAAAACTTTTACAACACCATCCTTTATACATCCCCTAGGTACTTCTACAGCTCTTGTGCCAGAAGATACATTCACTTGAAATTGGTAATCATTAATCTTAACTGTTATAGTCGAGCAATTTGATACGACACTTGGCAAATATACCGCGTTAATTAAAAGATACACTTTCACTGGGATCCATTTCGGAATATAAATAAATGGATAACCATTTAATTCATAAACTATTACACCCAAACCACTTTGATTGGTACTTTCATTATATCCCAACTTAACTACTCCGCGTCTCTCTAATAAAGAATAATTACCAGCTATATATGTATAATCTAAAGCCCTTTTTTGAGCAGAGATTGAGATAACGTTACTTACATTGCTACCAATCGTTAGTATATTTAAGATCAATAACATAAAAAGCGATATAACAACCAATGCTAATAAATTCTTATAAGATCTCATAAGATCCACCACAAACCTAAAGACGTCTACGTAATTCCCGCACTTTATGTTTTATTCTAATCCTCTCTAGCTTATGTTTTTTTCTAAAATTTAGGCACTCTGCAATTTCCGGCAAAACTTTACCATCCATCTCAGGACTTGGTGGAATTCCAAACAAATACAAAATTGTCGGTGCTATATCATATACGCTAACATTTATATTTTCTGTTGGTTTAATATTTGGTCCCACTAATAAAAATATACCATCTATACTATGCAAAGCTTTCCAACGATCTCTTGGTTTATCACTTAAAATATCGTTTGAAAATGGATTTTCATAAATATCCACGCCCTTCTTCGTTAAGACTACCAAATCAGGAGCTCGATCTATAAAAGGGCCATTATAAACTTCCTCTTTATAAAATACTTTCTCAATAACCTCTAGATTTTCAAGTTCCTCCTTAATATACTTTTTTAATTTTTCTTTTTGATTTTCTGCACAATTTAAATATATAAATTGTTCAATAGGTATCGCTACAGATTTCCCCCAATCTATAATATCTATTAAGCTTTTCGCCCTCAATTGATTTTCTAAGTTCAGAATTCTTTGTACAGGTATGTATTTTAACAACTTAAAAGATTTCAACAGTTTTAAAAATTTAGGTAGATATTTTTTAAACTTAGATAGCAAATAAAATTTTGCTAACTTTATTCTATTATATCTAATTAATCCTAAACTACTTAAAAATCTAGAAATATAAAATGTTTTATAAAACTCAGCAAATCCGTGATCTGATATAAAAAAGATGAAACTATCTTCTAAAAAATCTGAAATAAATGATTCTATTTCTTTATCTATATATTTCCACATCTGATATAGAATTGCATCGTCCCAATAAAAATGCTGAATTGTATCTGTTATAAAAATTACTAAAACAAGAAAATCAATTTTTTCTTTTTCAACTATATATTTTGCTAATTGGAATCTTGATGAAATAATCTCTTTAATAACTTGGATAGACGGTCTACTGTCTGACTCAAGAGATAACGGAGTGATGTCTGGAGAATATATTTTATATCTTACTTGATTCAAAATTTGTTTATACTCAAACGGATAAACCGGATTTTCGTCAACACAAAATGGACCCCCTACAATTATTCCATTTATTTCATAAACTCTACACGTTGGAACATTAATCACGCAGCATTTATAATCATACTTAGATAAAATATCCCAAACATAAGTACACTTGAATGATCTTGGTGTATTTACTCTAAAACTTCTTTTTTTAGTATCTAATTCGACAAAATTATAGACACCTAATTTTGCCGGATTTACTCCAGTGAATATAGATGACCAAGCTGGGAATGTCACAGGTGGTAGAGTACTCTTTAGATATCCCCACATCCCATTCTCTATCAATTTCTTAAAAGTCGGTAGTTTTCCTTCGTCAGCCCAAGGTTTTATTAAGTCCCACGTAGCGCCATCTAAACCGATTACTATAACTCTTGGTTTATTCATATGGCTATCACCCCAATCCCCCTATCCCATTAGCCTCCTATTCTCCTTCTTCATAAAATAGTTCAACTGATCCCTGATTATGTCCCTCAATCCGTACTTAACGTTAAATCCGAGTTCCTTAATCTTGGACGTGTCGCACATAAGTATTGGCACTTCAGCCGGTCTGAATCTATCCGGGTTGAAAGTTACGTGTATGTCACCCTTATCGGTGTGAACGACAATACCCCTGTCATCTAGAGTGAACTCCACCTCGCCGTCCAGCAGCATTCTGTCTACCTTTGTCTTTTCGAAGCTCACGCCGAAGTATTCTGATGTATCGAGCTCTGTTGGATTTCTGATTATTTTGTCTCCGTTAAAAGTTTCTATGCTTTTTACTTCCCAGCCAGCTTCCTCCAAGCTCAGCAGAATGTAGGAGAGGACAGAGTTCGTCCTCATTGAGCCTTGGTTGTAGACATCGCCGTGTTTGCCTTTCTCTGCCAGAAGGATGTACCCGTTCACTATGTCTTTTACGTGTGACCAATCTCTGAAGGCGTTGACGTTTCCTATCACGATTTTATCGGTCTCACCAAACTTTAGCTTCATTACTTGGCACGTGATTTGAGAGGTGACGAACATTATGCCTCTTCCAGCTCCCTCGTGGTTAAAGCCTCTCGAGACAACAGTTTTCATTCCGTACACGTTGTGGTAGTTGCGCATCATGTAGTCTCCCTGAACTTTTGACGTTGCGTAGGGGGACATTGGGCGGAGGGGGTTTAACTCGCTGATTGGTAATTCGGGAATTTCTTGGGGAGGTGGATAGACTACACCATACTTTTTCAGAGCTCTATCGTACTGGGTTTGGGAGGAGATAACTAAGCCGTACTCTTCGCTCGAACCAGCAAAAACAATTGTGGGATCGTGGTCTTTTATTCTGACAGCTTCAAGGAGATTGGCTGTGCCGAGAGTGTTGATTTCGAACGTTTCAACGGGGTGGGTGAAGCTTCTTGGTACATAGGATTGGGCTGCGAGGTGGAAAATTACGTCTGGTTGAGAGGTGTCGAGTGCTGTAGCAAGGGAGGTTATATCTGTTAAGTCTCCTTCAATGAGATGAACTTTGTCAGCTATACCTCTATCAATCAGGTTTTTTGGTTTTGAGCCGTCAGCTCTTTTTCTTATTAGGCCGTACACTTCTGCACCTTGTTTTAACAGTTCCTCGGCAAGGTAAGAACCTGCAAAACCGCTGATGCCTGTTATTAACACGTTCTTGTTTTGCCAGCTCATTTTCACAGCCTCCTTAATTAATTTAACATTATTTTCTAAATTCTATATTTTATATAAAGATTCCTTAACACTTTTTAAAATCAAACCTATTCCTAACAAATTGATTTTTTCGCTACCCTTATCGAAGCTTTCCAGCTATGCTGTTCTATCCTTAATATACATTATAAATATATCTTTATAGACTATCCTCTTCTCAGACGCAATATTTATCTTATAATCTAAATATTTATGTTCAACCAAGATACATCTCTAAGCTGCAATTATTCTTATAGGAGTTTTCTATCCTCTTCAAATTTCTTTGATCACTACTCTCTTCAAGTGCTTGTTCGCAATTATCTATAAAAAATCACCTAGCTATCACCGACTTAATCACTCTTTCAAACTCTTCAGCACTCTTATCCCAGCTGAAACGGCTTGCCCATTCAATTGCGTTTTTCTCCATTTTCCTTCTCAAACCTGCGTTCTTTATCAATTCGAGCGTAACTTCAGCTAAAGCGTTCACGTTCCCATCTTCTACGAGAAATCCATTGTATCCGTGTCTCACAGAGTCCCTCAGTCCAGGGACATCGTAAGCAACAACCGGTGTACCACATGCGTTAGCCTCAATAACGGATATCCCCCATCCCTCCTTTATGGAGGGCATTACATAAACCCATGCCTCTTGAAGGAGTTTAATTTTTTCTTTTTCAGAAACTTTACCCACAAAATCCACAGAATCAAGAATTCTTAACTTTTTGGCTAAATCAGTTAATCTTCTGTAATCGTCACCTTTACCAGCAATGATTAACCGCGCGTCAGGAACATTCATCTTAATATACTGAAAGGCCTTTACGAGATGATCCAATCTCTTGTATTTTTTAACTCTACCAAAGTACAAGATCGTTGGTAAATAAGACTTTCTACCTAAAGCAAGCTCGCTATTATCAATCCCACAATAAATTATTGGGATATTTTCAGAAAAAAGACCAAACCTTATTAGTTCATCCCTAGTGCTCCCTGAGATCGTTACTACTACAGAGCGCCTATAAAAAACAGGTATTAGTGACCTTTCCATCAAACAGACATAAAGTGCCATATATAACGGTAGCTCTCTAAATAAAGATTCTCCGTGAATGTGATAGATAACAGATATTATCTGATCTTTAACATAAAAAGGCGCACAAAGCGGCACCTTACTAATACTATCAATCACTATATCAAAATTCTCATTACGAAGTCTCGTAATATAGCACCAAAAGAAAGCAAAATTAAAGAAGTATTTATTTCCAATACGCACAACCTTTATTCCATCTACTGTTTCCTGTTCTTTGCAACCTTTATATTTTGATGAGACTAAAACAATTTCGTGCCCTTTGCGTGCCAATCTTTTTAGAATTTCATGGAGATAGATTTCTGCCCCTCCTGCCTCAGGATTCTTTATATCTCTCCAGTTTTGAACTAAGATCCTCATTAGTGACACCGACAAAAATTGTTTAAAATTAAAAATTTCTTGTCTTATACGAATAAAGATGCAGAAGTAAATAAACGTATCTTAACATCTCCCCAATTCCAAGCTTACTTTGACCATATATCCTTTCTCTAAAAACATATGGAACTTCTGCAACTTTCACATACTTTCCTTTCACTAATATTTCAAGTAATAATTTATAACCAGTTGGATTAAGATTTATGCCATCTATAACTTCCTTTCTCAGTAAAAAACATCCACTCATTGGATCCTTAACACTATCGATAAGAGGGCGCGCCAATAAGATTGCACCTTTTGAGATTAAACGCCTATAAAATGTCCAACCTTCAATACCTCCACCTTCAACGTATCTACTCGCTATAACGATATCACAGCCCTCTTCGATTTTTTTGGCCATTTTGCCCAGCAATTCTGGAGGATGCTGTAAGTCGGCGTCTATGACCCCCAGTACATCACCACTTGCATTCATGAAACCGTAAAGTATTGCCGAAGCTAAACCCTTCTTTTTTTCCCTTACGAGGACTCTAATAGGATAATATTCAGCTAATCTTTTAGCAATTTTAGCTGTTCCATCAGGACTATTATCATCAACAACAATTATTTCATAAGTATATTTCACTAATATCTCATCAATCATAGGAACTAATTTCTTTATATTTTCAGCCTCATTGTATGTCGGGATCACTACAGATATCATCATTCTATTTCCTCCAAACCTAAAATATAATCCAACAACGTAATCGCAAGATATAATTTTGGAAATAATGGAATTTCTACCTGATACATAGAACCAACTACTCCTGACCAGCCCCCCTCATCGCAAGGCTCGGTTTCTGCTGGCCAGGGACCGTTCAATCTATAGTTCACATTGATCTATTGATGCGCTATAGCGTGCTAAAGCTGAACATATATTGCTTTCGATTGGGAGCACAAAAAACAAAACACACTAAAGTTTAAAAAGTAATAAAAAATAGTAAAAATTATTAAAAAATTTAATACATGGCGGACAGCGTGTAAAACAGCTTTACTACATCTCCAAAGTTCACCGTTCCGTCCTTGTTGAAGTCCAAGTACTTAACGTAAGCTGGGTTCTTCTCTATCTCTGACAGGTGGTAGAAGAAGAACACTACATCTCCGAAGTTGAAGACTCCGTCACCATTGACGTCTTCGTAAAGTCCGTCACCGTTGAGATCCTTTGGCGTCTTGCCATCTATTGGTGGTGGGCCTGCCATTACTGTGATAGTAGCTGAGGTAGTTGTTGTGCTGGAAGCTATGTTATTACCTGACTCATCGTAAAGTCCGTTAACTTTTATAGTCAGAGTTGTCGTACCTGGTTTGAGAGCTTTGATTTCAATAGTTGCAAGGACGAGGTTGGTTGTCGGTAAGCTGGTACCTACATTAGGTAGTTCGTTGAA
>Ga0256834_1002346_pt1 | contig 12057 bp, 10 predicted proteins | sample 4281140metaG_FD_190536 | JGI IMG/M metagenome (GOLD analysis project Ga0256834, IMG submission 190536) | Hydrothermal vent microbial communities from East Pacific Rise, Pacific Ocean - 4281-140 | ecosystem: Environmental > Aquatic > Marine > Hydrothermal vents | place: Pacific Ocean: East... | reverse complement strand
CCTTTGTTGGGTGAGCGCGGCGTTGATAAAATCAACCAAGTGCCACGCTCAATGCTAACGGGGATTATTCGGCCGAGGTTAGAAGAGATTTTTGAAATGGTGCAAGAGCGATTGGAAACATCGCCTGTCGCCAACAAGCTTGGACGTTCAATTGTTTTGAGCGGGGGGGCATCGCAATTAACTGGTACGCGCGAAGCTGCGACTCAGATTTTGAGTCGTAATGTGCGTATTGCCAGCCCGCACTCGTTACCTGGTTTGCCAGAATCTGGAAAATCACCAGCGTTTTCTGTTGCAACGGGCTTGTTGCAATATGCATTGACCCCTGATCGTCACACATCGCAAATGATGGAGTTTGGCGAACTAGGCGGGCAACAAGCTAATTATTTCAACCGTGTTGGTCGCTGGATCAAAGACAGTTTTTAAGCTAAAATTTATGCGGTGGACCTGAGGGTCTGCAAAGTGGTCTCGGCGCTGAAAAGTTTCGGGACCATTTTTTTATCCTAAAACCTTAATTTGTGTTTTTGTCTATTAACAAAAACTTGCCAGACAGAACCATATTGATTCAATTTAATTGATTAAAGTAAGCTCTTGTTAACGATTTGTTATGAGTTAGGAAACCATGATGGGACCAATCGGGGAACTAATTCGTGGAACAATCACAATGACTATCAATTTAACTGTACCTAATCTAGCCGAACTTAAACCACGCATCACTGTTTTTGGTGTCGGCGGTGCAGGTGGCAATGCTGTTAACAACATGATCGAAAGCCGTTTAGAAGGCGTTGAATTTGTTGTTGCCAATACTGATGCACAAGCACTGACCCAAAGTTCTGCAGAACGCTGCATTCAGATGGGCAATGCTTTAACACAAGGCTTGGGTGCTGGATCGCAACCACAAGTAGGTGCTGGTGCTGCAGAAGAAGCTTTGCCAGAAATTATGGATCAACTTGCTGGTGCTCATATGGTGTTTGTAACGGCAGGCATGGGCGGGGGTACTGGAACAGGTGCCGCACCCGTTATTGCACGTGCTGCAAAAGAGCAAGGTATTTTAACCGTTGGTGTTGTGACCAAGCCATTTCATTTTGAAGGTCAGCGCCGCATGGCAACAGCCGAGCGCGGTATTGAAGAATTAGCAGCCAATGTAGATACGTTGATTGTTATTCCTAACCAAAATTTATTTCGTGTAGCTAATGAGAAAACCACGTTCTCAGCCGCTTTTGCGATGGCCGATCAAGTGCTTTATTCTGGTGTTGCCAGTATTACTGAATTGATGACCAAAGAAGGTTTGATTAATCTTGATTTTGCCGATGTACGCTCAATTATGTCTGAAATGGGCAAAGCCATGATGGGTACTGGCGAAGCAAGTGGCGAAAAACGTGCCATTGAAGCGGCAGAAGCTGCCATTGCGAACCCACTGCTTGATGATGTTTCAATGCGCGGTGCACGTGGATTGTTGATTTCAATTTGTGGCGGCAATGATTTGACACTTTATGAAGTTGATGAAGCTGCAACGCGTATTCGTGAAGAAGTTGACCCAGAAGCAAATATTATTCTTGGTGCTACGTTTGATGAAAGTCTTGAAGGCACCATGCGGGTTTCTGTTGTGGCAACAGGCTTGACTTTGGAAGAAGATGAAATGGGTGAAACCAATAACGGTGTAACCTCAAATGTAACCGTTAATCACAGTGCATATGGCTTGAATGCAACGGCTGCTAATTCATTGGCAGCGCCTTCAACACCAGCGGCGAAACCTCTAGAAACACCAGCGGTTGAAGCTACTTCTGAAGCTGCTCCTGTGGTTGCTGCTTCAGCGCCAGAAGCTGCCCAACCTGAAATGTTTGAAGAGCCTGCATTTAGTGCACCTGTTCAACCTGCTGCAATTCAACCGACACCAGCACCTATTGCTGCTGCTCCCCATGCTGCTCCAATGGCACCACGTGCATCTAAACCTGCTGCACCGTTAATGCCAACTCAAGAAGATTTCCCGCCTATCGCGCGCCAACAATTAGAAGCACGTCACAATCAAGTGAATAACATTGCTGACCAAGCGCAAAAGAAGCGCAAAGGTTTGTTTGAGCGTCTTGCAAGTGTTGGGCTTGGTTCTCGTCCTTCAGCACCTGTTGCGCAACCGCAAGAGCCTGTTGTTGTACCTGAAAAAGCGCCAATAACTGCGGCAAATGCCCAGTCGAGCGCACAGCAACCAGGTAATGTTCACCAATTGCAAGCCGAGATTGATCCAGCCCTTGAAGACGATGAATTGGAAATTCCAGCATTCTTGCGTCGGCAAGCAAATTAAGGCTTATATTTAAGCTTCTTTGGGTTTTATCAAATTGTAATCAAATTAAGAAATCGGCGGTCACATTTCCGCCGATTTTTTCTTATCTACCAAGTGAGAGTGAAATTAAATTTGGTTAGTGACTGGCATCGATTGTAACAATCGCGTAAACCATGATTAGCTAACAAATAATATGTGTGGGTTTTGTGAAAAAGCTAAATAAAAATATTGGCCAACTTGGCCTTGCTGCAATGATGGCTGTTGCTGTGAGTGGCTGTAGTAGCATTGATACATCAGGCCTCTCAAGCGGTGGCATTGGCGATTATTTTACTGGTGACAGCAAAAAAACCAGCGTTTCAACAGGCAGTGGAGATGCAATTTCTCCTGACCTTGTAGCCGCTGATGAGACTGAGCCAGTCGCCAAACTTTACAATGCTGGTCTTGCAAAGATGAAAGACAAGCAATATCGCACGGCAGCGAAAAAATTTGCTGAAGTTGAGCGCCAACATCCCTATTCTAGTTGGGCAACGCGGGCGCTGATTATGCAAGCGTATTCGCAATATCAACGCAATGCTTATCCAGAAACCATCAATGCTTCTAAACGGTTCCTCACTTTGCATCCAGGCCATCGTGATGCTGCTTATGCGCATTATTTGATTGCTGTGAGCTATTATGAGCAAATTGGTGAAGTAACCCGTGATGCGACCGCTACACAACAAGCGCTTGATTCCCTTGATGAAGTGGCGCGGCGTTTTCCAGGCACAACGTATGCACGTGATGCCAAAGCCAAAGCTATTTTAGCCCGAGATCACTTGGCGGGTAAAGAAATGGAAGTTGGACGCTATTATCAAAAGAAGAAAGCTCATCTTGCCGCGATTAACCGCTTTAAAAAGGTGATGACGGATTATCAAACCACATCACACACGCCAGAAGCTTTGTACCGTCTGACGGAAACATACTTGGCCCTTGGTGTGCGATCAGAAGCGCAAACGGCTGCAGCCGTGCTTGGCCATAACTACCCAAACAGTATTTGGTATAAAGATGCCTACGCACTGCTCACAGGCCAAGGCTTAAGCCCTGAACAAAATCCTAAAAGCTGGATTTCTAAAGCGGTTAGCTCAATTACTGGCGGTTAATCTTGTTTATGGTCCTCTGTTTTAAGGAATAAGCACAACTGTGTTGTGCTTTATAAGTGCCATGATCTGCGATATTGGTGGTCATAATAGAGCTGGGAATTAGGGCTTAATAGCGCGCGGTGAATCGGCTATAAGTAACTTATGTTAACGACTTTAAGTATCAGAGATATTGTTTTGATTGAGAAACTTGATCTGGATGTTGAATCTGGATTGAGTGTTCTAACGGGTGAAACGGGGGCGGGTAAATCTATTTTGCTTGACTCGCTTGGCCTTGCCCTTGGCGCGCGCGGTGATGCGGGCCTTGTGCGCGCGGGCGCTGACAAGGGCGTGGTGACGGCCTCATTTTATGTACCTGATAATGCTTATATCAATGGTTTGTTGGCCGATGCTGGTGTCGATAGCGGTGAAGAACTGATTTTGCGACGGGTGCAAAACAAATCTGGGGCCAGCCGTGCGTTGGTCAACGATCAACCCGTGAGTGTTTCGTTACTTAAAACCATCGGCTCAGCTTTGTGTGAAATTCATGGTCAGCATGAGGCGCGCGCGCTGGTTGATGTGTCAGGCCATCGCGTGTTGCTTGATGCTTATGGTGGGTTAGAGAAAAAAGTGGCCAAAGTTTCTGCTTTGTTTGATGATTTGGCCAGTGTTCGCGCTGAGCTTGAAGCCCATCGCGTGCAGCTTGAGCGGGCCGAAATTGAACAAGCGTTTTTATCGCACTCGGTTATTGAGCTTAAAGAAATTGCACCCGTTGAGGGCGAAGAGGCAAAGCTGGCTGATACGCGCCAATTGATGATGCATAGCGAAGGGTTTTCTAAGCTTGTGTCAAATGCCCAAGGGGCGCTGTCTGGCGATGGCACTTTGGATGCTAAGCTTAACTCTGTGCTGCGCAAGCTGGAAATGCGGCGTGAGGAGGCAGGCGGAAGGCTTGATGAGGCGTGTAGTGCGCTTGACCGTGTTGTGGTGGAAATGAACGAAGCGCGCTCGGTGCTGGATGCTACGGCGGGGCAGTTTGTATTTAACGCCGATACGCTGGAAGACGCTGAAAAACGGTTGTTTGCGCTGCGAGCCATGGCGCGTAAACACAAAACCACGGTTGATGAATTGCCCGCATTGTTGGCGCGCTATGAAGATAGTCTGAATGCGATCGAAAATGGTGAGCAATTATTGGCCGAACTACAGAACCGTGAAGCCATAGCGCTTGATGCTTATCTCATTAAAGCGCGAAAGCTTAGCGAAGCGCGCGTTAAAGCGGCTTTGCGTTTAGACAAAGAAGTTATGGTTGAATTACCTCCTTTGCGGTTAGAAAAAGCCCGGTTTGAAACCTTTGTTGATGCCAATGAAGAACGGTGTGGGCAAAAGGGCATCGATAGGGTGGAGTTTATGGTTGCGGCAAACCCTGGTGCGCCTGTTGCCCCGATGATTAAATCTGCTTCAGGTGGTGAATTATCTCGGTTTATGTTGGCGTTAAAGGTTGTTGTAGCGGCGTGTGCTTCGGCCCCGACATTGATTTTTGATGAGATTGATACGGGCGTTGGTGGCGCTGTTGCCGATGCTATTGGTAAGCGCTTGGCGCAATTATCCAAAGACCTGCAAGTGCTGGCTATTACGCACTCTCCACAGGTGGCGGCGCGGGCTGATGACCATATGCTGATTTCAAAAATTGCAGAAGTTGGTGGCGGTGATGAACGCGCCGTTACGCGAATTGCACGTTTGAACGGGGATGCAAAACGCGAAGAAATTGCCCGTATGTTATCAGGTGCATCGGTCACCGATGAAGCGCGCGCACAAGCTGATCGATTGATGGTGAGTGGGGAATGAGTGAGTATTCAAGCGTTGATGTTGAAGCGCTAAACGAAGATCAAGCAGCGGCTGAACTCAAGCGGTTGTCCGCTGAAATTAGCAAGCATGATACACGCTATTACGCTGATGATGACCCTGAAATATCAGATGGGGATTATGATGCTTTAAGGCAACGCAATGACCGTATTGAAAGACGGTTTCCTTATTTGGTTCGCGATGATAGCCCGTCCAAAAAAGTTGGTGTCAAAGTTTCTCGCGGCTTTGAAAAGGTTAAACATGCGGTTCCGATGTTGTCATTGGGCAATGCTTTTAGCGACGAAGATGTGGTTGATTTTGATGAGCGCGTGAGGCGGTTTTTATCACTAGAAAAATCTGCAAAATTGGACTTTACTGCAGAGCCGAAAATTGATGGTTTATCGATTTCTATTCGCTATGAAAATGGCAAATTGGTTCAGGCTGCAACGCGCGGCGATGGTGCTGAGGGCGAAAATGTCACCCAAAATGTTCTAACTATCGACGAATTGCCCAAACAAATAGTCGCCAATGACTTCCCTGATGTGTTTGAGGTTCGCGGTGAAATATATATGTCAAACAGTGACTTCGCAGCGCTTAATGAGAAACAGATTCAAGTTAAAGGTAAGGTTTTTGCTAATCCACGCAATGCGGCGGCTGGATCTTTACGGCAGTTGGATGTGTCGATCACTAAGCAGCGGCCTTTGAAGCTTTTTGCTTATGCTTGGGGTGAAGTTACAGGTGGTGTTGATAGTTTGCCAAGTGATACACAATCGGGAATGTTCAAAGCGTTAGAGCGCTGGGGTTTTCCTGTTAATCCGTTGACTAAAGTGTGTTCATCGGCCGATGAAATGATCGCACATTATAAGATGATTGAAGAGCAACGCGCATCGCTTGGTTATGATATTGACGGGGTGGTGTATAAGGTTGATCGGCTTGATTATCAGGAACGCTTGGGCTTTCGCTCACGCGCGCCGCGTTGGGCCATTGCGCATAAATTCCCCGCAGAAAAAGCTACCACGATTATTGAAGGCATCGACATTCAAGTGGGCCGCACGGGGGCGTTAACGCCCGTGGCGCGATTGCTGCCAGTGACGGTGGGCGGGGTGGTTGTCTCGAACGCCACGTTGCATAACAAAGACTATATCGAAGGCAAGGGACAGAACGGTGAGGAACTGCGCGGCGGACATGATCTGCGTGTTGGCGATACGGTGACTATACAGCGCGCTGGCGATGTTATTCCGCAAATTGTGGATGTGGATATTTCAAAGCGACCTAGCGATGCTGAACCGTTTGAATTTCCAACGCTTTGCCCAATATGCAAAAGCCATGTGACGCGCGAAATTAACGAAAAGACCAAAAAGAAAGATGCGGTGTCGCGTTGTTCTGGTGGGTTGGCGTGTTCGGCTCAAGTGCTGGAACGGCTCAAACATTTTGTATCGCGTGGTGCGTTTGATATTGATGGCATGGGCGATAAAGTCATTGATGAGTTCTATGAACTTGGTCTGGTTAAAACACTGCCTGATATTTTTACTCTCGAAAAGCGTGATGCTGACAATGAGTTGAGTAAAATTGCCAATCGTGAAGGTTGGGGCAAAACCTCAGCGCAGAACCTGTTTGAGGCGATCAATTCATCACGCAAGGTTGAGCTGGCGCGGTTGATTTATGGTTTGGGTATTCGCCATGTGGGTGAAACCACGGGCCGTATGCTGGCGCGCCATTATGGCAATGTGGAAGTGTTTTCAAGCGCAATGAAATTGGTTGCTGCTGATAAACAGGGCGCTGAGTACCATGCGCTTATCGACATTGATGGCCTTGGCGATGCGGTGGCAAACTCCCTTGCTGACTTTTTTGCCGAAGAACACAATGTGAGCGTGTTTGATCGCTTGCTTGAACAACTTGATGTGCAAGACGTTGAGGCGGTTGAAGATACATCACCCGTTTCAGGCAAAACTGTGGTGTTTACGGGCAAGCTTGAGAAAATGAGCCGTTCTGAAGCTAAAGCTATGGCCGAGCGTTTGGGGGCGAAGGTTTCGGGTTCTGTGTCGGCTAAAACGGATTTGCTCGTAGCAGGACCGGGTGCTGGATCTAAACTTAAAAAAGCAGAAAGCCTTGGTGTTAAAGTGGTAAGTGAAGACGGTTGGTTTGAGTTGATAGATTGAGCGTGATATACGCTAGCGTTTTAAAATCAGCATAATTAAACCCACTGAAACTGTAATAACCCCCAACCATTCCAGCAAATTCAATGTTTCCCCAAGAATGGGAATAGCTAACAAGGCTGCGGTGGCGGGAACAACGGCAGCAAACCCTGCGGCCGCCGTAGTGCCAAGTGATTGGATTGTATACGTGAAGAAAATTAGCGCCAAAAAGCTTGGGCCTAATCCTTGAAAAACCAATTGCAAAAGAATTTCATTGGTACTTGCGATGTCTAAAGTAGACGGTAAGAAAAAATACCATATGGGTAAAAATGCAATGGCGTTTGGTAGGTTTATAATGGCTAAGGTTTGTTTGGCTGTGAGTTTCCATTGGCGCAACAACACCATGTAAGCGGCAAGAACAAATGATGCGGCCATAAAGAATGGCAAGCCATTTAAGTTTGCAGTGCCGACAGCACGGATATTCTCAAATCCGACAAGTATGCTTCCCGCGATGATAACGGCAATGGCGATCACGGATCTTTTGGGAAGTACATCACGCAGAAAAACCCATGCAAAAAATGCGGTAAAAATGGGCATGGTGCCATTGGCAAACACACCAGCAAAAGCTGCCGGTGAGCGGTCAAGCCCCATGTACATCAGTACAGAATAAATAATGCCGGGTCCAAGGGCTGCCAATATCAACACTTTGGCAATGGATAAATGCTTGGGCCAGTAAAGGAAAACAAAGGGCAAGGTCAACAAACTGCCAAGCATAAACCGCAAAGCGGTTATGTCGTATGGCGTGAGGTTTCCCGTAACGCCAAGGCGGGCAAACACGATAAACCCTGACCAAATGGCAATGAAACCAAGGCCCGTTAAATAGCCAAGAGTATTACTCGTTTCGTTGTCGATCAACTTTGAGGGGGTGGGTTGGTTCATAGGTTAGGTTTGCACCACAAACAAGTGTTTGCAAAGCAGTAATTTCATTGCCAACACTGATTGTGCACATAAGCAATTTATTGTCGATTAAACCAGCGTCCACGCTTTGGAGACAACAAAATTGCAGCATATTTTTTGCGCTCTTGAGGTGTTAATTTGTCAATAAAAATTTTGATGAGTTCAGTGGATTTGCTATGAATTACATCTTCAGCAGCGCCTACTTTTGCCAAAGCAGCGCTGAGTTCTTCAGGTTTGTAATCGGTTTTTAAGGTGCGAGCAAAATTGGCGCGGGCATTTGCAAGGGCCAATAATTGTGGTTTCATCGCGGCTTTGTGGTTGCGCACAAGTTGATGAATTTCGAGACGTTTTTCACGTGGAAGTTTCCACATGAGGTGAGTACCTGCATGGCGCATTGCGTTGGGGCTTGCCAAACGACCGTGCTTGCCAGCGACTTTAAATCCAGCTGGACCAAAATATGCTCGCGAGCCGATTGCGCCGATAATAAGTAGGTTTAACGAGAGTGAAATCACCAGAAGAATTTTCATCCAGCGTGGGGATTTTTTTTGCGGTAACTGTGTTTGCGTGTCGGTCATAATAAACTCTCTGTGGCTGAAAAGCCGTCTAAAATGTTGTAAATTTCAAAATCGCCTGTTTGTTCAATGCCTGCTAATTCCAATGGAGCGGTAACCAACAAGTTGGCAATGTCATTGGTGCCTGACCAAATGCCGATGACTAGCGAGGCAGCCATTATGCCGCCAACCAGCCATTTATCGGTGGTGAAAAGGGCCTTTTTTCTGGCATTGCGCTTTGCCGCTAAATTTACAATTTCAGCACTTTGGGTGCTTGGTTTTGTTGCTGCTAGTATTTGATCTGCAAGCAGGGGGGATGCGGGTGGCGGTGTGGCCAAGCTTAAAAGCTGATCGAGTGCGCGTTCTTGGCTTTGGTTTAAATCATTGGTGTTCATGTGTTGTTACCTGTTTCCAGCAATTGACCAATATCTTTTGAAAGTGTGGCCTTGAGTGATCTTCGTGCACGTCCAAGCAAGCTTTCAACTGCTTCAACGCTGGTGTCTAAAATGTGTGCTGCCTCAATATTTGAAATCTCTTCAAAATGAGACAAGGTAATGGCGTGCCTTTGACGTTCTGGCAGTTTTGCGATTGCAGCGTTTACGCGGTCGATACGCTGAAGGTTTTGCTGAGCTGTACTCAAAGCTTGTTCTGGCGTTGGGCCTTCATCGACCAAGATAGCCTCGAGCGGTTCGATGGGCACCGTTTTAGCTTTTCGTTGACGGTCAATACAAGCGTTTAGAGTGACGCGATAAAGCCATGTTGAAAACTTTGCCTTGCCTGGTTTGAAACTTTCAGGTTTGTTCCAAATTTTCAAAAACACTTCTTGTGCCACTTCGTCAGTATCAGCGTGCGATTGAAGCGTTCGCCAAGCCAATGCTCGAACATTGTCTAAGTGGTTGTTCAAAAGTTGAGTAAAAGCCTGCTGACGTTTACTGGTTTCATCACTGGCCCCGTCATTGGCCCCATTTCGGTTTGAAATTAGGGCCAACAGGTTTTCATCGTCTAGCGAAGTGCCGCGTTGCGGTTGTAGGCTTTTGTTCAAGTTAACCAACAAGGCAATCCTCTTAGGGTTTCAAGTTCAATTTTGATCTTGAGGCTTTTTATTCCACGGATTTTTATATTCCATCCGTTCGCCACCACCTTGGCCGTAGCCGTGGCCTTTTCCGTAGCCTTTGCCCTGTTCTTTGCCATGGCCATACCCTTGGCCATATCCTTGACCGTTTCCTTGGTTATGACGCATCATGCGTTTTTTGAAGTGGCGGCCGCGTTGCATCATTTGACGGACTTCTTGCTTTGTTACTTCGCCGTCGCCATTTTTATCGGCACGGTCGAACAAACGCATTGGTTTTGCATCAAATTCATCTTTGGTGATTTGGCCATCGCCATTTGCATCAAGGCGTGAAAGCATTTTATAACGTAGGCGCACTTGCATGCGGCGTAGTTTTTTCTCTATGGCCTTGTCAATTTCTGCAACTGTAACAGTGCCATCATTATCGGCATCCATTTTCGCGAAACGTTGTTCACGAGCTTGCTGGGCTTCTTGACGGGTGATTACGCCGTCTTTGTTGAGGTCAAGCTTTTTGAAGATGTTCTTGCCCATGTTTTTGCCCATGCCCTTGCCCATGTGGCTGCCAAACTTGTGTCCGCCCATGCCGTTGTGACTTCCTGGCCCAAAGGCAAAGGCGCTTGATACACCGACGATGAGGACTGCGCCGACAGCTGTTAAAGCGAGTGGTTTTTTATAAGACATAATTTACTCCATGTTTGGTTGCGGTATGAGCTTAATACGCATGTACCCATAAATTCCGTCTTATTTTTTTAGATGTTTTTTGTGGCTAGTTTAAGCCATGTGGTTTCTTGCTCGTTTAATGACGGCGAAATTTGGTTAAATACCGTGGTGTGATAATCGTTCAACCACTGTTTTTCGGATGCTGATAAAAGCGCTGTGTTGATTAGTCGTAGATCAATTGGTGCTAGTGTTAGGGTTTCAAATCCGTGCATTGGCCGATCGCCACCGTTGCAACCTTCTAGAGGGGTAACAGCGACAAGGTTTTCGATGCGGATGCCAAATTCACCTTCTTTGTAAAATCCAGGCTCATTTGAGAGGATCATTCCTTCTTGCAAAGGTACGGTGCCAGCTTTTGAAATTCGAGCTGGTCCTTCATGCACACACAAAAAGCTGCCAACGCCGTGGCCCGTGCCGTGGTCGAAATCTAAACCAGTGTTCCATAAGTGTTGGCGTGCGAGAATGTCGAGTTGGGCTCCGTTGGTGCCTTTTGGAAAGCGGGCGCGTGATAGGCCGATCATGCCTTTTAGAACCAGCGTGTTGGCGCTGCGCATTTCATCGGTTGGATTACCGATTATAACCGTTCGAGTGATGTCTGTGGTGCCGTCAACATATTGCCCGCCTGAATCGCACAAGTAAATATCACCAACGTTGAGCTTTGCATTGGATGAGGTGGTGACGCGATAGTGGGTGATGGCCCCGTGAGCGCCAGCAGCTGATATGGTATCGAATGAAATTTCTTTGAGTTTGCCCGTGTCGGCGCGAAATTCTTCTAGCTTGGTAGATGCTGTTATTTCATCTAATTGACCGTCTGCGGCATTCTCATCGAGCCAACATAAAAACCGTGCCATGGCGACACCGTCGCGTTTGTGAGCATCACGAGCGCCTTGAAGTTCGGTTTTGTTTTTTATGGCTTTTGGCAAAATGCATGGGTCTTGGGCAGGGATGATAGTGGCGTGTGCGGCCAGTAAGATTAAACGAACTTTTTCTGGCGCTGTGGCTTTGTCTAGCATGACATGAGCATTAGCCTTGCCAAGGTCCGTTAATGCAGCTTCAAATTTATTGGGGGCGATAATTTTTGTGGTTGCTTCCAACTCATTCATGACACCGTTTGGTACTTTATCTGCGTCAAGAAAAAGCAAAGCTTTGCCTTTGGCAGGTACAATAGCGTACGCAAGAACAACGGGATTGTGGGCGATTTCGTTGCCACGAATGTTAAACAACCAAGACACGCTGTCGGTTAAAGTGATTACAACAGCATCAGCAGATTTTTCAATAAGTTTGGTTTGAATGGCGGCGATTTTATCAACTGTTGTTTGCCCAGCGTACTCAATCGACTGGGCAAAAATGGGTTTTGATGGTTTGGCGGGCGCATCCTCCCAAACGAAGTCAACCAAATTTT
>Ga0256834_1002345_pt1 | contig 12059 bp, 12 predicted proteins | sample 4281140metaG_FD_190536 | JGI IMG/M metagenome (GOLD analysis project Ga0256834, IMG submission 190536) | Hydrothermal vent microbial communities from East Pacific Rise, Pacific Ocean - 4281-140 | ecosystem: Environmental > Aquatic > Marine > Hydrothermal vents | place: Pacific Ocean: East... | reverse complement strand
TCTTTACAAAGAAATCATTCAAAAAATATATTGCAACAATTATACCAAAACACTGATAATGAGTAAAAAATTAACAAAGCGAAGCGAAGATTATTCAAAATGGTATAACGAATTAGTCGTTAGAGCCGGATTAGCAGAGAACTCGGGCATACGGGGTATGATGGTCATCAAACCTTACGGATATGCCATTTGGGAAAAGATGCAAGCCCAACTGGATAAAATGTTTAAGGAAACCGGACACGAAAATGCTTATTTTCCACTGTTAATACCCAAATCGTATTTTAGCAAAGAAGCCAAGCACGTGGACGGATTTGCCAAAGAAGCTGCCGTAGTCACCCATTACAGATTACGCACAACGGCAGACGGTAAAGGTATAGAAGTGGACCCTGCGGCTAAACTTGAAGAAGAGCTGATAATACGACCTACTTCCGAAACCATTATTTGGGATACTTATCGCCGCTGGATACAATCGTATCGTGATTTGCCTATTTTGGTCAATCAATGGGCAAATGTGATGCGTTGGGAAATGCGCACCCGCTTGTTTTTACGCACCGCCGAATTTTTGTGGCAAGAAGGACATACGGCTCACGAAACCCGTGATGAAGCTGTAGCCGAAGCCCAACAAATGTTGCATGTGTATGGCGAATTTGCCGAAAAATTTATGGCTATGCCGGTTATCAAAGGTGTTAAAAGTGAAAGCGAACGTTTTGCAGGCGCCGAAGATACCTATACCATTGAAGCCTTGATGCAAGACGGTAAAGCCTTACAATCTGGGACCTCACACTTTTTAGGACAAAATTTTGCCAAAGCTTTTGATGTTAAATTTTTGTCACGCGAAGGAAAACTCGAATATGTTTGGGCAACCTCATGGGGTGTATCAACCCGCTTAATGGGCGCTTTGATTATGACCCATTCCGATGATAACGGCTTGGTATTGCCTCCCAAATTGGCTCCCATTCAGGTGGTAATCATTCCTATTTACCGCAAAGCCGAACAGCTCAAAGAAATCACTGCCAAAGTAGATGAAATTATGTCCAAGCTTAAAGCCAAAGGCATCAGTGTCAAGTTTGACGACAGTGATAACTACAAACCCGGGTGGAAATTTAACGAATACGAACTCAAAGGTGTGCCGGTGCGGTTGGCGGTCGGCCCGCGTGATTTGGAAAACGGCACCGTTGAAGTTGCCCGCCGCGATACTTTAACCAAAGAAATTGTTTCTATGGAAAATATAGACGATTATATAGAAAAATTACTCGATGAAATTCAACAAAATTTGTTTAAAAAAGCTGAAACCTATCGTAATGAACACATAACCAAAGTGGAAAGCTTTGACGAGTTTAAAGAAGTTTTGGAAAACAAAGGCGGTTTTATTTCGGCACATTGGGACGGAACACCCGAAACCGAAGAAAAAATAAAAGAACTGACCAAAGCTACCATTCGTTGTATTCCATTAGATAATGAATTGGAAGAAGGTGTGGATATGCTAACAGGAAAACCATCTAAACAACGGGTGCTATTTGCAAAAGCGTACTAGTATTAGTTGGAATGCTAAAATGAAGAATGAAGAATGAAAAATGAAGAATGAAAAATGAAGAATGAAAAATGGATAATGAAAAATGAAAAATAGAATTAAGAATGAAAAATAAATTTGATTAAGTTGCAAAAAACGAATGTCATAGTAGATAAGTCATATGATTTTGCGAAGAAAATAGTAAAGCTTTACATCTCTTTGACCAAAGAACATAAAGAATATGTTTTATCTAAACAGATATTACGATCTGGGACATCTATTGGGGCTAATATCCAAGAAGCACAAGGCAGTTTCAGTAAAAAAGATTTTATTTATAAATTTCAAATCTCACTTAAAGAAGCCAGAGAAACCCATTATTGGTTACGTTTGTTAAAAGACACCGGTTTTATCCAGGAAAATCAAGCAGAAGAACTATTAAATGATGTAAAAGATTTGATTAACATTTTAACAGCCATTTTAATCAGTGCAAAAAAATAGTTTTCACCAAACTTATAATCTTTGATTGTTCTTAATTTTTCATTTTTAATTCTTTATTTCATATAACATGCTCAAAGACAATTTCATCCACCATCTCGAAAACACTTGTAGTGAAATAGAAGGTAAACCGGTCAAGTTGCGTGCTTACGAAAAAATTTACGGTGGAGACATCAATCAAGCATACCGGTTGGCAATGACCGATACCGATTATTTTATCAAAATCAATGCGGCGGATAAATTTGATATGTTTGACAAAGAAGCCAAAGGCTTACAATTACTGACCCAGTCGCAGTCATTTGTAATACCCGAAGTATATGAAGTAGGCGAATTTGAAAACCAATCTTATATTTTAATGGCATATATACCTTCGTTGGAAAATGGCGAACACCCCGAGGATTTTGCACAAAAGTTGGCGGCTTTGCACCAAAACACAGCGGATTATTTCGGTCTGTCATTTGACAATTATATAGGTAGTTTGCCACAAAAAAATACCTACCATACGCAATGGGTCGATTTTTATATACTCAACCGGTTACAACCGCAAATTGATTTGGCCAAAGATATTATACCTAAAGAAATGCTTCGCCGGTTTGACAAATTCTATCAGAAATTACCGGAAATACTGCCGTTAGAACAACCTGCCTTGCTTCATGGCGACTTGTGGAGCGGCAATTATTTTTACAATTTGCAAGGTCAAGCGGTGGTTTTTGATCCGGCTGTTTATTACGGACACCGCGAAGTAGATTTAGCCATGATGCGGCTTTTTGGCGGTTTTAATCCGAACATTTATGTCTTGTATAACGAACTATTTCCCTTACAACCCGGCTGGCAAGAACGGGTGGGGGTTTACCAGCTTTATCCGTTATTGGTTCATGTCAATTTGTTTGGAAAATCATATTTGAACGGTATTGAAGAAGTATTGAAAGGTTTTGTGTAGCTACACAAAACCCTTACATAACATGAGAAAACTGAACTTATTATTCCCGTTTTTCTAATAAATAAACATAACGTATTTTACCACCGATAACCGCTTCAGTATAATTAACATATTTCCAGTTATTTTTATACATAAAATTAAGTGCATCTATCATGGAATTAAATTTTTTGAAATTATCTAATCAAAACTAAAAGATGTCTCAAAAGAAATTTCAATTATATTTTTCCAATGTTTTAAGTTGTTGATATAAATTACTTGTGTTGTAATCAATCTTTTCGAGACATCTTTGAGTAAGTAAATACAGATTATAATTTTTTAATGAATTAACTCATATTCAAATGTTTTATTATCACCTGCTTGTAATGTGAACTTCTTATTTGGATCATTGTTTGAAACCCTATATTGAACTCCGTTAATTGTATGATCTGCTATGACATCATATCTTGCAGGTTTAAGATTGTCAAAAATGGCCTTCCCATTACTATCAGTATCTCCACTTATTTCATCACCAGCATTTTCACCTGTTTCTTGTTCAAGATATAACCAGTCAATATGGCTAACACCTACACCGTTAATTTTGAATATTAATGTTACTTTTGCTGTGCCATTTTTTTCATCATCATTATCATCTTTTTTACAATTCGATAATGAAAATAGAATAATGGCACTTAATAATATTTTAATAAATAATTTTTTCATATTAATTAATTTTAAAGTTACACCTACTTCAGGGTTTTATAGTCGGCTTTTCGGCTTATTCCCGACTTTTTAATATTTGTTTAGATTACAATTTATAAAACCTAAATTGGTATATTTATTATATGTAAATTTTCAACCTTTATAAATCGCACCAACCTTTATTAAGGTAGTATTATTTTTTTTATCGTTGTTTTGTTCTTTTTTAATTTATGAACAAATCAATAACGGATTTAAAATTGTGAAGTATTGTTGATATTTTTGTTGCTACTGCCACACTTTAACCGTTATTTATTGCTCATAACATATTTAGAATACCTACTCCAATTTAATTAAATTGGTCTTATAATTTGTAACAAACTTTATATTATTTTCTTGTATTTTTTTCTATTTCGAGAATGACTTTGATTAATTCAGCAAATCCTATGATGGTTAAACTAATTATACTTATTCCTATGCCTAATTGAATTTGCATCATATCAGAAGAACTGAAACGGTGATGAGGTAATTGAGGTTCATATATCCCTTGATACAAGATAAAATAACCGATACCTATAATTAAAAGAATGTATGCAAATAATTTTAATACATTACTTAAGTTTTTTAAAACCGGGAACTTTTCTTTCATAATAGTAAAATGTTTAATAAATTGAAATTTTTTTCTAAATTATAAATTGAATAAAACACCAAATTGTATCGTATAAGTTCCTCCTCTGCTATGTCCAATTTTTTCTTCTGTTATCAAATATTTAGCTTCTCCTAATAATTTAATATTGTCGCTTATGGCATAATTTAGCCCGCCTCCTACATCAAAAAGAGTTGCATCACGTTTAAAATCAGTTACAACAACAACACCTGCTAAAGGATAAAAATTTAAGGCATCTTTATCACCGAAATTGTATTGTGCATCTAGATTAAACAAAAATGCATCGGAATATTTGGCTAATGAATGCTCTACAGAAGGTGAAATACTAAAAGAATCACTTAAAGGAATTTCAGCATTGACAAGTGCCGATGTAAAACCATCGTAAATACCTAAACCGGCACCTATACCAACTTGACTATAACCATTCATTGTTATGCCAAAAAACAATAATGAAAGAAAGATAATTTTTTTCATAATAAATAAAATTTTAAGTTATGCCTACTTCAAAATTTTATAGTCGGCTTTTCGTCTTATTCCCGACTTTAATTTAAGATGTAACAATAAAAAGTTTTATATTAAAAAGTTAATTTTGAACAGCTTAAAATAAACTTTTATAAATAACTGTTTGGGGTTTAGATTTAAAATATGATTTTGCAATTTCTTTCATGATATCCAAGCGATACTTTTCCATCTTAATATTGTCGTTATATCTTTTTTGTATTCTGTCCCATTCTTTTTTTTCTTTGGCATCAATCTTAGCTGCCGATTGATTGATTAGAGTTTTTGCTTCTTGTCCGCAAGGAGACTCCGGATCAATATATTGTAAATAATACAAAGCATCTCTATAACTATTAGCGGCTAATTTTGCTTTTGCCTTCATGATGTTTCTTTTACATTGATCTTTTTGATAAGCTTTGTATGCTTGAACAGACTTATCTTGTATTCTTGCATAACACTTTTGTGCTTCCCGAGGTATAGTTGAAAGGATTGCGATAGCTTTTTGATACTGTTTCATTTTCATTGCCATATCTGAGTCAGCTATATATTGATTACAATTATTTTCATAATAATTGATAATTTTTTGTTTGCCGCTTTCGATAAACTCTTTTAGTTTTTTATCTCTAGTTGATATTTTTGATATGGCATTTATAATAGCCTTTTCTTTACTTAATCCGGCGCCTGAAATAGATGTAACATAAGAAGAAAAGACACGTCCGGTTTTATATTGTTTAATAAATAAATTAAAATCAGCATTTATTTGATGTATATTTCGCATTCCCTCTATAACGTTATCATCATAGATTTCAAATTTGGGATAAATAAGAAAATCATTAGTGTATCCTTGTCCGGATATACCGTTTTGTGTAACTATATGTTGAATTTTACTTTCTATTTTTGACATAGCTCTTGATGATAGGCCATCAATGTTATCGGGCATGATTATAGAGAGAGATATATTGTTGATGTCGTTAATATCTTTTGTTTTTTGAGCAGATAAGCCTAGGCTACATATAATTAATAATAATATAAAATTTGTTTTCATAATAAGATTTTTATAATAAAATAAGTTCTATTTTTCCTTCGGATACAACTCCTTTTTTTACATCTAACCCTAAGGATTTAGCGTATTTTCTTAATTTTCTTAAAACTTTACTCGCTTTATAATTTCTACCTCTTTGATCTCTTAAAGGTATTCTAAACTCATCAATAACCATTTCATTATCAGTTTGATATTGAATGTGATAATTATTTTTATAGGCGTTATCATCTAGCCAATCTTCAATTAATTCAGAAATTAAATCACCATCAGCACCAATTTCATCATTTAAGGTATGTTCGGAATCTTGGTCAATTAATATTTCTATTTTTATGGGGCGACCATTTTCTACAATATCACCAAAAGCTTCATTCATTCTATCTAAAAAGGGTTCGATGCATGATTCAATTGCTTTCTCGGAAAGTTTGGCAATATCATCTGTATAAAATTTGCCAGAATCTCCTGTTTTATTAGATAAGGAAAGACTAGTTGAGGTGTCATATGCTTGTAAAATTACTTTTACAGAATTACCAGATGGCGATTTTTGAACAAATACTTCTGTGTCCACCCATATATCGGCTCCACTCATTTTAATAGCCATTGTTTTAATATCCGTTTTCATATTACTGTTAAGTTTTATGCTATTTTCAGCATTTTTCAGCATTTGAACAAAATCCTTTGTTTCAAAATTTCTTTTGTCAAAAGCTTCTTTTACCTTTGAAATAGCTATTCTCTTGTTAAAATCATTTTCTAAAACGGTTCTGATATCTTCACCTTCTTTAGTATGTGGAACTACCACTATTGAGGGTTGTGCTTGTTTAACATTTTGTCCAAAAACATTAGATGTAATTATTGCGACTATTAATAATAATATAATTTTATTCATAATTTTTATTTTAAAATCCGAAACTTCTTATAACATGATGGTTTTCCAAATCTTTTTTTAAGGACATTAAATTGATTTTTATATCCTTAACAACCGTGACTAAGCCTTTATTTTTTTGTGGAGGCGATGCCATAAAGCTACTCATGATAAATGAAAGATACCGGCTATCAAAAAAATCCTTTAAATATTGAGGGCTGTTACTATAGGCTTTATTTTCATCTATACCTATAAGAGGTTTTTCAACACCGGTATTGGGGATGCCTCTAAAAAATATTATCTCAAATGCTTTACGTTCTGCGTCATATGCTGCTTGAGATTCATTTTTACCGTATCCTATACTTCTTACTTCAATAGTTTTTCTAGGTTCTTCAGAGATTACACTAACTTGTGCAGTTAATGGTGTTTGAATATTTTTTTTACTACTACAATTTATTGTAAAAATAAGATTAAAAAATATAATTGATAATATTGCTTTTTTGTTCATAAAATTAGTTTTAGTTTTTAGAATAGCAGATTAAATTTGCATTTGCATTAAATTTGGCTAAAATCTCTTTATGGCCTTTCATGACCTTTGCTTCAGAAATTTCATCACCTTGCACTTCTGTAATTTTCAATTTTCCGACCAACAGTTTTCTATCAATTTCTTTATTTCCAACTTTTATTTTTTTAATTTCATATACATCAAAATATTGTCCTTTCTTTACCCCTTTGTTATCTCCTATATCTATTAGAACTGTACGCGCTTTATCTTTTGAAACTTTTGATACTTCTATAATTCTAGTCTCAACCGGGAAATATTTAGCAACAAATTTATCTATGCTTCGCTGCATACCACTTAAAGCATTAAAAAATGCTTTTTGAGGTGTCCCTGCACCTCCTAATGAAGCAGATAATATGGAAGCGCCGAAACCTTGTTTGGCTTTAATCATCTCTGTAGCTAATAATTTACCTGTGGCTACATCTATAACTTTTAATGTCAAGTATATTTTTGCATTGTAACTAACATAACCTTTTTCCGAGACATACTTACTTATAGTAACTTGATTAATAGTACCGGTAACAATTTGTTCTGCTCCTTCTAAACTATTTTGTTTAACTGTTTTTCCATCAATAAAAGCTTCGGATTTTTGTAATTCCTTTTCTTGTTGCAACTTGTCAAAATTTGTTCTATCTACTATTACAAAGCGATTGGTTTTATTAAATGATTCAATAACTTTGTTTTGAATAGCACTAATACCACTTTGATCTAAGTTGCCCGCATTATTTTCAAAGGCGGTAAAAGCAACAACTTTTTTTTGTCCAAATATTGATAGTTGGAATGATAATAAAAAAAGAATAAATATTGTTTTTTTCATAATAATAAGTTTTATTTTGTAACAAAATTAGAATTACATTTATTTATGAAAAATTATTTATGAAATTTGTTGTTATTTTTATGATATTTCCGATGACTTCTATGGTTTTTAAAAAAACAGTAATTTTATAATCAAGAAAATAAATGCAATTATGAGAAATTCCTTTGTTAATTTTAACCGGTGATATGATTTATAAGAAAAATTAATATTTATTAAGAATACAAATATTTCTATTGCATACAAATATTTTTAAATCAAATTACATTAAATCTGATTTGTTTGGAAACAAGACTCTATATTTATTTGAAATCATCAGGTCTCTATCTCTCATGTATTGTTCTTTGGTAATAATTTTGATTTCTTTATTTTTTTTAATCTGAATGATAAGTTCTTCAGGTTTCAAATCATTTTTAAGTAATTTTATTTTCTTTCTTGTCTCTTCATCTATAGTTTCTCTTATAGTATGTCCTTCCCTTTTTTCTTCCTTTACACTAGGTTGTTTAGGCTTTTCTTTAGTGTTTTTAGACAATCCATTTAGTTTCTTTTTTTCTGTGGATTTACTTTCTGTTTTTTTTGTTGTATTATTCGATTTTTTATCATCATTTATTTTTTCCAATATTATATAATAGCCATTAGCGGGTGTATATAAAAAAAATGTTAATGCCAATATTATTAATCTAACAATATATAAAAGAATATTGCCGCTTGCAGCCGGGATTATTTGTACAACCTTCCATCCTTTAGCATTCTCTTTTTTAATTCTTTTATTCAAAGATTTTTGTGGAGATACTCCAAGCATGCCAATTATTCCTCCGGTTAAGGTTACATTTATGACTTTATTAATTTTCAATAGATTTTCATTTGATGTCATTATATCAATATGGTTATCATTTTCTTGAATATCATCGTCTATTTCCGTCTCATTATTGGTAATTAAATTTTTTATGCCTAAAACTATCAAGGCTATGGAAAAAATGATTAGATAATTTTTCGGTACTGAATAAATTCTCAGCATATGTAATATTTCGGGTAGGGTTAAAAATGAGAATAAACCTATTATTATAAATACGATACCTTTTATTTGATCTTTTTTCATGTCTTAATTTTTTTTTATTAATACCTACTTCAAAATTTTATAGTCGGCTTTTCGGCTTATTCCCGACTTAATAATAAAATCAAGGCAATGTAAATAGTTGCTTGTTTAAGTTAAAATATTTATGAAATTTGTTGTATTTTTAGTGAAATTCTAAATAATATATATGATTTTTAAAAAATGTTTTATTGTAACTAATTTTAATATAAATTTTAATATATTTGTGTAATTAATAATTGTAATTTTTTCTATTTAGTAAAAACTACGTTAAATTCAATGTGTTTGATATTTTTTAAATCAATGATACATCGTCTTTCTTACAAAAATTTTTTTTTATACTTGTTGTTTTCATCTTTTATACTATGGGGACAAGATGCTAAATTGGACAGTCTTAAAAATGAACTAAAACAATCATCTACTACAATCGATTCTTTAAGAAACTATTATTATATAGCCTCATATCAGCTTAAATCAAATAAGCCGGCATATATAGACAGCTTATATGTTTTTGCTAATAAATATAATAACAACCGCTTTCTTATAAAATCTTTTGAACTCAAAAATGAATTATATAAGAAGAAGTATAATCAAAAAAAGTCAATTCAATTTGCAAGGAAGGTGTTTCATTATTCTAAAGACACTTTAGATATTTTGTCAGCTCTAAATTTAATTGGAAGTACTTATCATTACTTCCACAATTATGATAGTGCTTTGGTAAATTATAAAAAAGCAATTAATCTTATAAATGATAACAAATTAACCACTAAAAAGAACTATTATAATATAATATCTGTTCTTTACGGAAATATAGGCTTATCGTATTATAATAAAAACGAGTTAAACAAAGCTATTGACAACTTTATAAACCAAAGTAAATTAGCCGAAAAAGACAATTGTCTTGATGCACAAATGAATGCAGTTAATTATTTGGGATTTTCTTATCTTCGACTTGGGCAATCTAAGAAAACAGAAAAATATTTTTTAGAAGTAATTGCAAATAAAAATAAAATAAAAAACAAAAAATATGTATATAATGCTTATAAAGGTTTGGGAATAAATTTTGGAATGGCAGGGGATTATAAGCAATCAATCAAATACATAACCAAAGCTTTAAACATTGTAAAAGAAACGCATGATATCCGACAAATAATGGATAATTACATCAATTTGTCAATTGCTCATCGTCTTAAAGGAGATGTCCAAAAATCAATAAAATTTTCAGATAGTGCTATTACTGCTGCTAAATTAACAAAGGATAAAAAACTTATTAATCATGCAATCACTATAAAATTAGAAGCACTTCTGAAGATAGGGAAATATAATGAAGCAGATAAATTTATTAATGATTTGTTAAAAAATAAAAAAACGGAAGATGTATATGAACTCACAGAATTATATAAAACAGCCTATAAATTTTTTAAAGAACAAGGTCAATCAACAAAAGCCTTATTATATTTGGAAAAATACAAAAAATATTCTGACTCCATTATTAAATTACAAAGAGACAGTAAAATTTCTCTAATAGAAAACAAATACCAAACCGAAAAAAAAGACAAACAAATATTACAACTAAAAGCAGAGCAAACCAAAAAAGAACTGGCTTTAAATAAAGCGCGACAGGAAAAAATAATTTTAAGCGGCGGCTTATTGGCAGCTTTTTTATTTATGGCTATTTTTTCTTATTACTATAGTCGTAATCAAAAACAAAAAGAGATGATTGAACGATTGCAACGTGAATTACATCATCGTATTAAAAATAATCTGGCGACCATATCAGCCATGGTAGATGAACTAAAAAGGAAATACCGTCACAATGATGAGCTACTGCAAAATTTAAATAATCTGAACTCACGTATTTACAGCATCAATCAAATTCATAAACAATTATATAAACAAGCTGATGTGGCCAATCTGTCTATGAGAAAATATGTTGATCAATTAGCTGGAATGATCAGCACTTCTTTCCAAGACAAACCTGTTATCATTGAAAACCAAATACCGGATAATCTTACTATAAAATCTGATAAATCATTGCTTTTAGGATTGTTGATTAATGAGTTTATAACCAACTCATTTAAACATGCTTTTACAAAGCAACAAACAGGTAAAATACAAATCAAATTTTTAAAAAAAGGTCAAGATTATATTCTTCAAATGATAGATAACGGAAAGGGATTACCTCCCGATTTTGATATGAAAAAAGTAAGAACTTTCGGACTTGATGTAATGCAGTTGTTAACCAAACAATTAAAAGGTAAATTTTATTATGACGGTTCTAATGGAATGATGGTGAAAATTATTTTTCCAGAATAAAAAAATAAACAACATGAGATATGAAGAAACATTTATTAATTGTAGAAGATGAAGCATTAATTTATCGACAATTACGCAATTTTTTGGAAGAACAAAACTTTGATATAGCTGATTATACACCTAGTGTTGATCAAGCTTTAATGCGTTTAAAAGAAAAAAAGCCGGATTTAGTTTTACTTGATATCAATTTACATGGAGCTAAAAGTGGTATTGATTTAGGAAAAATCTTAAAACAACAATTTCAAATTCCTTTTATTTATGTAACCGAAAATAGTGATGATCACACGTTTATCGAAGCATTCACAACAGATTTAGAAGATTTTATAGTAAAAACCAAACCGGTAATAGATGAAAAGGAATTACTGCGTAAAATTATGATTGTTCTTAAAAGAAACGAAAAACAAACGGAAAATAATATTGGTTTAAAAGCTCTGACCAATTATTTGCAAGAGTTAAAAAAAGCTTCTCAAATGACAGTTTCTGAGGTTTTTATAAAATATCAAGATATAAAATTTTTAACCACAGATAGAAAAATATTAAATAATCAAAAAATAATGGCAAATTATGTTTGGTTGATCAATAAAGATA
>Ga0256834_1002344_pt1 | contig 12062 bp, 11 predicted proteins | sample 4281140metaG_FD_190536 | JGI IMG/M metagenome (GOLD analysis project Ga0256834, IMG submission 190536) | Hydrothermal vent microbial communities from East Pacific Rise, Pacific Ocean - 4281-140 | ecosystem: Environmental > Aquatic > Marine > Hydrothermal vents | place: Pacific Ocean: East... | reverse complement strand
TTGAGTGTGCAGTTATAATGGTACAAGCACGGGCATTTTTTGAAGTAGCGTCTAGGGTGAATTGCATATTTGTATATATCCTAAGTATTTATAATTTCAGCATTATATCATTTTCATAACTATTGTTAGATGCTGAAAGGTTTAAAAAATAAATATCTACAGTCTAGTTTTAGAAGAATAAGTTTGTTAGCTTACTTGATGTATAATCCATAAAAATTAATTAAAGAGTTATAGTGTCAGATATTCCACATATTCCAGTTTTATATAGAGAAATTTTAGAGTTAACTAGTGATATTGATGATGGAATAATTATTGATTGTACTATGGGTTATGCTGGTCACTCGTCTATGATTTGTAAAGCAAATCCAAATATTAAACTTATTGGGATAGATCAAGATATTACAGCTATAGAGTTTAGCACTAAAAGACTTGAGCCTTTTAAAGATAGAGTAGATATTAAAAAAGGTAGATTTTCACATATAATAAAAGATATTTTAGAAAAATACAATTCTAAAAATATTAAACTAGTCCTTGCAGATATTGGTGTAAGTTCACTTCAGCTAGATCAAAAAGATCGTGGTTTTTCTTATGAGAGTGATAACCTTGATATGCGAATGGATAAAGACTCACCTTTAACTGCAAGTGAGGTTGTAAACAACTACTCAACATCGGAATTAGAGAGAGTTTTACTTGATTTTGGTGAACTGAGAAACTATAAAAAAATAGCATCTGTAATTGTTGCAAACAGACCATTTACATCTGCAAAAAAATTAGGTGAATGTGTTAAACCTCATATGCCAAAAGGTAAAAAAATTCATCCAGCTACTTTGCTTATGCAGGCTATTCGTATTGAGGTAAATGATGAGTTGGGCGAGTTGAAAAACTTACTTCAAGCCTTAAAAGAAGCATCGTTTGAGAATGCAAAAATTGCTATTATATCTTTTCATTCACTTGAAGACAGGATAGTAAAAAAAACATTTAATTCTTGGGCGACTTCGTGTATATGTCCCCCACAAATTATGCGTTGTGTTTGTGGTAACAACCACTCACTAGGTAAAATTTTGACAAAAAAACCTATAATTGCTTCAGAAGATGAACTTAAACAAAATCCGCGAAGCAGAAGTGCAAAACTTAGAGTGTTTGAGATGAAAACAAATGAATTCTAAAGATATACTCTTAGATGAGACCAGAGAAATATTAGCACCTCAAAAAAAACTTGATTTGCAGTATTTTATCTATGTAATATTAATTCTTAGTATGGTTATGATTGTCTTGTTTCCAAAAGTTTACATAACACAACAAATCTATTTCAAAAGTAGAGAGATATCAAAATTAAAATCAGAGTACGATACTTTAAAAGAAGAAAACAAAGTGATAGGTGCTTCAGTGGAAGCAATAAAATATAAAAATCAAGTACTAGATACTATTTTTTAAGGGATATATTGATGTTAAGACGATTTTTAGAGTTTGCTATTGACAAGCCGTTGTTAAATCATATTTTACTTACATTTATAGTAGTGTTGTCAATATTTGCATATATAAATATTCCAAAAGAGATTTTTCCACCAATAAATATGGATAAAATTAATGTTAATGGTGGATATGCAGGTACTTCAGCAGATGTTTTAGACAAGATGGTTGTTAAAACAATTGAAGATGATTTGCAAAATATAGATGAACTTGATGTTGTTAAAACAATTATAAAAAATGGTTCATTTTTTATAAGAGCTGATATTAAACCAAATTCAGACAATATTATGGTTTTAAATGAAGTAAAAGACATAATTAGTGCAGCTAAAAAAGATCTACCATCAGATATGGCTGAGCCAATTGCAAAAATCAAACTACGAACTTATCCATTGGTTCAAATTGCTTTAGCTGGTGATGTTGATAAAAGGGTACTCTTAGCTAAGGCAGAAGAGTTAAAAACTAAACTAAGCGTATTAAAAGATTTAAGTGAAATTAGTATTCGTGGAGATGCTGATGAAGAGTTGGTTGTAAAATTAAATAAACAAAAAATTCAAGCATACGATCTTAAACCAAAGTTAGTTGTTTTAGCATTAAAAGATTTAAGCTCAATCTTTCCAATAGGTACAATCAAAGAAAAAGGCGCACATCTTTATATATCTACATATAATGGTGAAAAAACTAAAGAAGATTTAGAAAATACTATTATCAATATTGGGGATGTGAGAGTTAGAGTTGGAGATATAACTGATGTATCGTTTGAATTAAGTGATGGTGCAGAAATTTCACACTTTAATGGTCAAAAAAATGTAGCTTTAAATATTACAAAAGCAAAAACTGGAAACTCAATAGAACTTGCAAAACAGATAAGAGAGATACTAAAAGTATCAACACAAGAAAATGCAGGTATTAAGTATGAGATATATTCTGATACGTCTATTTGGATAAAAAACCGTCTAAATGTAGTGTTCTCAAACATAGCATTTGGTTTGATGTTGGTTTTTATAGCTATGTTGGTTTTTGTTGATCGTGGAATCGCTATAGTTGTAGCTATAGGTATCCCTGTAAGTTTTATGATAGGTTTAATTGTTACAGAGTTAATGGGGGATAGTATAAATATGCTCTCCTTGCTTGGAGCTCTAATAGCCCTTGGTATGCTGGTCGATGAAGCTATAGTAGTAGCTGAAAATATATACAGGCATATGGAAGAGGGGATGGAGCGTAGAGAAGCCGCAATTGTTGGTGCGATGGAGATGTTTCCAGCAGTATTAACAGCTACATTAACGACAGTATTTGCATTTTTGCCAATGTTACTTTTGAGTGGAGATATGGGGATGTTTATAAAAATAATTCCCATAATGATTTCTGTTTTATTGTTATCATCACTTTTTGAAGCTTTTTATTTTTTACCACTACATGCACATGATTTTTTAAGAGTAAAAAAATCAAATAATTACACAACAAATATATGGAATAAGCTCTATTCTTGGCATGAAAAAACATTACGCTTTGTATTTAAAAAGAAAATAATCTCTTTAGTAGTGATTGTTACATCAATACTTTTTGTTACAGTGATTTTAATAAAAAACTCAAAATTTCAGCTTTTTCCAGATTTTGATAACACACAGATTCATGTATATGGAAATGTAAATGTAAATAATGAACTAAAAGGTACAGAAAAGATTGTTGCTGCATTAGAAAAAGAGCTTTTAAAAAATATGTCTGATGAAGATAAATCATCTATAACTGGTGTTATTGGTTTTAAAATGAATGCAAAAAACCATATAGATACTGGTGAAAATATGTTTCATATATTTATTGATTTACATGAACGCGCACCATCAAATCTATTTGATAAATATATTAGTCCACTTCTCTCTCTTGATTATGATGGAGATATTCTTATACGTGAACGCGCTGCTAAAACAATAGCTAAAGAGATAGATATTATAGTAAAACCATTTAGAGAATTAAAAGATGAAAATGGGAAGCTATTTGAAGAGATAGTTGTTAAAGTGCCAGGAGCTGGAATAATAGCGCACGATATTGAGATTAGTCTTAGTTCTAAAAACAATAAAAATATTATTGAAGCGATAGATTATGTTGGTGAAGAGCTATCGAAAATAAAAGGTGTTACAAATATTGCAAATGATGCAAATATTGGTGAAAGAGAGTTAAAACTTCGTGTAAACAGATATGGTCAAGAGTTGGGATTTAATGAGCAGATGATATCAACTGAGCTTCGCTCATACTATCTAAAGGGTGAATACGGAAAAATGTTTGATGAGAGTGGGTTAGTGCGTATTAAAATAGAGAGTAATATAAATGAGATGATATCCTCTATTGATACAGTTGAGTTGCAAGTTCCATCAACAAACCAGTTTGTAGCACTTAGTGATATATGTGATTTTATCTACAAACAAGATTTTGTAAAACTAAAAAAAGAGGACGGTATCCGTATTAGGAGTGTTTTTGCATCAATAGACAAAAATATCATTACATCTTCGGAAATAATTGCTAGGATGCAAGGTGTATTTAAAAAGCTAGAAGATGATGGTTTTATTGTTGATATTAAAGGTGAAGAAAAAGAGAATGCAAAAAACAAAAGAGAGATGATGCAATCAGCTTTAATTGCAATCTTTTTAATTTTTATCACTTTAGTTTGGCTCTTTGATTCAATTAAAAAACCACTAATTGTTATTAGTACTATTCCATTAGTTTTGATGGGTGTATATTTAGGTCATTTGATAATGGGAATAAATCTTACAATGCCAGGGATGATAGGTATAGTAGGGCTCTCAGGAGTGGTTGTAAATGATGGCTTAATAATGGTTAATTTTATTAAAAAAGCTAAAAATATAGAGGAATTAATAAAGTTAGCAAAAACTAGATTAAGACCAATATTATTAACATCTATTACTACAGTATTAGGTTTGTCAACTCTAATCTTTTTTGCTTCTGGACAAGCGGTAATACTCCAACCGATGGCAATATCTTTAGGTTATGGAATTGCATGGGCAACTTTGCTAAATCTTGTCTATGTCCCACTTTTATATGCAGTTTTATATAGGATTAAAGACCCTTTAACAAAAGTTTGACTACAATTGCAACATTAATTTAAATGGAGTGTTTTTATGCCTGAACTGTTTACCTTTATAGGGGCTGCTTTTGGAGTGTCTCATCATGCAGACCCAGAAGCTTATAAAAATGTTATATATATGTTTCACATGTTACTTGCTGCTGGTATTGCACTAGTTCTTGTAAAGATGGCAATGAGAAACTTAAAGCAAGTTCCAACTGGAACTCAAAATGTAATGGAAGCATATATATCTGGTGTTTTACAAATGGGTACTGATACTATGGGTAAAACTGAAGCTCGTCGTTATCTTCCTCTTGTAGCTACTATTGGTCTTTTTGTTTGTATTGCTAACCTTATTGGTATTGTTCCAGGTTTTGAAGCTCCAACAGCATTTTTAGAGTTTGCTTTTACTTTAGCTTTAGTTGTATTTATTTACTATAACTTTGAGGGTATTCGCCGTAACGGTGTTATAAAATACTTTAAACACTTCTTAGGTCCTGTTTGGTGGTTATACTGGTTAATGTTTCCAATTGAGATAGTATCTCACTTCTCAAGACTTATATCTTTATCTTTCCGTCTTTTTGGAAATGTAAAAGGTGATGATATGTTCTTGATGGTAATCTTGATGCTTGCTCCTTGGATCCTTCCAATGATCCCATTTGCACTTCTTACTTTCATGGCATTCTTACAAGCTTTCATCTTTATGATGTTAACATATGTGTACCTAACTGGTGCAGTTGTTATGGAAGATCACTAACGAAATTATTTCATATGCTTCAAGATAAATTTGATAAAATTATAAGTTTTTTACTTGGAGCATCATGGGCTATAGTTATTTTTGGTGCTTTAATTACATTTAAAACCTTTTTATTTTTAGGTTTAAGCACCTCAGTTTTTTTAACCCTGCTTTTTATAGTTACATCACTTTTTATGATTTTAGCTCTTGATACATTTGCAGTAAATAGACAAAAACTTGCTGAAGCTAAAAAACAAACTAAACTTTTAGAAGATATCTATGCGAGACAAAACTAATGTTAGACCCAAAAATTAGAAAAAACATAATTAGTGGTAAAAATGTAGCAATAGTGTTAAAGCAAGACCAATCTAGTAACATACTTACTTATGGAATAGTACGAGATATTTTAACTTCTAGTGCAACTCACCCTCATGGTATAAAAGTTCGTCTTATGAGTAGAGAAGTGGGACGCGTTAAAGAGATTCTTTGATATAAAAAGATAGTTCTAAATCTATAAAACCGAATTTAAAGGAATAATTAGATAAAATAAAGGTCATATTATTTATTTATCTAAGGAAATCTATGTTTGAAGTAGTTATTGGTCTTGAAGTTCATGTACAACTAAACACAAAAACTAAACTTTTTTGCTCGTGTCCAACGAGCTTTAATCATAAACAAAATGTAAATACTTGCCCAACCTGTTTAGCACTGCCCGGTGCCTTGCCAGTCCTAAATAAGGAAGTTTTGCATAAAGCGGTAATGTTAGGTACTGCTATTGGAGCTACTGTTAATAGTACCTCTTATTTTGACCGTAAGTCATACTTTTATCCTGATTCTCCATCGGCATATCAAATTACACAGTTTTATACACCAATTATACAAAATGGTACTTTAGATATTGACTTTGAGGATGGTACTCATAAAACTATTCGTATTGGTTTTGCTCATATTGAGGCTGATGCTGGTAAAAATATTCATGATGGCGATATCTCAAAAGTTGATTTAAATCGTGCGGGGACACCACTTTTAGAGATAGTTTCTCAGCCAGATATGAGAAGTGCACAAGAGGCTATTTTATATCTTAAAAAACTTCATTCAATAATTCGCTATTTAGATATAGGTGATGCAAATATGCAAGAGGGTTCATTTCGCGTTGATGTAAATGTTTCTATCCGTCCTAAGGGGGATGAAAAACTCTATACACGAGTAGAAGTGAAAAATATCAACTCTTTTAAATTTATCCAAAAAGCGATAGAGATAGAGGTCTCTCGCCAAAGTGAAGCTTGGGAAGATGGTGTTTATGAGCAAGAAGTATCTCAAGAAACTCGGCTTTTTGATCAAATTAAGCAAGAAACTCGTTCTATGCGTGGTAAAGAGGAAGCTGCAGATTATCGTTACTTTCCAGAGCCAGACCTACTAAAAGCAGTAGTTCCTGATGATATGATGGAGCTATACTCAAAAATTCCAGAACTTCCAGATGCTAAACGTAATAGATTTGTAAAAGATTATGGCATGAATGAATACAACGCAAATGTTATAACTTCATCTATAGAGATGGCACATTTTTTTGAGGAGATGATGGAGCAAGAAATTAGTGCTAAAAATGCAATAACTTGGTTAACAGTAGAACTTCAAGGTCGTTTAAAAGGTGATATAAATATAACTAATTCACCAGTAGATGCTCAAAAACTTGGTTTTTTAGTTAAGCGTATTGAAGATAAAACCATAAGCGCAAAAGCTGCAAAAGAGGTTCTTGATAAGTTAATGAGTGAGAACTTAGATGTTGATGGTGTAATTGATTCACTTGGGTTAAAACAAGTAACAGATATGGGAGCTTTAGAGGTTATGTGTAACGAGATTATAGATGCTAACCCTCAAAAAGTAGAGCAGTATAAAGGTGGTAAAGAAAAACTTTTTGGTTTCTTTGTTGGTCAAGTTATGAAAGCCTCTAAAGGTAGTGCAAATCCTCAAGTTGTAAATGAAATTTTAAAAGCAAAACTAGGATAAGAAGTTTTGCTTAAAAATCTGTTAGTAAATATTGCATATTCAATTAATACATCTAAAAAATATGCAAAAACTAAGCATTTTTTTTATAATCTATTAGAAAATCCTAACTATAAATATAAAAAATATTTTGATATATTTATGATTATGCTTATATTTTCAAGTGTAATTATATTGTTAAGAGAGGTAAAATCGCAGGTAGATGATTCCCTTTTATTTTTTAATAACTATGTAATCTCTATTATCTTCTTTATAGAGTATATGTTAAGACTTTGGATAAGCAGCAGTGTAACAAAAATTATTATTGAGCAAAGTGAACATGATGCTATGCTTGGAGAAAAATTTCATTTTTTTCGCCCTTTAAAAGAGATACTTAGGGTTAAATTTAAATATATCACCTCTGTTAAAGCTATCATCGACCTATTGGCAATTATCCCATTTTTCCATCACTTAAGACTACTCCGCTTATTTATACTTTTTAGAGTTTTTAAACTTTTTAGATATGCAAAAAGTATTCAAACTTTTACATCTGTAATAGCAGCAAAAAAATTTGAGTTTTTTACTCTTTTAATTTTTGCATCTATCATCATTTTTGTTTCATCTGTTTTAATTTATGTGATGGAGGCAAATCATCCTGATTCTTCTATAACTACACTTTTTGAAGCAATATATTGGTCAATTGTGACAATTTCAACTGTTGGTTTTGGAGATATCACCCCTGTAACACAAGAGGGAAGGGTAGTGGCAATATTTGTTATTGTTGCTGGTATTGCTGTTTTTTCATTTACAACTTCTCTTATTGTTACAGCATTTACTGAAAAATTAGATGAGATAAAAGATATGAAAATCATAGATGATGTCTCAAAGTTAAAAGAGTTTTATCTTATTTGTGGATATGGTAGCGTAGCAAAAGAGGTAGCAAAAAAACTTAGCAAAAGTTTTAAAGTTATTATTTTAGATGAGCATAAAGATATGGTAAATTTAGCTATAAAAGATGGGTTTACTGCCCTAAACTATCCCCCTGGCAGTATAGATAGTTATAAAAAACTTCGTATTAAAATGGGAACTCAGGTTAAAGCAATTCTTTGTTTAAGCCATAGTGATGTAGAAAATGTATATACAGCTCTAACTGTGCGCTCTTTTAATAAAGATATATTTATTCTTTCAGTATTAATGAATGAAACAAGTAGAAATAAATTAAAATTTGCTGGAGTAAATGAGCTAATATTTGAAAAAGAGTTAGTTGGAATGATCGCAAAAGAGTTTATTGGTCAGCCAGTTGCATTTGAGGCTATTCATGCTTTTCGCTCAAATTTAAATGGTATAGATATTCAGGAGATGGTTATAAACGCAAGGGTACTTAGTAGTTTTAAATCTATTGGTGAGATTCAAAATAAAAAATATAGAATTATCTTGCTTGGAATCTATAAAAAACAAGAGGCTAAATTTTTATTTAATCCAGCTGATAGTACTGAATTAAAAAATGGTGATCTTTTACTTATAATAGGAAATATACAATTTATTAAAGATTTTAATAATTATTTACATAAAAAGGGCACAAGATGAAACATAAAAATGCCTTGGTATTTGGATATAACGAATATGCTTTTGAGATAGTTAAAAATATTACATCAAGTTATAAAAATATACATATATTTAAATTAGAAGAAAATACAAGTGTTGTTGATAAAAAAAATACAACATATGAAGTATCTTCTTTTGATTTAACAGACAATTGGGATGAAATAGAGGAAAAAATAAACATAGATGAGTGTGTAGCTTTTTGCACACTAGAGGATATGGCAGAAAATATTTTTTTAACCATATCTTTAAGAGACAGTTTTAAAGATTTAAGTATTATAGCACTAGCTAAGGATAAAGAGAGTGCCACAAAACTAAAATTAGCTGGTGCATCAAGGGTTGTGCCTCTTACTCAAACAACAGCAAATGTGATAGTTGAGATGTTAGAAAAACCAATAGTTACAGAGGTTTTGCATAGTATTTTGTATGAACAAAGTGATTTGCAAATAGCACAAATTAAAGTAGAAAATTATCATCTATTTAAAGAGAAATATCCAGCAGAGATAGATTGGAGCAAGGAGCACGGTATAATTGTTGTTTCAGTGGTTGGTGAAAATGATTTTACAGAGTTTATATATTCAGCAAAAGCCAAACATCATCCAATTAAAAATGGTGATATATTTATAGTAGTTGGGTATGAAAAAGATATAATTAATTTTGAAAAAATAATAGGGAGTAGATGTGAATAAAATAGGTGTAATAGGGGCTGGTAAGTGGGGTTCAGCTTTAGCATTTGCGCTTAGTGAAAAAAATGAAGTTTTTATTACCTCTAGGACTCCAAGAGATCTGAAAAATTTTGTTTCATTAGCAGAGATATTAAAATGTGAGTATTTGATAATTACAATACCAGCTCAACATCTATCATCATGGTTAGAAAAAAATTTTGTTTATAGTGGACAAAAAATTTTAGTAGCATCAAAAGGTATAGAAGCATCAACTGGTCGTTTTTTAAATGAGATATATAAAAGTTATGTCCCAGATACAAATATAGCCTTTTTATCAGGTCCATCGTTTGCATCAGAGGTTATAAAATCTTTACCAACTGCTTTGGTAATTAACTCATTAAATAAAGAGTTATCATCTGATATAGCTTCACTTTTCCCATCATTTATAAAAACATATACTTCAACTGATGTGGTTGGCGCAGAGGTAGCCGGTGCGTATAAAAATGTAATAGCAATAGCAGCTGGCATATGTGAGGGTTTAAGTCTTGGAAAAAATGCGGCAGCGGCCTTAATATCTCGTGGTTTAGTAGAGATGCAAAGATTTGGAGTAGCTTTTGGAGCAAAAAAGGAAACATTTAGTGGTCTTGGTGGTGCTGGAGACCTGTTTTTAACAGCTTCATCTCCCATGAGTAGAAACTTTCGTGTAGGACTTGGGATATCACAAGGAAAATCACAGAAGAGAATACTAAAAGATTTAGGTGAAGTAGCTGAGGGAATTGGTACAGCATACGCTCTAAAAGAGATCTCAAAACAAAAAAACCTTTATCTACCAATTGCTAAAGAAGTTTATGAGATGTTAGAGGGAAAAAATCCACAACAATCTTTAAAAGATTTACTTGCAAGCTAGGGGTTGTAAGTAAAATCTAATGGTAGTTGCATTACAAGATAAACACAAGGAAAAAACAGTTGTCAATTTATAAAGATCAGTTTATTAAAATATTTATCGCCATTTTTATCGGTGCTGCAGTATTTGCAATTTCAATAAATATATTTACAATGACACAATCAGCACTTCTTGGCTCAATCGCTTTGTTGGTAACATTGTGGACAAATGAGGGGTTGCCATTAGGTGTTGTTTCATTATTGCCTATCATCCTTTTTCCAGCCTTTTCTATTTTAGAGACAAAAGCAACAACTATAAACTACTCTCATCCTATTATCTATTTGTTTTTAGGTGGTTTTATGCTCGCTATTGCGGTTGAGAAAACAAATTTGCATACTTGGATTGCGGATAAGATGTTGGCAATATTTCCGGCTACTTCAAAAGGTATAATCTTCTCTTTAGTAATTACAGCAGGGATGTTAAGTTCAGTTCTTTCAAACACAACAACTACTCTTTTGTTAATATCTATAGCACTATTTTTAACTGATAATCCAAAATTGAAAATGAGATTTGCACTAGCTATCGCTTATGGTGCTAGTGTGGGTGGAATATTGACACCTATTGGTACACCTCCAAATCTGATTTTGCTTGGAATTATGCAAGATAAAGGGATGGAATTAATCCCATTTTTACAATGGATGATGATGGTAGCACCTTTGGTTTTTATGATGTTTTTTGTAGTAGCTTCACTACTAAGTATTGGTGTAAAAGAGATACCAATAGAGATAATTAAAAACAACCAACCACTAGATGCTAATCAGAAAAAAGTTTTATATGTCATTTGTGGATTAATAACACTTCTTTTATTAAATGCTCCGTTAAAACCGTATTGGGATGGGCTAGGATTAAGTGAAGCTGGAATATTGCTTGGATTTGGTTTGTTGCTTTTTGCTCCACCGTTTAATATTCTTGATTGGATGCAAGATAAAGGAAAAATTCCTTATCGTATTATGTTTTTATTTGGAGCTGGATTTTCTATTGCAAAAGCATTCTCACATACAGGTTTAGCTGATGAATTTGCTTCTTATTTGTTGTCTATGACTGATTTAGCACCTATATTGTTACTTTTAGCAGTAGCTTCACTCATAACTTTTACAACTGAGATAACTTCAAATACAGCACTTATATCAATAATGTTACCTGTAATATATTCAGTAGCAGAACAAAGTGGGATAAATACAACACTCTTTATGATGGTAGCTACTGTTTGTGCAAGTTACGCTTTCATGTTGCCAATCGCTACAGCACCAAATGCGATTGCTATGAGTAGTGGGGTTGTTAGTATAAAAAATATGGCAAGATACGGTGTTTTTTTAAATCTAATCGGGATAGGACTAATTGTCCTAATAGCCGAATTTTTTTGGAAAGGCATCATTCATTAAAACGATAAATGAACAAGTCCATTTATCTACGTTAACACTAAGTTTTCCTCAGCGGAAGGCTCAAGTGCGTAAACCGCACTTACTTACTAAAAAACTGATAAGGAAAAAAATGATAGTACACATAGTTATGTTTAAGTTCAAAGAGGAACAAAAGCAAGAAAATATTTTATTAGTTAAGAGTAGTTTGGAGGAGTTAGTATCTAAA
>Ga0256834_1002343_pt1 | contig 12063 bp, 12 predicted proteins | sample 4281140metaG_FD_190536 | JGI IMG/M metagenome (GOLD analysis project Ga0256834, IMG submission 190536) | Hydrothermal vent microbial communities from East Pacific Rise, Pacific Ocean - 4281-140 | ecosystem: Environmental > Aquatic > Marine > Hydrothermal vents | place: Pacific Ocean: East... | reverse complement strand
TGCGCGCATCAACTGAGAAAAAAGAAGCTGAAGAATTGTTTCCAAAAGTAGTGGCAATGCTTGATAAATTGGCTAAAAGTAACATTATCCATAAAAATAAAGCAAGCAACATAAAATCTAAATTAGCAAAGCACGTGGCAATGCTATAATTTTATTAAACACAATATTTAAAAAAAAGCACTCTATATAGGGTGCTTTTTTATTTGCTGAAGTATGCTTTTAGCTAAATATTATTACCACTCATAAGATCGATTAGCATCTAATCGTATAAAAATAAATAGAAGTACTGTAAACCCCCAAAGTGCTGAGCCTCCATAGCTAAAAAAAGGTAAAGGAATGCCTATAGTTGGTAATAATCCAATAACCATTCCTATATTTATCGCAAAATGTGTAAAAAATATAGACGCAATACTATAACCGTATACTCTACTAAATTTAGACTTTTGACGTTCCGCAATATGTATTATTCGTAGTATAAAAAAAATAAATATAAGTATAACAAAAACACTACCTAAAAACCCCCATTCTTCACCTACCGTGGTAAAAATATAATCGGTTTGTTGTTCGGGTACAAAATCTCCTTGAGTTCTTTCCCCTTCCAGAAAACCTTTTCCTGTTAATCCGCCAGAGGCAATTGTAATAACAGATTGATTTGTATTGTAGCCAATACTCTTTATATCTTGTGTTTTTCCCAATAAAATATTAAACCTATTTCTATGGCGTTGTTCAAAAACGTGGTTGAAAACAAAATCCACACTAAAAATAAAAAAGATAGATATTAAATATAAACTCAAAAGTTTAACCCAACCCTTTTTAAAAATTTTTTTCCTATAAAAATAGACAAGTGTTATTATAAATAATAATGTTATTCCTATAAGTGTGTGTGTATAGCCAAAAAATAGTGTTATTATAAATAAAAAAACAAGTGCAAATGCTCCAGTAATATAATAAATAGGTAATCCTTCTCTGTATAAAACAAAAAGAAAGGCTGTATAGACTATTGCAGATCCTGGATCTGGTTGAAGAACAATTAAAACAGCTGGAAAAAATAATATAAGTGATGCCTGTATTTGAGTATTCCATTTTTTTAAATTAAACTGTTTGTCACTTACTAATTTAGCTATGGCCAGTGCGGTTGCAGCTTTTGCAAACTCTGAAGGCTGAAGGCTGAATCCACCTATATTATACCATGAAGTAGCACCATTAATATTTTTCCCAAAAATAAAAAGCCCTATCAACAATATTAAGCTACCGAGATAAATAATTGAAGCATATCTTTCATAGAATTTTGCATCAAACATTAATATTAATAGGATTATTGGAAAACTTAAGGTAATCCATATAAGTTGTTTCCCATATTCAGTAGAAAAGTTTATTAGATTGAGATGATTATCAGTAATGGTGGCAGCATAAATATTGATCCATCCTAAAAAAATTAAAATGAAGTAGAAAAGGATTAGAGACCAATCAATTCCATAAAAGATATTATTCTTTTTAATTCTCAATGGCTAGATTTTTTGTTAATTGTTTATCATATTCATCTTGTAAACTTCCGTTTAACATTCTTTTTTCAACCCAAGGCTTTGTGGTTTTACCAGTTAAATATTTCTCAATCATTAAACTAGCAATTGGGCCTGCCCACCTTGAACCCCAATATCCATTTTCAATAAATACAGCAATGGCAATTTTAGGATTGTCTTTAGGTGCAAACGCAATAAAAACAGAATGATCTTGGCCATGTGGATTTTGGGATGTTCCTGTTTTACCACAAATTTCAATACCTTTAACTCTAGATGATCTTGCTGTACCATGAGGGTTTTCGAATACATCAAATAAGCCTTCAATTACAGGGTTAAAATATTGTTTGTCAATTGTTGTATATTTAGGTTTGGTAAATTTATCATCTAATTTTTTTCCTTTGATTTTTTTAACTATATGTGGTGTGAAATAGAAACCTCTATTGGCAATGGCAGCTGTCATATTTGCCAGTTGAATGGGAGTGGTTAATATTTCACCCTGACCAATAGCATTAGATATTGTAGTAACAGCTCTCCAGTTTCCATTTGGATAATATCTATTGTAGTAATTTCCATCTGGAATCAACCCTTTTTGTCCGACAGACAAATCATTATTTAAAAAATTCCCCAAGCCAAAGCTTTTTACATGTTTACTCCAAACACTCATACCTTCGAAAGGAGTAGGGTATTTTTCTATAACTTTTCGATAGGCGTTAGAAAAATAACTATTACAAGAACGGTATATTGCTTTATTTAAATTAACAGGACTTCCATGTGTTCCGCAATGACATTTCATAAATGCTTCTTTTCTTGAGCCATATCTATAGCCCCCAAAGCATTTAATAGTAGTGTTGGTATCTATAACCTGCTCTTGTAATGCTGCTAATGCAGAAATAATTTTAAAAGGTGATCCAGGAGGGTATTGAGCTTGTAACCCTCTGTCTAGAAGCGGCTTATTAATAGTGTCTAAATAAAGTTTTGTAAAATTTTTAGAACGTTCTCTACCAACCATTAAATTAGGGTTATAAGTAGGAGAAGAAATCATTGCTAATATTTCCCCACTTGATGGTTCTATTGCAACAATTCCTCCACGTTTATTAGCCATTAAAGCCTCTCCGTATTGTTGTAATTTAGAGTCTATAGTTAATGTTAAATCTTTTCCAGGTATTGGTAGTGTGTCATAAACTCCATTTTTGTAGGGTCCTATTTCTTTGTTGTATCTGTTGCGTTGTATGTATTTTACCCCTTTTGTTCCACGCAGATTTTTTTCATAAGTTTTTTCAACACCAGCAGTTCCTATTAATTCACCTAATTGATAATATGGGTTTTTACGAATCATACCTTCATCTACTTCACTAATGTAACCTAGTACATTTGGAGCAGAATTTATAGGGTATTCTCTTAAAGATCTTTTTTGAATATAAAACCCTTCAAATTTGTACATTTTCTCCTGTAAATAAGCATAGTCATTTTTAGAAAGTTCAGCCAAAAAAATTGAAGGAATTCTCGTTGAGTAGTTCTTTGCTTTATTCATTTTTTTTATAAAATCATTTTTAGTGATTTTTAATAAAGAGCAAAATTCTAAGGTGTCAAGAGGTTTTACTTCTCTTGGTATAACCATGATGTTATAAGAATGCTGATTTGCAACTAACAAAACACCATTTCTATCATAAATATACCCTCTTTCGGGATAATTATAGGTAATTTTAACTGCAGAATTGTTTAGTGCAGAGATAGTATATGAATTGTCTAATATTTGTAAATAAAAGAGACGTAGAATATAAACTATTCCTGTTAAAATAATTATAAAAGATAATAAACCGGTTCTTTTCATTTATTTCTTTTTGGTAAATAAGATAATGCCCAATACACTTAAAATTATTGTAAAAATACTTGTAAAAATAGTGTTATAAAATACAGACAAAAAAGCATTAAAACTAAAATATTCTAGATTAAATACAATAAAGTGATGTATGAGTGTTAATATTGTAATGTATAATAGTGTTTTACTAAAAGGTATTAACCTAAGATTAAAAAGAAGATAATCAAAATCAGATTTTCTTAAAATAGTTTTTAGTATAGGAAGCCTCACAAAGGCAATAAATAATGTGGCTGCAGCATTGACACCTCCTGAATCTGAAAAAAAATCAACAGAAAGACCTAATAAAAAGCTACCAATTAGAAGTAAAGTTTTATTTTTTCTAAAAGGGAATAGGAATACCCATACGATGTAAATAAAAGGATTAATATAGCCAAATAAGTTAATATGGTTAAAAATCAGTACTTGTAAAAGTACCAAACCAATAAAACGAATACTATTTAATCCTATTGAACTATTCATTATTTATTTGTTGTTCTAATTTTTTTTGTTCAATTTTTTGAAGATTTTTAATTACTTCAGCGTAGCCAATAGCGCTCATATCATTAAACAGCAATACGTTTATTTTTTGATATTGATTATTTTCAAATGTAAAATCTTTTATGATTCCTACATTAATTCCTTCAGGAAACATAATCGATTTGCCACCTGTTACAACGGTGTCTCCAATTTTAATTTTAGCTTGCCTAGGTATGTCAACAATTTGTGTTATATTATAATCTTCTCCATCCCAAATTAAAGTGCCAAAATGATTGCTGTTTTTTAAATGTACATTAATTTTAGAATTTTTGTTTAAAATAGAAATAACAGTTGAAAAATTGGAAGATGTATTTTCAACTATACCAATTATACCTTTACTGTTTATAACACCTAAATCAGGAGTTAAACCTTGTTTGCTTCCTTTGTTTAGTGTTAATGTGTTATTTCTTTTGGTATAATTATTATTTATAATTTTAACACTGTAATATACGTATTTTTGAAAATATTTTGAAGAGTCAATTACGGTAAAAATTTCTTCATTATAATTAATTCCTTTTTGTTCTAGCAAATTTTTTAACCTTACATTCTCTTCACTTAGAATCTTATTTTCAGATTTTAAAAGAAAGTACTCATTTATAGAATTAACTTTATTATAAATTTCCCCACTAATAAAATTTGCAGAATTGATAAATTTACTTGTATGGTAAGAATGGTGTTGTATGGTTAAAACTACAGCTAAAACTTCTAACAATAAGAACAGCAGAAAGTATCTGAATTTTCTAATAAAAAAAAATATTTGCTGCATATATTAACTATAGAAAGTTAAACTATTTCATTAATACATTTTTGTATTTTTCAAGGTCTTTTAAAGCAATTCCGGTACCTCTAACAACTGCTCTTAAAGGATCTTCAGCTACATAAACAGGTAAATCTGTTTTTCTTGATAAACGCTTGTCTAAACCTCTAAGCATAGAGCCTCCACCAGCTAAATAAATACCAGTATTATAAATATCTGCTGCTAATTCAGGAGGTGTTTTTGAAAGGGTTTCCATTACGGCATCTTCAATACGTAAAATAGATTTATCCAATGCTTTTGAAATTTCTCTAAAAGAAATCTGGATTTGCTTAGGTTTACCACTTAACAAATCACGTCCCTGAACTAACATATCTTCAGGAGGAGTTTCTAAATCTTCGGTAGCTGCTCCAACTTGAATTTTTATTTTTTCAGCAGTCCGTTCACCTACATATAGGTTGTGTTGCGTTCTCATATAATAGGCTATATCAGAAGTAAATACATCTCCGGCAACTTTAACAGATTTATCACAAACGATACCTCCCAAAGCAATTACGGCAATTTCAGTTGTTCCACCTCCAATATCAATTATCATATTTCCTTTAGGTTTCATTATATCAATACCAATACCTATAGACGCTGCCATTGGTTCATGAATTAAATAAATTTCTTTTGCATTCATATGTTCTGCAGAGTCAATAACTGCACGTTTTTCAACTTCAGTAATTCCTGATGGAATACAAATAACCATACGTAATGATGGTGTGAAGAACCTTTTTTTAATACTTGGAATATTTTTGATAAACTCCTTTATCATTTGTTCTGAAGCTTCAAAATCAGCAATTACTCCATCTTTTAGCGGTCTTATTGTTTTTATATTTTCATGAGTTTTTCCTTGCATTAAGCTAGCAGTTTTGCCAGTTGCAATTATTTTGCCTGTAGATCTATCTCTTGCTACAATTGATGGGGCATCAACAACAACTTTACCGTCGTGTATTATTAGTGTATTTGCAGTACCTAAATCAATGGCAATGTCTTCGGTCAAAAAGTCGAAAAAACCCATATTATATTAATAATTTTAAATTTTTAAATCGGAATTTCACAAAGTTACTAAAATTAGTGTTTAAAATGACGTGTTCCCGTAAATATCATTGACATTGAATGTTCATTACAATAATCAATTGATAATTGATCTTTAATTGAGCCTCCAGGTTGAATTACTGCTTTAATCCCAGCATTATCTGCAATTTCAACACAATCTGGAAATGGAAAAAATGCATCACTTGCCATTACAGCTCCATTTAAATCAAATTTAAAGTGATTGGCTTTAGTAATAGATTGATTTAAAGCATCAACACGACTGGTTTGGCCAGTGCCACTTGCAATTAGTTGTTTGTTTTTTACTAAAACAATTGTATTTGATTTAGTATGTTTACATATTTTTGATGCAAAAAATAAATCTTCCATTTCTTTATTTGTTGGCTCTTTTAAAGTAGAAGTTTTGATAACGCTAACATCATCTGTTTTGTTGTCTTTCTCTTGAAAAAGAACACCATTAAGCGCAGTTCTATATTGAGTTTTAGGTAATTCAATATTTTTTTGAATTAAAATGATTCTATTTTTTTTACCTTTTAAAATATTTAATGCTTCATTGTTATAGCTAGGTGCAATTACAACTTCACAAAAAAGTTTATGGATTTCTGTAGCAGTTTCTAGATCAATTTCTTTATTTGAAATTAAAACGCCACCAAAAGCAGAAATAGAATCACCCGCTAATGCATCAATATAGGCTTGTTTTAAAGTATTTCTTTGAGCCAAGCCACAGGCATTATTGTGTTTTAAAATAGCAAAAGTAGGAGTATCATTTTTAAATTCTTGAATTAAATTTACAGCAGCGTCAACATCTAATAAATTATTATAAGAGAGCTCTTTACCGTGAAGTTTGTCAAATAGAGCTTCTAAATCGCCAAAAAAGTAGCCTTTCTGATGAGGGTTTTCACCGTAACGTAAAGTTGAGACAGTATCAAAACTTTCTCTAAAAGTAAGTTCACTTTTGTTTAAATAGTTAAAAATAGCACTATCATAATGACTTGAAATAGCAAAAGCTTTTGCAGCAAACTTCTTGCGCTGCTCAAGGGTTATTTCACCATTGGCTTCAGTAATTATTTGTGAAAATTCATTGTATTGGTTCATTGAAGAAATACAAATAACATCTTTAAAATTTTTTGCTGCAGCTCTAATTAGTGAAATACCACCAATATCAATTTTTTCAATAATATCTTGTTCAGAAGCACCGCTTTTGACGGTTTTTTCAAATGGATATAAATCAACGATTACAATATCGATTTCAGGAATTTTATACTCTTTTAATTGTGATAAATCATTTTCATTGTCACGTCTTGATAAGATTCCTCCAAAAACTTTTGGGTGTAGTGTTTTTACTCTACCTCCTAAAATAGAAGGGTATGAAGTTAAATCTTCTACAGGAATTACTTGAACTCCTAGGTTTTTAATAAATTTTTCAGTTCCTCCGGTTGAGTATATTGTAATTTTGAGTTCTGCTAGCTTCTTAACAAGAGGTGCTAAACCATCTTTGTGAAATACAGAAATAAGTGCAGATTTAGCTTTTTTAGTAGTATTCATAAGTTGTGTTGTTGGTGTTAGGCAAAGCTAATAATTATCAACAGTTTAAACAATACTAATTGCGTGTTAATTTTACTTTTTACTTTTTATTTTTCCATAGAAACTATTTACCATTTCGCTATAGTTTTCTGAAGTGTGTTTAGGTTGGGTTTTATGTAGAATTTTATCTAAAAATGGAATTTTTTTCAATAAATTTTTATTTTTAATACTATGTTTTGGATGGGTTTTTTGCATTTGTTGGGAGGTATTTTATTAAAAATTAATCAAATAAAACTTATCTAATTCTCAGCTACCTTTTCCAAAACAAATATAATACTATTTTAAAATAAATCAGCTACTTTTTTACATACAAATTCAAGTAATAATTCATCATTTTTTGTAAATGGATTAACGGTATGAGAATCAATATCAATTTGACCAATATTTTTACCATTTACCAAAATTGGAATTACAATTTCACTTTTTACCTTAAAACCACAAGAAATATAATTGTTCTGTGCTTTTACGTCTGGCACTATAAAGTTTTTATTACTAATAGCAACTTGACCACAAATGCCTTTCCCAAAAGGAATTAGTGTATGCTCAGTAGGTTCCCCAGAAAATTCAGCCAGTTTTAATTCTTTTTTATTCCCATTTTTAAAATAAAAACCAACCCAATCATAATAATTAATTTCTTGTTTTAAATAATTGCAAATGGCTTGAAGTTTATAAGAAGTGGTATCATCACCTTCAACAATTGTAGTTATGGTTTTTTTTAATTGAGGAATGTTCATATTAATTTGTAGTTTTATGCAAAATTAAAATTCTTTTTTGGTGAAAAGCAATAAAACTGTAATATTCTTTTTGATTAAATTTTTTGGAGCGTATTTTCTGTTGTTTTTATTATATTCAGTTTATCTAAGTAAAAATCAAAAAACTGAAGGTATTTTTGCTTGCGCTCCCATAACTAACACAGTAGCTAAACAGACTCAATTCTTATTAAATAATTTAGGGTATAGTGCAGGAATTGAACAAAACACAAATGAAGTTTCTATAAATTTATTTATAAATGATAAATTAGTAGCTCGTGTAATTGAAGGATGTAATGCCATAAGTATAATTATTTTGTTCATTTCCTTTATTGTCGCTTTTGCAAGTAATTTTAAAGCAACTTTTTTATTTATTATTGTAGGAAGTTTACTCATATATATTACTAATGTTTTTAGAATTGCTATCATAGCAATTGCTTTGTACAAATATCCTGAATATCAATTTTTTTTGCATGATATTTTATTTCCAGTAATAATTTATGGTATTACATTTTTACTTTGGTTTGTATGGATACAAAAATTTTCAAAATTGAAAAAGTGAAAAGAAAGATTCAAATATTATTAATTGTATTATTATTTTTATTACTAATTGCTGTTAGAGTTTTTATACAACCTTATTTCTATGATCCGTTAATTGAGTATTTTAAAAATGATTATTTACATACTGTAGTTCCAAATCTAGATTTTTCTAAATTTTTTCTAAATGTTTTTTATAGATATACTTTGAATACTATAATTTCATTGGCAATTATATACCTTTTTTTCAATAAGTTAAAAATTGTGTTTTTTTCAGTTAAGTTTTATGTAATTGCTTTCGTAATTTTTAGTTCAGCACTTTTTGTGTTTCTTAAATTAGATTTTGATTATAAATTAATATTTTATGCTAGAAGGTTTTTAATTCAGCCACTATTTGTGTTTTTATTACTACCAGCATTTTATTATCAACAATTAAAAAAGTAAAAGATTTTTATTACTTTAGGCACATAATTAATAAATTAAAATTATGAAAAAAACACTTTTTATATTTGTTGCAATTCTCTCATTCTCACTTCTGTTAACAGCTTGTAAAAGAGATAAAAAGGAAGATGTTAAAGGGGTGAAAGCAATGGAGGAAATGAAAATGGAAAACCATGAGAACCATGACCACAATACTAAAAAAATGGCTTCAAATGTTGTGTATCAGTGCCCAATGGATTGTGAAAAAGGAAAAACATACGATAAGGAGGGTTCTTGTCCTATTTGTAAAATGTCTTTAAAAGAAAAAATGGTTAACACTGAGGAAGTAAAACAGGAATAAAAGATAAAACCTCTTATTTTTAAAGAGGTTTTATCTTTTTATTACAATAAATTCAGTACGCCTATTTATTGCATGTTCAGTGTCAGAGCATTTTATATTATTTTTACATTTATTAAGTAATTTAGTTTCCCCAAAACCAGTAGCTTTTATCCTGTTTGAATCAATTCCTTTTGAAATTAAATAATTTTTGGTTGCATTAGCTCTTTTTATGGTTAGTTGTAAATTATAATCATCAGGCCCCCTGCTATCTGTATAATAATTTATTTCTATTTTAATAAAAGGATTTTGATTCATGTTATATATTACTTTGTTTAATTCAAGCTTAATTTTAGTATTAATTTTAAACTCATCCAATCCAAAAATTATAGGTTTGGTTTCAATATATTTAATACCATTTTTCTCTTTAAAGGGTATTATAGGTTCTATGCTAAGGTCTAAATTGTAATCTAAATTATTTTTATCTGATAGTAAAATAGCTTGTTTTGTTTTGGTGTAATTTAATTTTGTTACGAAAACAGTATAAGGTTTACTGCATTTAGCATTAAAATAAAAAGTCCCTATAGAATCTGTTATAGTTTGTTTAACTTCTTTTGAGTTAAATTTCAACAATACAGAAGTATTGGGAATAGGATTGTTTGTAATGTTTTCTTTAACGACTCCTTTAATATAATTTTCACATGTGAGAGGTTCAATGTCAATATTTAAATTTAAAATTTGATTATTTTGATTATCAGTTTTAAGTTGAAATGATTCTAAATAATTATTTTTAAAAACAGAAAGTTTGTATGTTGAAGAGCAGTTTAATTTTAAGGTATAAATTCCATCTTCCCCAACAGTATATGAATTAATTACGTAGTTATTTTGATACAGAGAAATTGTGGTGTTTGGAAGTGGTTTTTTTGTTGTTTTATCTCTAATAACTCCAGTAATTGTTTGGCTACAATTCTTTTTTTCTAAATTAAAGGTGAAGCTATTAGTTGCATTTCTAGCCTTACTGATTGATAATTTTATTGAATTTGTTTTATATTGTTTATGCACTGTTACAATTTCATACTTAGAGGCACAATTTACATTAAAGAAAAATTTCCCATTGTCACTAGTTAAGGTTTTTAATACTTCATTACCTCTTTCAAGTAAAATAACTTGAGAGTTAGCGATAGGAAGTTTAGTAATCTTATCTAAAACAATTCCATTAACAGTTTGGCTACAATCTAGCAAATTAAGTTCAATATTTTTATTAAGTGTAATATTTCCCGTTGCTTCAGTATCAAAATTTATTGATGTAGTGAAGTATTTACTATTACTAGCTACTATTCTATAACTAGAATTACAGTTTAAACCAAACGAAAAAGTACCATTTCCATCGGTAGTTATTTTTTTAATTTTAGTTTTCCCTTCGAATAACGTAATTTGAGTGTTAATTAACCGAGCCTTCGTTTTTTTACTTATAACCATTCCATTTACAACCTGTTTACAATTGGTTACTCCCAAATAAACATCTTGTTTTGTATTAATATTTTTTAAAGAAGAGGTTTTAAAGTTAATTATTTTTATAAAATTATCATCTTTAAAAACTCTCAACTCATAGTTTAAATTACAGTTTACTTTAAATGAGTATGAACCATTTTTGTTAGTCTGAAATGATTTAATTTTAGTATTCTGATAGTATAATGAAACGGTACTGTTTGGTATAACTTTATGTGTATTCACATCTAAAACAGTTCCTGAAATTTGCTGGTAACAATCATTCCTTTTTAAAAATAAATCTTTTTTTAAATGAAAATAATTAGGTTGTTTGTTTTCAATATAATCTGTTAAAAAATAATAAGAATCATTAAAATAGTAAGGTTTGCTTGCTACAATTCTGTAGTTTGTAACGCATTGAAATTTAATAAAGTAACTGCCGTCGTCTTCAATTTTAAAAGTTTCGACCTCAACATTATTAATATAGAGTTTTAAGTTGGCACTTATAGGTTTTTTAGTTTCTTTATCTAAAATATTACCACTTATTGTTTGAATACATTCAGGCTCCAAAACAAAATCATGAATAATTATTTTATTGTTTTTTGATGTTGATTTAAATTTATAAATATCATTTATAAAGTTTAATTTATGGACTTTAATATAATAATTGGTGTTGCACTTAATTTTAAAATTAAAAATACCATCTACCCCAACTTTTAAACTTTTATTTTCTTCTCCATTTAAGTAGAGAGTTACTATTGTATTATTAAGAATTTCACCAGATAATTTGTTGCTTATTTTCCCTGTTATTGTTTGATGACATTCTTCTTCTTCAAATGTGCTAGATTGAAAAATAATTGTATTTATTTTAGTATTGAGTTTTTTTTCTAAAGCAATTGGAGTATAATTTGAATTATTAGTATACAAGGCTGTAAATTGTTTCACTTCATTTTTAGCGAATAAATTTACAATCAATATAAAAGATACAATTAGTTTTAAAGGTTTCATTTTACAATACTCTTTTAACTATTTTAAAATAATATCAAAAAACAATAAAATAATTATTACAATTCTATTTGAGGCTTTAATTATAATTAATAATTTAAAGGGGTAAGAAAATAAATAGAGAGGATTATGCACATAAATATAGAATCTATTTTTACAAGAATCAAATATTTTAT
>Ga0256834_1002342_pt1 | contig 12070 bp, 11 predicted proteins | sample 4281140metaG_FD_190536 | JGI IMG/M metagenome (GOLD analysis project Ga0256834, IMG submission 190536) | Hydrothermal vent microbial communities from East Pacific Rise, Pacific Ocean - 4281-140 | ecosystem: Environmental > Aquatic > Marine > Hydrothermal vents | place: Pacific Ocean: East... | reverse complement strand
TAATTTTCTCCTGGGAATTCTTGTTAAATCGTAATGTAAAATTTACCGAAAGTCTTATATAATGCGTGGCTTGAGTAAAATGATAAGCTCTCGTTTTCTTGCTGTCTTTTCTTCATAACCAAAGAGGTATTTGAAGAAGGGGAGGTTTGAGGTACCGGGAATAAAGGTGCCGTCGGCATCATCTACACTTGAGATCAACCCGCCGATAACCAGCATTTCACCATCTTTAACGCGTACGGTGGTGCTCATCTCTCGTACATTAATGATGGGCAGGCCAACCTGACCAAGACCGACATCCCTGTACTCAATGGGTTCTTCAAGTTGAGAAGTTACCGGAACCAGATTGAGTATGATTTCTTTGTCATCGAGGATATTGGCTGTGAGCGCAAGGCCTACACCGGAGAGAACTCGCTGGGTTTCAACGGTATAGGAAATGGTTCCAGTGTCGTTGTTTACATCAGAGTCGATGGAGTCAATGTAGGTCACGTTACGACCCACTGTGATGAGTGCCGGCTGACCATTTAAAACACTGAGTTTCGGGTTGGAGAGAATGGTTGTCTGACCCTGCTCTTTTACTGCATTCAGAAAAGTGTCAAAGGTGAAGGCAGCCAGAGAGATAGCAGCAGCACCACTTCCGGTGATGACGGTGGCGATATCTGTTCCCACATCGGTGACGGAATCAGCCACGGAGCCTGCAGCATTGGAAATAGTACGGGTTGATGTCGTCGCATCGTCAGTAACTGTCAGGGTACTGTTATTGTTATAGGTACTGTTCCAGGTATTGGTATCACTGTAGTTGTCTTTTCTGACTTCAGTTCTGGTCCGACTGAAGTTCATGTCGCCGCCCACGGTGAGACTCTTGAGAAGCATGTTCCAGTTGAGACCGATTGAGGAGTAGTCATTAAGCTGCACTTCTATGATCTTGGCTTCAATGGAGACTTGTTTGTACAGTTCTTTTTTCAGGTTATCAAAGTACACTTCAAGCTTGTCAAGCAGTGGGCGGGGTGCGTGAACAGTCACCAGACCAACCGGTTTATCAATGGTGTATCTGTTTCCTGATGCTGAGACCTGTCTGGTTACCATTGAGGCTTCTGTCTCGGCAGGAGTGGTGCCGTCGGCATTGGCTGTTGCATCACTTGCTGCCGCAGCCATATCGGGAGTTGCTGAAGTTGACCAGGTGTCAAGGATGGCATCCATGTTGTCCTGAATGTTTTTCCAGATATCAAACTCGTTTCCCTTGGAGTCCAGGCGAATGGTTCCTTCAATGTTACTTGCGGTATCATTACTGCCAAGAACGTTGCCACCGGTTGCCGTCTCGTAAAGCTGTTTGGTAAACGGCATGGCAATATGAAACTGCCTGGTCTCTTTATAACGGACAACAATGGTGGATCCTCTCATCTCATGGTAGTAGTCCACCTGACGCAGGAGATTGTCAATGGCATCATAAAAGTCGTCATTGGCACTGATATCCACATCAACAAGAACATTCTGATCAACATCACTGGCCCAGGAGACATTCATCTTTTTGAGGGCTGCAAGGCGCTTCAGGATATCCCATAGCGGCTGAGGACCCTGAGTTGAACGAATGGATGCTCCAACTTTAATGGAAACGTCATCTGCCACTTCGGAAAGGCTTTCCTTATTGCCGCTGTTTACCAGATATGTTGGCTTGGTATACTGGACAGGGAGACGGTTTTCTCTCTTGACCTGTTGTGCAGGTGCCGGTGGTGCTTCAGGCAGGTCAACTTCTGGTTCCGCTTTATCCGGAACACAGGATGAAAGAAAAAAAGTCAGGACAAGAAGGCAGCTTAACTGCACTACTGGTTTTTGAAGCTTCATGGAAAACCCCTTGGGCATAGAAAAAGATAAATTTTTGCTCATCTCTATTTGTTGTTCAGTGAGTTACTGTTCAATCTGATTGTCTGTCATGGCAATACGGCCACGGATATATTTCTTTAATCCAGGAACCAGCTGATATCCAGAGTACAACAGCGCCTTATACTGTTCTGTGGCCTTTTTAGTCTGGCCCATGGTGTCGTATAACCGTGCTTTTGCAACCATGGTGTCAACGGTATCACTGTAGTTCTCAGAGTACTTGTCAAGAAGTTTCAGGGCAGCCTCTGGCTGGCCTTTCTCCTCACTGAAAGCCGCATAGCTGATAAGAGCTTCTTTCAAAGGAGGTTCGCCGGTGATGCTCTGGGCAAAATATTCCATTGCCTGGGGGATCTGTTCCATATTGGCTGAGGCGATGGCAGCATAGAGCGCGGCCTGATGGTTGTTCTTGTCAATTTTCAGAGTCTCTTTGGCATAATGAACACATTTTGCATTCATTCTCAGACCGACAAGGTAGATTGCCGCAAGCCTGTTTGAAATCTTGGCGTTTTGAGGCCACAGCTTAAAGGCTTTCTCGTAGAGTGCTGCAGCATCTTCAATATCGTCATTGTCCTCTTCAATCTTCGCTCTGCGGAGGAACTCTTTGGCCTGCATAATTTCTGCAGACTGATTGGTGGACTGCTGAATAATAAGAGCTTCTTTCTCAATGACATCGGTATCCGCTTCAAAGGAGAGGTTGTCAGTTGCCCGTTCAGGCCATGAAAATTCCATCTTGGCGGGATAAATAACGATGGTGTTGTGACGCTCTTCTTTTTTGAGATTCTTGAGATTTAAAATGATATCAAGGGCAAAATCCCAGGGCACATCATTTAAGGCCAGGGTCAGTGAACCGGTGACTGATTCATCAACAATAATATTGATATCACTGATTTGACGGAACAGCCTGAAGACATTATGGATGTCTATTTTATAGAAATCAACACTGATACGAGTGGCTTTATAGCCGGAGAACTCAAAAGAGTCCTGCATGGCATCAGCTGCTGTAACAGTTTCACCAGTATCCTGATTGGTGTTGCTTAACGCTGATTCAGAAGAATCTATCAGAGCATCAAGAGTCGGATCAGACGCAAGTTCCTGTCCACCTGCAGCTTCAGGCGCGGGCGGCGGGGGAGGAATCTGGGCTGATGTCTGCGGTACACCTTTCTGCTGCATTGGTGCAGCAGGTGTTGTGGATGCCACATCCCCGGGCGCTGCTGAATCAGTGGGGCCTGCTGGAAAGAGGCGAATCGATAAATCGTTCTCAACCCTGTCAACCTTATAGGTGTGGCCTTCGTCCAGAGTGATCTCAAAACGGGTTATTTGGGGGGCTTCTTCTGAAAGGGTCGTTATTTTTAGCGAGGCAAAATCATTTGCAGGAAGAATATCAGCAACATTGATAGTAGATGCAAGGTTTGCGTCGGCAATATCAATGACCAGACGTGGCGGCGAGAAGAGCTCGAACATGGTATACGCCGGTGCGCTTTCACCTTTGAGTACAATGAGGAGACTGTTGTCCATCAAGTCAGCCTGGATATCCTTGATATTGTATCCTCCTGTCTTGGCAGCTTCAGGCGCAGCCTGGGCACTGGCTGCCATGAAAAGAAAGAAAGAACAGAAAATGGTCAGATAGTATGTGGAAAGTTTCTTATACATTGTTTATTCTTCTCCCTCTTTCTTGAGGAGCATTACGATTGTGTTTGTTAACTTCTTTCCCACTCTGGTAAAAGCGGTTTCTTCGATTATAACTTCATTGTTTTGGATTGCTGTGATGACACCACGTTTTCCAATTTTCATTCCCTTGTGCAGGATATAGCCCTTCCCGGTTGTATCCTCTGCCATGGCAAAATCATTGTTCTTGGCCATGACGATGGCAACCAGCTTCAACTGTCCGGGTTCAAACAGCTGCATTCCGGAGAGTTGTTCTGCAACGGGGATGATTTCGTTAATATTTGTTGATGCCGCTTTTTCTGTTATGAACGGCACAAACGGGTCAGGTCTGTTATCTGTGCGATATTCAAAAGCCGCATTCAGAGACTGATCAGGTGACATCTGGTCTTTCTGAAGTGGGCTCTCCGAGGGGGACTTCTGTTCCAGGGCAGCATGGGCCGGAGAGACAAGGAAGGCCATACTGAAGAGGAGAACCGATGCGGTTCCATACAGCAGTCTCTTTGTTGTAAACGTTGACTTTTTCATGGTAGGCAGTTAATTCCGACGTTTTTTCTTCTTCTTCTTTTTTTTCTTCTTGTCGTTCGGGTCAGCAAGTTTTTTGTTGGTGAACTGATAGGTTACAAGACGAAAGCTTGACTCCAGCAGCATCTCACCGGCGTCCTTTTTCGGGCCACCCATGTTGATATTGGCCACAGTAACAATCCGGTCCAGCTTACTGACCTGATCAAGAAAGCTGCCCATGTTATGGTATGGGCCCCGTACTTTGATTTCAATGGGGATCTCTGAATAAAAATCCTTTGGAATCTCCGCGATGGGTTTGAAGGTGAGGAAGTCCAGCCCGGACCCTCTTCCCAGTGCGGAAATATTGGTGAGCAGGCTGGGAATTTCTTTCTCTTTGGGGAGCAGCGTTGCTGTCTCTTCAAAGAGCTGTTCCATTGCTGCCAGCTCTTCCTTCAGTTTACCCTCATTGGCCGCCTTTATTTTCGCAGCCTGAAGTTTTTTGATAATTGATGCCTTCTCTTTGGCAAGTCTGTTGCTTTCTTTCACCTGAGGCTGGAAAAGCGCAAAGTAAAAGAGGACCACAGGAAGCAGAAAGAGAACCACTGCAATAGTAATCTTCAGCTTTTTATCAAGCGGAATGTATTTTTCGTCTATGAAGGTCGCAAAAGCGTTAGTCTTTTTCATATACCGCAGTATTTACTGTGAGTTCTTGTTTGCTTTGTCCTGAGTTGTCTCTTTGGGACTGATAATTGTGCATGCCAGTTCGAAGCTCTTTAAATCACGGCCTGACACTTTTGCCAGTGAAGCATTGGAGAGGTTGACTGAACTAATAAAAATAGACTCTTTCAATGCATCCATGAACTGGGCAATTGTCCTGTTATCCAGGGCTACACCACTCAGTGACAGACGGGCCCCATCCTGTTTCAGGGATTTCAGCCACATTCGTTTTGAATCGACCTTTCTTGCAATCTCATCTAGAATATGAACTGTTATTGCCGAATCTCGTTTGAGCTTCTTTATAATTTCGATCTTTTTCTCAAGGGATTTCTTATCCTTTGCCATTTTTTGCATTTTGGCAATGATCGGATCGTATTTTTTGTTTTCCTGCTTCAATGACGCGATGGACGTCTCAATACTTTTGATCTTGATCGACTGGAGAAAACCAACCGCTCCCAGAATGAGAAGAAGAAAAATAAGCAGAGTGATAAAGCTTATTATCTGGTTACGTGCTTTGGCACGTTTTTTCAGCTGGCGTATGGGAAGGAGATTAATTCTTAGCATAATTACGGCCTATATAACTGAAGGTCGAATGGCAATTCCTGTAGCTATCGCCATCTCCGGCCCAATATTTTTCAGATAATCCGGGTCGATTTTTTTCGCATTAACGGTCATGTTGCTGAATGGATTAAACAGCTCCACCGACAAGCCGGTTTCATTGGCCAGAAAATCAATGAGGCCGGAAACCTTTGACCCGCCTCCACTGAGAACCAGTCTGCCCAACGGGTCATCCGGGTGATTTGCATGGTACAGATCTATTGCCTTTTTGATCTCCAGGACCCACTGGGTGCAGGTGCTGGAAAAGATATCGGCAATTTCCTCCTGCTTTTCCTCTGCAGGAGTATGACCCAGCTTCAGGGCTTCCGCCTCTTCAAATTCCAGGTCAAAGGCTATCTGTATCTGTTCGGTCAGTTGTCTGCTTCCAACCACAATATCTCTGGCAACAACTGAAACACCTTTTGAGATGATATTGATGTTCATCTTTGATGCACCAATATCCACCAGAGCGACATTTTCATCCTTGGGATAGTTGTATTCGTAAGTGTTTTCAAGGGCAAAGCCGTCCACATCGACGATAACCGGCTTGAGATTCATGTCTTCCAGCATCTCAAGGTAATCATCAACGATCTCTTTTTTGGCAGCAACCAGCATGACATCTGTCCGGTCCAGACCTTCATCGTTTGTTTTGAGGTCCTGAAAATCAAGGTAGACATCGTCAATATCAAAAGGGATGTACTGTTCCGCCTCTGAAAGGATATGCTCTTCCAGGTCTTTTTCAGTCATCACGCTCAGGTTGACCTTTTTAACGATTACGGAATAGCCGGAGATGGAAAAACCGACTTTCTTTTTCTTGATTTTAAGATTTTTGAACAGTTCTGAAATGGTTTTGCCAACAATCTCGGGGTCATTCAGGGTACCATCATCCACTGCCCCTTCCGGCAGAGTCGCACTGCCAAGATTGACGACTGCATAGGCCTTGTCGGTTCGTTTTAACTGGCAGACTTTAATAGCATGCGAGCCGATGTCGATACCGACCACAAGGTCTTCATTGGAAAGAAAAGGCAGGTTCATGGGTATTAGTTTATATGATGAAAAATAATTATATCTGCAATCTCAATATTTCATGTGATTACAGGCATTGGTGACTAGATTATATTAAGGACACAAAAAAAAGTGTTTGTCAAGGAGGGGGCGCCGGAAATTGCATATTTTCTTGCTGCTAAAACAGGTAGTTAAGAAATGATGAAAGGGCTGTAGTAGCATATTTGCACCACATATAGCTGTTTGACCGTGCCATGGCTCATTATATGGTATAGTTGCTTTTTTTGTCTCTATACACTGAAACTACTGAATTTATTTTATTTGTGTGAACTATTTAGGTGGGTGTCTTGAAATAGATCTTCGTTTCGAGTATTTTTGTTCCGGTGTGCTGCCCTTTATTTCTAAATTAAACCCTGTTGAGCGGAGTGTATAGTTGTGGATGGTGTAAAATCAGAGAAATCAGTGGTCCGTGAGTATACCGAAGCAATCATTATTGCTGTCATTCTTGCTCTCTTTATCAGAAGTTTCATTGTTCAGGCGTTTAAGATTCCGTCGGGTTCAATGCTCCCGACGCTACAGATCGGGGATCATCTGCTGGTAAATAAGTTTATCTATGGTGTGAAGATGCCAAAGACCGGATGGATGCTGATTCCCTGGAAAACTCCCCAGCGTGATGAGATTGTGGTCTTCAGGTTTCCCGAAGACAGGAGCATCGACTATATAAAGAGGGTGGTTGGAGTTGCAGGTGACACCATTGAAATCAAGAACAAACAGCTCTATATAAACGGGGAGGCAACAAACAATCCCCATGCCCACTATACTGATCCCGATATTTTGCCGGCATCTGCCGGGCCGCGTGACAACATGGGGCCGGTAAAGGTCCCTGAAGGTTCTCTGTTTGTCATGGGAGATAATCGTGATAACAGTTGGGACAGCCGTTTCTGGGGTTTTGTGGATTTGCATGATGTCCTGGGGAAGGCGTTCATACTCTACTGGTCCTGGGATTTAGAAAAACCCCTGATGTCCGTTGACCGTTTTGCCTCCATCCGCTGGAGCCGTATCGGTGATCTGGTGCGCTGATCAGCTGATGCCCCGGTGCGCAATCGTACAACAGAGTAAAGGGGAATAATCCCGGTTGTTTCCTGTGAAAAATATATAAAATCAACACACTATGATACCTGTTGCCAGGTTTTCTTCACGGATTCAGGGAAGAAGGAAAATATGAACAGAGATTACAGATTCGAACATAAGCATATTCTGGGCATTGAACAGCTTTCAGCTGCTGACATTTTTCATATCCTTGATATTGCAGTTTCATTCAAAGAGATCTCTAACCGGCCGATCAAGAAGGTTCCCACCCTTAAGGGAAAGACCATCATAAACTTCTTCTTTGAGCCCTCCACCAGAACCCGCCTGTCCTTTGAAATTGCCGCCAAGCGAATGAGTGCCGACACCTTTAACATTGCGGCATCCACAAGTTCTGCCACCAAAGGTGAAACCCTCATTGACACTGCCAGAAATCTTCAGGCAATGAATCCTGATATTATCATTATCCGTCATGGAAGCTCCGGAGCACCGGGGCTGCTCACCCGTCATGTGGGGGCCTCGATCATCAATGCAGGAGACGGTACCCATGAGCATCCCAGTCAGGCTCTGCTTGATACCATGACTGTTCGTGAGCATAAGGGAGAGATTGAAGGACTTACAATTGCCATTGTGGGTGATATTGCTCACAGCAGAGTTGCCCATTCCGACATCCTTGCATTTACAAAACTTGGTGCGGAAGTTCGGGTGGCCGGGCCTGCCACCTTTATGCCGCCCATGGTCGAGTCTCTCGGGGCACGGGTCTGCAGCTCTGTTGCAGAGGCGGTGACCGATGCCGATGTTGTCATGGCACTGCGTATCCAGAAGGAGCGGCAGGATGACCCGCTTATTCCTTCATTGAGGGAGTATGCACAGTTTTACGGCATTAACCGTGCCCTGTTGACAAAATATGCCAAGCCCGATGCCTTGATCATGCATCCCGGGCCCATTAATCGCGGGGTGGAGATGAATCCGGACGTTGCCGACGGAACAGGGTCGGTTATCCTGGAGCAGGTGACCAATGGTGTGGCTGTCCGCATGGCATTACTTTACCTGGTAATGGGTCAGGAGGGAGCAGAATAAATCATGACAAGTGCAAAGACCATAATATTACAGAATGGGCGCATCATCGATCCGGCTGCCGGTCTTGACTGCAGCGGTGATATCTGGCTGCGGGATGGGGCCATTGTTGCGGCACAGCCGGATATCCCGGATGGCTCCGAAATTTTTGATCTGCAGGGGAAGTGGATTGTCCCGGGCCTTATTGATATGCATGTCCATCTGCGGGAACCGGGAGAGGAGTACAAGGAAACCGTTGAGTCGGGAACCAGGGCTGCTGCTGCCGGAGGCTTTACTGCGGTTGCCTGTATGCCAAATACCAGCCCGGTCAATGACTGCGCCTCTGTGACCCGTCTCATCCTTGAGGCGGCCGCAAAGCAGGGCTTAGCCAGGGTGTACCCGGTGGGAGCCATCAGTCTGGGCAGTAAGGGCAAGGGGCTTGCCGAGTATGGTGAGTTAAAGGATGCAGGTGCGGTTGCTGTAACCGATGATGGTCTTCCGGTGCTGGACAGCCAGCTGATGCGGCGTGCCATGGAGTATGCAGGAAGTCACGGGCTTCTGGTGATGTCCCATTCAGAAGAAATTTCTCTCAGCCGCAATGGTTCAATGAATGAGGGCGTGGTCTCCACCCGTCTTGGATTGCGCGGTATTCCCGTGGCAGCCGAGGCGATCATGGTGTATCGCGAGATCGCCCTTGCCGAACTCACCGGACAGCGCACCCATATCGCGCATGTGAGTACCGCTGCTGCGGCAGAACTTATTCGTCAGGCAAAGGCGCGCGGGGTGAAACTGACGGCTGAGACTACACCACACTACTTTACCCTTACCGAAGAGGCGGTGGCTGACTATAATACCAATGCCAAGATGAATCCTCCTCTGCGTACTGAAGATGACCGTCAGGCAATCATCAAAGGGCTGCAGGATGGCACATTTGATGCCATTGCCACAGACCATGCTCCCCACTCTGTTCTTGAAAAAGAGCTTGAATTTGACCGGGCGGCCAATGGAATAATTGGTCTTGAGACATCCCTGGCACTCTCCCTTGCCCTGGTGAGAGAGGGCCTGATTGATGTGGTGCGGATGGTGGAACTGATGTCCGTGGCTCCCGCCCGCATCCTGAACGTTCCCGGTGGCAGTCTTGCCGAGGGAAGTGTTGCCGATGTCACTGTGATAGACCCTGAACGGGAATTTGTTTTCACAGAGGAATCCATCTTCTCCAAAGGAAAAAACTCCCCCTTTCTGGACTGGAAACTTCAGGGCAAGGCGGTTTTGACCATCATGGACGGCAGGATCACCCACGATGAATTGAGCTGATTCTGTTAGTTTTTTCCTGGCTTTTCCGCGTACTCTGTGGGATCGTCAATCCCTGCCTGACTAAACCCCCTGCTGCGCAGGACGCAGGCGTCGCACCTGCCACAGGCCTTATCTCCTATCGGGTCATAGCAGCTGTGTGTCCTTGCATAGTCAACCCCGAGTTTCATTCCTGTTTTGATGATCTCCGCCTTGCTCATTCTGAGCAGTGGGGCGTGGATATGAAAGCTGTTTTTTCCTTCCGTTCCAGACTGGGTCCCGAGATTTGCCATTTTTGTGAACGCATCCAGAAATTCCGGTCGACAGTCAGGATAGCCCGAATAGTCAACGGCATTGACTCCGATGAAGATGTCCGTTGTTCCGAGAACCTCGGCCCAGGCGAGAGCGTGGGAGAGAAAGATGGTGTTTCTGGCCGGTACATAGGTGATCGGGATTGTCTCGTCATCATCTCTGTCTTTGGGGACTTCGATGTCATCGGTGAGAGCCGAACCGCCGATTTTATCAAGGTCAAGGTTCAGGACAAGATGTTTGCGGGCCTTGCCGGCAATGGCCAGTTTTCTGGCTTTTTCCAGTTCAACGGTCTGTTTCTGGCCATACTGGAAGCTGAGACAGTAGCATGAGTAGCCCTGCTTCCGGGCAATGGCAAGGACAGTGGTGGAATCAAGGCCACCGCTGAAGAGAATGACCGCTTTTTTGTGCTTTTCTGATGTCATTTATATTGTTTTTTACTTGAGTGAGCAGGGGATCTTTGTGTTGATAATTATGGATTCAGGTGTTATCTCGGCCTGATAGGCAAGTATCTCCACCCCTTTTCTGTCTACCTCTGCCAGGGTTTGGGCGTAGAGCGGATCGATGTGAGCGGCAGGTCTGAATTTTTCGGCATCTGTTCGCTGAATACAGAAAAAGATCACACCCCGGTGACCCTTTTTTACAAGCTCCGCCAGTTCGTTAAGATGCTTGGTGCCCCTTGCAGTGACGGCATCGGGGAAGGTTGCCCAGCCGTCTTCCACCAGGGAACAGTTTTTGATCTCCACATAGATCTTCTCATCGCCCCGTTCAAGGAGCAGGTCCAGGCGGCTTGATTTTGAGGTGCATACTTCCCGGGTCAGTGTGTCGATATTCCGCAGCTCTTTGATGCGTCCCTCAAGGATTGCTTCAGCAACGATCTTGTTGGTGAGCATGGTATTCACCCCGATCCAGGTATCACCCTCCCGGATCATCTCCAGGGTCTGGGGATACTTTCGCTTCAGGTTGGGTGAAGTGGAGAGCATCACGGGACTGCCTGGCGTTGAACAGCCACGCATGGAGCCGGAGTTGGGGCAGTGGACAGTGATCTCCTGCCCCCCTTCTGTTATGACATCTGCCAGAAAACGTTTGTAGCGTTTCACCAGGGTGGCCGGCTGGAGTGGAGTTTCAAATTGCATGGATCAGAGGGAGTGAATTTTAGAATCAATTATGTTTAATCTTTGAAGAATCATCTGATATACAGTATATAGAATGGATACTCAAAGGGGAAGGGAAAAGCTCGGCCCCTGTAGTGTTTGAAACTGTTTGCTATTGTCCGGCTGCTGCAGGCCGGACTGAAATACCATACCTCTACCGGAGAAGCATTGTCATGAAATTAGGTGTAAACGGCATGGGTCGGATCGGAAAACTCTCCCTCTGGCATCACGTCTCGAGAAAACATTTTTCAGAAATTGTGATTAACGTTGGTCGTGAAATCGGCCAGGGGCTCAATGATCTTGCGGCTTCAGTGGAGCGCGACTCATCCTTTGGGCGGCTCGGCACCTATCTTCACGGCCATAAAGGTGGCAGGGTAATCGAAGAGCTGAACGAAGAGGCCGGAACCATGGTGATTAACGGGGTTCCTGTTACATTCCTTCGTACCGCCCGAAATCCCAAAGATATCGCCTGGCAGGAAAACAATGTGAAGCTGGTGGTTGATACAACCGGTGCTTTCACCGATCCCACAGCCGATGCGGACGCGGGCTGGGGTGCTCTGCGGGGGCATCTCCAGGCCGGTGCCGAAAAGGTCATGCTTTCAGCGCCTTTTAAGATCAAGTCAAAGGGTATCGATATGCCGGAAGATGCGGTGACTGCAGTCATGGGGATTAACGATGAGGACTATGATCCCTCACGTCATGCTTTGATTTCCGCTGCATCCTGTACCACCACCTGTCTCTCCTATATGATTAAACCGCTGATGGAGTCTGTGGGGGCCGAAAATTTTCTTTCTGCCTCAATGGTGACCGTCCAT
>Ga0256834_1002341_pt1 | contig 12070 bp, 11 predicted proteins | sample 4281140metaG_FD_190536 | JGI IMG/M metagenome (GOLD analysis project Ga0256834, IMG submission 190536) | Hydrothermal vent microbial communities from East Pacific Rise, Pacific Ocean - 4281-140 | ecosystem: Environmental > Aquatic > Marine > Hydrothermal vents | place: Pacific Ocean: East... | reverse complement strand
AGCAGAGATTTCTGATGGTGGAATTGAAAAAAATGCTACGGCTGGAATTGTTTGTGTTAAATAGTACACTTTACAAAGATTTTGTCTAAGGGCTTTGATGTACTTTGATAAGTTATTTAAGCCTGCATTTTTTGTATTAAACAAGTTGTCTTTTAAGATTAAGATTATTGTAGCTATCTTTTTATTGTCTGTTATACTTATACTTCCTTTGAGAAATATGTTTATGAATTATCTCCAAGAGAAAAATCAAATTGAAGATAAGCTCATAGGGTTACAGTACAATAAACATATTTATTCATTAATTTATGATGTTCAACTTCATAGAGGTTTTAGTGATGGATACTTAAATGGAAATATTAGTTTTAAAAAAGATATTTTGGAAGGTCACAAACGAATTGAAGTTAAAATTTCAAAACTTCTTAAGTATGATTTGGAAAATTTAAATTTATTGGTAGTTAATCAAAATTTTATTAATTTTTTGAAGGAATTTGAGTTTGTTAAATTTGACAATATGAAATTCTCTACAAGTAGTACAAAAGTATTTAAACAGCATACGGATATTATCTTCTCTTTAATTAAAACTTTGCAAAATGTTGCCAAAATTACATCTTTTAAAATTAGCGATGATTTAAGTATATATTATATGTCAAGTATTTTAGATGATAAATTAATTTTTTTGGGAGAGTATACTGCACAAGCTAGAGGGTTAGCTACTGGTATTTTTGCAAAGGCTTGGGTTAGTAAAGAAGAGGAAATGAAACTACTCTCTTTATATACACTAATTCAAACATATAAAGCATATTTGGGTGATTTTTCAAATTTTTCAAATATTGATAATTATGAAGTAGTTAGCAAAGAGATAAAAGTTATCTCATCTAATTTAGATCAGATACAGCAGGTTATAAATCAAAATATATTTTTAGCTAAAAAGCCACTTTTTGATAGTCAAAGATTTTTTAAACAAGCTACTTTAGTGTTGGATATGCAGGTTGATTTATATGAAAATTTGTCTAAAAGCTATCAAAATACGATAGAGAATTCAAAGAGAGAAAAAGAGCTTAAATTGATAACTTTTATAGTTTTGTTTTCAGCTGTTTTTTTGGTGCTTTTATATCTTTTTATAGCATTTTATCTCTCTGTTATAAGGAGTTTAAAAAAGCTTCAAGAAGCATCTGAACTTATATCTAGTGGAGAGAAAAATATACATATTGAGCCTGATTCAAAAGATGAGATTGGAGATGCAATTTTAGCTTTTAATAAAATGAGTCAAACACTTAGTGAAAATATCATATTTTTAGATGGTTATAAGATGGCAATTGATGAGACAAGTATAGTCTCTAAAACTGATGAAAAAGGAGTTATAACTTATGTAAATAAGATGTTTTGTGATATTTCAGGGTATAAAGAGGAGGAGTTAATAGGAAAACCACACAACTTAATTCGTCACTGCGATATGCCAAAAGATGCATTTAAAGAGCTTTGGCAGACTATTAAAGATGGCAATATTTGGAAAGGTGTTGTTAAAAATAGAAAAAAAGATGGTGGTCATTATATCGTTGATGCTACTATTATTCCTATTGTTGATAGTGATGGAAATTTTAAAGAGTATGTTGGAGTTCGCCATGATATTACTGAGCTTGAAGATTCAAAAGAGGAGATTAAAAAACAAAAAACAGATCTTTTAACTAATTTACCAAATAGAAACCAGCTTTTAGAGGATCTGAAAAATACTAAAAAGCCTATATTATTTTATTTAAATATAGATAATTTTTCAAATTTAAACGATTTTTACGGTGCAAAAATTGGTGATAGTGTACTTATGCATTTATCAAATCATTTAGAAGAGATTTCTGTTTTAAAAAAGTATAGAACATATAAGCTTACCGCTGATGGATTTATACTTCTTTTTGAAGATGAAAATTTGTCAAAAGATAGATATAGAGATGCTTTTGAAGAGATTATTGACTTGATTGAGAGAGAGAAGATAGATTGTGATTTGCAAAATCGTGTTAGTATCACTGTAAGTGGTGGTGCATCTTTTTACAAAGAGAATATAAAAAATGAGAACTTAATAGTAAATGCAAATATAGCAAGAAAAATGGCACAAGTAGGAGATAAGAAGCTTTTGATTTATGACTCTCTTATGCAAAAAGATGACTCATATCTTCACAATATCACTTGGGTAAATATGATAAAAAATGCAATTTTAGAAGATCGTTTTGTTACATTTTTTCAACCAATCATTGATAATAAAACAGGTAAAATAGTAAAATATGAAGCACTTATTCGTATAAAAGACAACAGTAACAAAATTATCTCTCCATTTTTCTTTTTGGAGATTGCTAAAAAAGCAAAACTTTATTCAAAAATCACAAAAATTGTTATTGATAAAACTTTTGAAACATTTGAAAATCTACCACAGTTTCAATTCTCTATAAATTTAAGCATGGAAGATATAAATAGCCCTGAAACAACAGCTTATATCTATAAAAAACTTAAAAATTATCCAGATACAAATCAAGTTATATTTGAGATAACAGAGAGTGAAGAGATTGAAGATTATGAGAGTATCAAGAGATTTATAAAAATTGTTAAAAATTATGGTGTTAAAATTGCGATTGATGATTTTGGTAGTGGTTATGCTAACTTTAAACATATACTAGATCTTGAAGTTGATTTTATAAAGATTGATGGAAGTCTTATAAAAGATATACATAGAGATAAAAATTCACAAATTATCACAGAAGCTATCATAGAGTTTTCTAAAAAATTAAATCGTAAAACTATCGTAGAGTTCGTACACAATGAAAAAGTTTATGAAAAAGTAAAGCTTATGGGAGCTGATTATTCACAAGGGTATTATTTAGGTGAACCTAAATCGGTGTTATAAATCTGATGATTTATAATGAGTGTTGGATTAGAAAGTATACAATGTTTAGCAAAAATATGCTACTTTAGTTTTAGAAAATGGAGTGTTACAGACTATCGTCTCTTTGGCAAAATCTTAACTCTCCCAAACAACATAAAGGCAATAAAAACATCATGAAACGATATATTATGATTATTTTTATAGTTTTGCATCTGATAAGCAATAGCTTATATGCAGCAAAAAGTGTTGCTCAAAAACAAGAAAATATCCACGAGCATGTTCATTATCACAATAATTCTACTCATCTACATACACATAGCCATGTTCAAACAAATATTTACTTGATAGATTTTTTTGAATATTCATATGATACCAACAGATTGAGTACCTTAAAACAAAAAGAAAACTATTTAGAGATTCAATGTTTCATTTCAAACCCCACATTAAGTTCTATATTTCGTCCTCCTATAGTATAACTTTCTAAATCATTTATATCAAATTTATATTATTATCAAGGAATAAAATGAAAGTTATTTTTATATTAGCTTCATCTGTATTGCTTAGTACCGTAGCTTTTGCACATGGTATTTCACAATCAGATATGCAGGCTATGATTGAGGGTGGAAATCTTCGTTATATCTGGCTGGGTGCAACACACATGTTGAGTGGATATGACCATCTGTTGTTTCTATTTGGAGTTATATTTTTCTTAACTACTGCTAGAGATATTATCAAGTTTGTTACTATATTTACAATTGGGCATAGTATCACTTTGATATTTGCTACTTTTATGAGTATAAATGCAAATTATTATCTTATAGATGCGGTAATTGCCCTTAGTGTTATCTATAAAGCTTTTGATAACAACAAAGGTTTTCAAAACTATCTTGGAGTAAAGTCACCAAATCTACTTATGATGGTTTTTATTTTTGGACTCATACATGGGTTTGGGTTATCTACAAGGTTGCAACAGTTGCCACTAGGTGAGCCAAGTTTTGAGATGTTGATGAGAATAATCTCATTTAACATAGGAGTTGAAGTAGGACAGATAATCGCTCTAATCGCTATGCTTTTAGTGTTAACTCAATGGAGAAAGCTGGCATCTTTTGCAAAATTTAGTAAAATTACAAATCATGCACTAATGTTTGTTGGTTTTATGTTACTGTTAATGCAATTACACGGCTACTTGCACACAACCCATGAAGAAGAGTTTGGATTTAACAAAGATGCACATCAGCACATTCATCTGGATATGAAAGAGGCTGAACAAAACAGTTATCAACACGATACACTATAAAGGAAAATAATGAAAAAATTAGTAAAAACATCACTTATTACAGCGCTACTAGCTTGTAGTTTTAATCCACTTTATGCAGGTGGAAATCACGATAACGGACACAAACACTCGCAAAAAGAGTTAAGTAAAGATTTGGCTCAAAAAGAGGCATATAAAAAGGTTCAAGAGTTAGTAGGTATTAAAAAGATAGATAAAAGTTGGCTCAAAGCTCCTTTGTTGGATGCAAAAAAGAAAAAATTTAATGACCATCTTGAGTGGGTTGTTAGTTATAAAAATGAAAATATCAAAGATACTAAAAAACAAATTCTTTATGTTTTTGTAAATATGTACGGTAAAATCACAGGTGCCAATTATACTGGCAAATAGTTTTTTTGGAGGATAAAAAGGTATAATTTTAGAGCTTAGAGGAGGGAAAAATTACTTTCAAGTTAAAAGCCTAATCCCTTTTTCATCAATTTGAATAATTTTCTCATCTTTAAGTGTTGTGAGTGCTTTTTTAAAACTCTTTTTGCTCATGCCAAATACATCTGCAATATCTTTTGAAGAGCTTTTATAGTTGTATGGCAGGGTTGGAGTTTTATTTAGGAGTGAGATAATTTTTTCATTTTGACCTATTTGTTTATCTTCTCCAATTGGTTGTAGTGAGATGTCTAGTTTTGCATCATCTCTTATGTTTTTAATATATCCAGTTTTTTTATCTCCTATTTTTATACTCTCAAATATCTCGTTATCAAAAATCATACCCTCATATAAGTTCTCTACAATCACTTTATATCCAAGTGGAGTTTTAGCGATAATGAGAAGTTTAACACTTTTAACATCTTGCAACTTTTTTAAATCTTTTTCTAAATATCTTCCAATTTTGCTATCTCCAAAAAGTCTATCACTTTTTTCATCATAAGCTACTCTTAAAATATAACTTTTACCAAGCTCAAGTGGATGTTTTTGTGCAGATTTTGGAACAAAAAGGTCTTTTGGTAAACCCCAATCAACAAATACTCCAAAAGGTGTAACATCTACAACTTTAAATAGTTCAAACTCCCCAAGAAGTGCTTTTGGAGTCTTGGTAGTAGCCACAATTCTATCTTCTGAATCAGTGTAGATAAATACATCTATCTCTTCACCAAGAAGCATTTCATCTGTAACATAAGGACCTGGCAAAAGCACATCTTCTTGATCATCATCTGTTACAAGATATAGTCCATGCTCACTTGTTCTGTCAATTTTTAACTTGTTGATTTGACCCAATTTTAGTTTTTCATTCAATGGTATCTCTCCTCATTTTCTATGGCTCTTTTTTTATGTTTATCTTTTTTGAAACTCTTTTTTCTCTTTATCATTTGTAGTCTATTGGCTTCGTGAAGTGTTGTTTTTTGTATCTCTTGTATACTTTTTTCACTCTCAGGTAAATTTGCTGTAATCTCTACAAACTTTTCAAGCTCTATCAAGTAATGGTTAGTAAGCTCTACTTTTTCGATATCTTCCAAGGGTTTAAATACTCTATCTCTTAAGCTTATAAACTTCTCTTTTGTTGCATCTTCTTTATTAAAAAAACTAACAACTCTATTTACAAATCTCTCTAACTCTCTTGTATATTTGATTCGTTTATATTTTTGAATCTGTTTTTCGCTAAACACACAAAGCCTTAATTTTTATTTTAGTATATCTTTAAATATTTAAAAACAGCTCGTTTAAGTTTTTTTTTATATAATTGAACAAAGGGTAAAAAAGTGAAAAATAATTTAAATTTGTTAATAATATTTTTATTAACATTAGTGTATGTAGGTTGTGGAACTTCTGATAAAACTACAAAAGATACTCCAAAAAAAGAGTTAACTCAAGATGAAGATATTATAGATAGTGAAGATGTTGTATCTCCAGTTGAAATAACACAAAAGATTTTAAAAGATATTATAGAGATGCCAAAAAGCATACCCTGTAAAGATGGTGAGTTTTATAGATTAAAAACAAAAGAGTGTTTAGCACTAAAAAATAGATTATGGGGATTTCAAGGATTTACTCTACCCTTAGAAAATGTTTATAATTTAGATAAGTGTACTCAAAATTCTTTACAATCACTTATAGATAATCTTCCAAAAGAAGGCGGGAAGATTATCATGCCAGAGTGTACAATAGAGATAGTAGATGGGATAGAATTAAATAGCTCAATTATTTTAGAAGGTGCTGGTGTTGGTAAAACTATTCTTAGTAATCGTGGTGAGTCTGCTATACATGTTATCGGCAAAGATGTAATTATTAGAAATTTTACGATTGATGGGAACTTAGATACTCTAAATGGAATTGATGGACGATTAACAAAAGGGAACACTCTTATAGAGTTTATTGAAGCTAAAAACTTCAACCAAAGTCGAGGTGCTGGTATATCGTTTCTTACAAAAAGGAGATTAAATAGACCAGCTTTAACCATCAGATACTGTACAACTTCAAATTCGCTTCACGGTATTAATGTAAAAGTGATGGCTACTGCCTTAGCCTTAATCTATTCAAATCAATCATATGCAAATAAAGATTATGGAATAAATCTAAGTACAAATTATCTTGTAGAAGTTGCAGGAAATTATCTACACAATAATGAAGAAGCAGGTGTGAAATCACCTAATGCAAATCATATAACTTATCATCATAACGATATGAATTTTAATAAAAAAGCAGGGATTGTTTATACCGGTGGCACTGGTTATGGGCTTATAAAAGTAGAAAACAACGACCTCTCAAACAATGGAGGAATGGCATTTTCAGCAAGAGATACAAGGTTGTCAAATTTATATCTCACAAACAATATCGTAACAAATAGTATCGATATAAATGGTTATGCTATTGGGGTTGAAGGAGTTAGACAAGTGCATATAACAGGTAATCACGGAAGAGTCTGGGCAGGAGATAATAATTATAGCAATATCACTTATTACTAAAGTTTTATAAGTGTTGCTCCCATTCCGCCCATATTTACAGGTGCATCTTCGTGGCTTTTTACAGATGGGTGAGTTTTTAAAAACTCTTTTACTCCATATGCTAGTTTTCCGCTACCAACACCGTGAAACACTAAAACTTCATCATACCCAGTTAAAAGTACATCTGAGAGATATCTATCTAGTTTTTCGATAGCTTCATCTACTCTTAATCCGTGCAGGTCTAATTTGATAGAAGAGAAAGATGGTTTTTCTATTTTTATGATAGAGGGGGTTTTGATGGTTGGGAGATTTCCACTTCTTTTTAACTGTTTTATCGGAACTCTTAGTTTAATTCCACTACTATCAATCATCGCTTCATCTTTTCTGATTGATAAGACTTTTCCTCTTTGGTTTTGATATTTGACAAAGTCACCAACTTTTATATCTAGTTTTTTATGGTTGTTTTGTACTTTTTGTGCAATGTTTTTCTTTTTATTTGCTACATTTAGCATCTTGTGAATAGTTGGGGTATCTTTGCTTTTTGCTGCTATTTTTGCTTCGAGTATGGCTTCATTATAGCTTTTTTCTAACTTGTTTTTAGTCTCTCTAAGCTCTTCATCTGCTTTAAATTTTAAGTTTTTTAACTGCTCATTTAGCTTTTTTTGAGTTTTTATCTCTTCATCTAAAATCTCTTTTTTGGCTCTTAAACCAAGTTCAAGGTCGATGTTTTTTTGTATAAGCTCCCCTAGTTTTTCTTTATCTTCTCCATAAACTTTTTTAGCTTCACCTATAAGGTTTGCAGGTATTCCATACCTTAATGCTGTCTCAAATGCATAACTTTTACCAATAGTCCCATAAAGAAAATCAAATGTAGGTTTTTGCTGTTTTTCATCATAGATTGCAGCTGCTAACTCTACTTCTTTGTGAGTTGCCATAAGGGCTGCTAGTCGTTTATGGTGTGTTGTTATGACAATTTTTGCATCTTGGAGTGCTAATTTTTCCAATATCACTTTAAAGAGTGAGGCAGCTTCATCAGAGTCAGTTCCCAGTTCTATCTCATCAACTCCTACAATAAAATTTTTTTTGGAAAATAGTTTAGAAAATTCAACCATTCTTCCTGCAAATGTTGATATGTCATTTTTGACATTTTGAGGATCATCTATGATGGCAGCTAACTCTTTGAAGTATCCTATCTTTGAGTTATTTGCATCTATTTGCATGGGGATTAGATATTTTGCTAGATATACGGCTGATAAAATTGACTTTAACATCATAGTTTTTCCGCCAGCATTTACACCTGTTATGAGGAGAATTTTTTTATCGAAATTAAGAGAGATTGGTTTTGGGTTTAAAAGGGCAGGGTGAGAAAAGTTTTTAAGTTTTATCTCACCTGTTTTATTTGGTTTGATAAACTCTAAGTTCTTAGACTTTGCAAAAAATACTCTAGCTTGATAGCTGTCAAATCTATCAAAAGATTTATTTATAAAAGATAAAAACATCTCAAATTTTGCAAAAACAGATGAGATTTTTTTCTCATACTCATATATAAGTTCATCTTTTTGACTCAAAATATCTGCTTCATTTTTTCTAAGTTTTAAAATACTTTCAGGTGAAACATAAAAAAAACCACCACTACTTCTAGCTGTAACTGTACCTTTTAAAAAGTGGTTAAACCCACCTCTAACTAAAAGAGTTTCACTGTCATTTATATAGTGAATTTGTCTATCTACTAAGTATGGGGATAGTTTTTGTGAAGTTAAAAGTCTTCTTAAAGACTCTTTTATCTGATCTTTATTGCTTTTTAGTGAGTTGTTTAGGCTTAAAAATCTCTCATCAACTTCATCTCTAAGTTTCCCCTCCAAATCAAAATAGCGACAAATTTCTACTATCTCTAAAGGAGTTATAATCTTATCTATCCAGTTTTTAACTTCACCCTCAAATGGAAGTTTTTTAAGGTATAAAAAATACTCTATTATCTTTACAAATTCATAAATTTGGTTTAGTTTTAACATGCCTAGTTTTTTAAGATACATAAGCTCTGTGTCTAAGTTTTTAATCTCTTTTGGTGCTTTAAAATCTACAAGTGATAGTTTTTGAATAAAACGAAAATGAAGTAAAGAGTCCCCCTCCATAAAGAGAGGTTTATCTCTTGCTAAAAAGCTTGTAAAATGCTCTATAAACTCATCAAGATCAAGTTTGGAAATTATCTCTTTCATTCTTTAAGTTGGCAGTCTTCAATCGAATATAATGTCCCTAAAGTCTTTTTTGTATCTATTGGCATAAATGAACCTGTACCTCTTTCAAGTATGTATAATTTACTATTTACTTCTGCATCTTTACAGATTAACGTTTTGCCTTGGACGAAGTTATTTGCTAACTCTCTGCTTGTTTGATTTTGTTTTGAGAAGATAAACTCATAAAGAGTAGCTGCAAGTATAAGAGTTGCGATTACACTAACAATTGCAATTTTCTCTTTTTTTGCTAAAGAGTCACTTTTTGATATAAAAAAAGCAACCAGTAAAATAAATAAAATTCCTAAAATAATCTGCATCAGTATTGTCCTCTAAGTTGATAAGTAATATCTCCAGCCCCAAGCCCAATAATCAAGCCTTCGCTAAGATCTTGTATGCTTTGCTGGTCTTTGATGATATGAAGATGTCCATCTTTTTTTAAGAGTGCATCTGCAAAAAGCGGTTTATAGACTTTAAAATGTTTCTCAAAGTCTATCTCTTGTTTTTCTTCACCAACTGAAAAAACAGGTAAAATTATAAGCTCATCAATTCCTGCAAAACACTCTTTGAATTTGTCAAGATTGTCAATTGTTCGTGAGTATTTATGAGGTTGCCAAATCGCTACTACTTTTTTAAGTCCCAAAAGTTTAGCATATTTTCTTGCAGATTTGATGGTGACTTCTATCTCTGTTGGATGGTGTGCATAATCATCGATAATGACACAACGACTATCTTTTTCCAAAATATCAAATCTTTTTTTAATTCCTTTATAGTTTTTTAGATTTTCTCTGACTTCTTCTAAGGGGTTTTGTGTCATGGCCGCTAAAATTGTAAGAGATGCATTTATAGCTATATGTTCACCAACTCCAAATACTTCAAAAGTCCCTAAATCTTTTAGTATAAATGAGGTAAAAGGTTCATTGTCGATGATTATAGTTTTTATATTTTTGATATCAGAACTAGGATATAGACGAATAGCTTCTAGGTTGGTTAGAGTGGATAAAAACTCATCTTCAGCATTTATAACTCTAACTTTTGCTTTTTGTAAAAATGTTCTATAGGCATCAAAAAATTTATCTAAGTCATAATCATAAAACTCCATATGTTCAGGCTCGGCATTTGTGACAAGGGCAACTGATGGGTTTGTGTTTAAAAAACTAGCATCACTTTCGTCGGCTTCAAATATAAGGTTATCACTCTCAACAAAGTGCATGTTTGAGTTAAACTGCTTGCTTTCAGCCCCAATGATAACTGAGCCTTCAACTACAGATGCAAGCATTGCAGATGTTGTACTTTTTCCATGAGCTCCTGCTACTGCAAAAAGCTTTTTTCCTTTTAGTATAAAAGGTAGAGCATCTTTTCTTGATAGAAGTAACATTTTTCTTTTTTTAGCTTCGATATATTCAATATTTTCTTTACTTACAGCAGCGGAGTAGATGACTATATCTTGGTCTGTTATATTTGAAGCACTTTGAGGTGTGTTTACTATTATGCCCTCATCTTTTAGGGATCTTGTAAGAGGAGACTCTTTTGCATCTGAACCACTAACATCATAACCATTTTTTTTTAAAAATCTAGCCAATGCAGATAACCCAATACCACCAATTCCAATAAAATGAATTTTATTTGACATATGTCTTAATCCTTAAAAGTGCCTCTTTTGTCTTTTGCTCATTCTCAACTAAAGCAATTCTGACATGTTTGGTATTAAAATCACCTCTGCTTAAAAATGACCCAGGAAGTACTTTGAGATTTTTCTCTTTAAATAGTGTTTTAGTAAACTCTATATCGTCATCTACCTCTAGCCAGATATAAAAGGTTGACTTTGGGATTTTTATACCTAATATCTCTTTTGCTAATTTAAAATTTTTTCTATATTTTTCTCTATTTTCTTCTACATGTTTTTCATCTCTCCAAGCTGCCGCATTTGCCATTTGCAAAGGTAGAGGAGATGCACAACCCACATAAGTTCTATACTTCAAATAATCCTTAAGTATCTTCTCATCCCCCGCTATAAAACCAGCTCTAAGTCCTGGTGCTGAACTTCTTTTTGAGATGGAGTTTACAATAAGTATATTTTTAAAGTTACTATTTCCAACCAAAACACTAGCTTCAAGCAAAGATGGACAAGGAGTATCTGAATAAATCTCACTGTAACACTCATCATTTATAAGTACAAAGTCATATTTTAAAGCTGCCTCTACCCACTTTGAAAGCTCTTTTATATTTAAACTTGAAGTTGTAGGATTGTTAGGAAAGTTTATGATAACTAAATCACAATTTTTTAATTTTTCTGGATTAATTTCAGCTTTAAAATTGTTCTCTTTTGTAAGGTTGAGATGAATTATCTCTGCTTTACTTGCAATAGCTGCACCTTCGTAAATCTGATAAAAAGGATTAGTAAATGCCATAACAGGCTCTTTTTTATCAGATAGAAAAAATTGAGGAAAGTTAAAAAGTACCTCTCTTGTACCAAAAGTTGGAATTATCTGATTTTTTTTAAGTGAGAGTGAAAAACGATTTTTAACAAACTCTAAAAGTGCATCTTTTAAACTATCTTCACCAGCTGTTTTTGGGTATTTGTTTAAAAGATGAGAGTTTTCTTTGAGTTTTTCTTGTATGAAATTTGGTGTTTGAAACTGAGGTTCACCGATAGTTAGAGTAAGAGGTTTATAGTCGCTGTTTGGAGTGATATTTTCTAAAAGTGAAGTTAGCTTTTCAAAAGGGTAAGCTTCAAAATTCATTTTTTTCCTTGGGGTTA
>Ga0256834_1002340_pt1 | contig 12073 bp, 8 predicted proteins | sample 4281140metaG_FD_190536 | JGI IMG/M metagenome (GOLD analysis project Ga0256834, IMG submission 190536) | Hydrothermal vent microbial communities from East Pacific Rise, Pacific Ocean - 4281-140 | ecosystem: Environmental > Aquatic > Marine > Hydrothermal vents | place: Pacific Ocean: East Pacific... | reverse complement strand
CCAAAAGTAGCATACTTTTCTGCTAAAGCAAGTGCATTTTTATGTGAACTTTGGAGTGAATCATAATTATGTTTTGCCATCTGTAATTCTCTCAAATTTTTCAGCAAAATGTCTTTGTCAGAATTAAAGTACGAATCTCTAAGAAAAGAGATGCTTTTATCAATATCTTCCTCTAATAGCAGCACATGAAAATATTCTTTATTTAGCTTGTCCGATTCAACTAATTTTATAGATTGACTTAATAAGCTGTCAGCTTTTGCGTAGTTTTTAGACTTTAACAAACTATTAACCATTAGTAAAACAGGGGTATCTAAAACCGGATACTCATCGGATAAGATGGAGGCGGTTTCATAAGCTTTTGTAAAATTATTTTCTTTTAAATAATAGTTGTATAGTTTATTGTTTGCTTCAGGCCAGCTTATTTTACCTAAGTATCTACTATAAGCAATTTTATCAAATTCATTTTTGGGGACAAAATTGATTTCATTAAAAACATCTGTCGTTTTGGTAAATGGCCAGTTTTGTTTTAACCTGGTAATTAGCAAAAATCCATAAATAGAATCTACTTTAGAAATATAGTAGTTATCACAGTCAAAGTTGGTGGCAGGTTCCGGAAATAACCTTGATTTAATAATTGAATTATAATATGCTTTAGCCATTAATTTGTAGCCATTAATGGTAGGGTGTACATGTTCGAGTAACAGCTCGTTTCCTATTATCGCGTTAGGACTGTTGCTTTTAAATTCTTTGTTAATATCAACAATTATCACATTCGAAAATTTGTTCTTCGCCTCTATGATTTGATTGAACTCCTGAGGAGCCCTAAATCTGATAAGGTCTAACTGAGAGGCATTATTAAAATAGGTTTTAGCAGCAGTATAATTATTTAGCAGATAGTAATTTTTACCTATTTGATAGTTTAAATTGGCCGAGGTTGAATCTTTAGCTAAAATCCTAAGATACTTTTCCAATGAATCCTCAAACTTTTTTTTGGCAAACAGTTGATTCGCCTTTTGAAATGCCTGTTTTTGTGAGGCATGCAAAGCCTTTGAGTTAAACGGGGGCAAATCTTTTTGATTGCTCACCAATGTGCCAATAAACAGAGGAATATTTTTTTTCCTGAATTTATTAATTATTTCATCAAGATTATAAGAGTATTGAATTAAAGCATTATTATAAGGTTTTGAATGGAGTTCTATTGCTTTATTACCAACCATTTTGGCCATTAAAGTTGTGCTTTTTTCACTTTCTTTAATACCTGGTCTAAGAGCCTTTTTTATTAACTTAGTTATTCTGAATTTTTTCAAGTAAAGATACAGTCTTACAACAAAGGGAGATAAACCTCCTGATTGACTGGATCCAACCCCGTACCTGCCATAAAACTCATTTTGTCCAGAATATAGAAGAACAAAATCCGGTTCTATTTTTATTGCCTCATCAGTCATTTCTAATACGGTATAGGTATTTATGGAAGTAAGACCAATATTAATAACACTAATTTTTTTACTTGGGAAACGGCATTGTAGTTTTTTTTGAAGAATCTTTGGAAAAGCAATCTCATGCCCATAAGGGAAGCCAACGGTTGTAGAGGCTCCCATAACGATAATTCTAACCTCGTTAGCGAGTTTTTTCTTGCTAATAAAACTAAGTGGTGGCTTAATGCCGGGATTGTCTAAAAATCGTTGACCAATATTTGGGTTAACAATGTAATAAGAGGGGTCTCTTTCATCCGTAACAAATATTTTTTCTGTAGATTCAACATTTACGAGTCTTAAAAAGATTTCAATAATAATAAGAACAATAAACGGAATTAAAATTCCAATAGCAGAAAAAATAATTTTCTTTTTCATATTATTCCCTAATCAAAACCTCTTTCCTATTAGCAGAGAGTATCGAAAATCGCTCCCTGTCTATTACGATTAGTTTACCATTACTCAGGCTCTTAATTTCATCGTATAACCTATTTATTTCTTCCCAATCGTTAGAAATGGTTATTAGATTAGAAACGCCAGATGTTTTATTGTTATACGCCAGCTTGTGTCCCATATATCCAATTACCTTAATAAACGAGGTAGTATTGACTATTTTAAAGGAAGTAAATTTGTTTGGGGCTGAGATAGCAGAAACTTCGTGTATTTCAGACATAATAGTTAGGCCGTTTATGTCTGTTACAGAGGCGAAGCAATACATTTTTATTTCTTCTTGCTCACTTATTTGAAAAGAAGAAAACAGGCCTAAAGCAATTAATATCAGCAATTTCATTGCAGTCAAAGTTTGTTACAGTTTTATATTTAAAATTCTTGCCTAACTGGATAATACATCTACAATTCTTGTTCCGTAAAAATATAAAAAATATCCTTAAATATGCCTGTTTTGAAAAGCGGAGGTTGATAATTATTAGTTCATATTTTAACTTATTAAAATATGAAAAATGCTTCAAAGTCCTTAGTGTTTAACATGCCAGACTTTTTTAAACCTTAGAAAATATTTTCCGTTAAGCAGGTGAACTTCTTATGTTTTTGTTATCCTTGCGCAGTTTAATAGATTTTTGTGAAACCAGTATGTAGTGATACTTATTCAGTTTAGTAATTATTAATTATATGAGACTAATTACAATATCTGCGGTTTTTATTTTGGTGTTAAGTAAACCATCGTTTTGTCAAAATAACAGAATAATTACAGCAAGAGCACAAAGTGTTCAAAACAACTATGCAAATGCTAATGTAGGCGGCATAATATCCGGTAAAATATACAACTTAAAGTACCTCCATGCTATCAACAGTCAATTTTATAATGATAGCTATCCAACAAAAGGAAGTTTGGTGTATGACGGTGTGTTTTTCCCTTCAATAAAAATTCAATATGATTTATTTATTCAAAAAGTAATTGTATTACTTGAAGCAAAAAACAGTAGCAGGTATGTAAGTATAGATACAGACAAAGTAGCTGAATTTTCAATTGGTGAATTTCGGTTTGTACACATTACCAAAGATAGTATTATGGAAAAAGGTTTGCACGAATTAGGCTACTCAGGGGTTAATTCGAAGGTTTTTATTAAAAGAATAAAAGACAGAAGGGATAAAACAGTTGAAGGAAAGAATGTGCTGGCTTTTTCTGATGAGAACACGTATTATGTTACAAATCAATTTGGTACGTTCCATATTACAAATAAAAAAAGCCTATTTAACGCATACCAAAACCCCACTAAAATTAAGGAACTATTGAAGAAGAACAAAATCAAAATTTCGAAAAGGAAATTAGAACAAAGATTAGTAAAAGCCGTTACACTTATTGACTTTAACCAATAACCTGATTATTTAATGAAAAGAACATTATTATTTTTAGTGGTATTTTGCTTTTCTTTTACTCAGGTTATGAGTCAAAAGGGGCAGCTATATTCAGGTAATTATAAGCAAACCCTATTTATAGATTTGGTTACTGACTTGGAGAATTCTTATCATATAAAGTTTTACTTTAATCCAGAATTAGATAGCACCAAAATCGATATTGTTTTTGATAAAGTTGATTTAAACAGTCTATTAAAGAAGCTCTCTGAAAAGACAAATACAATTTTTTTTGTTAAGAATGATAACACCATAATTGGGACAGGGGAGTTTGTAATTATTCCTCAACTAGACGAGGGTCTATTTGGCCGACCCCAGATAGTTAAACCCTCATCCAGTGATGAACGAAGATCGATATTGGAGAACATTAGAGAAAAGGCAATTATTGATAAGGAGGTTTATCTTGAAAACAGGGTTATTGAAATAGGTGAAGCATCCAAGAGGTTTAATGGAGAAACTGCCATAATCTCCGGTTTTGTAAAAGAGGCAAAAACGGGTGAACCACTAGTAGGAGCCACTGTATTTAAGAAAAACCCGTTAGTGGGGATTGCAACAGATCAATTTGGATACTATTCTTTCCTTTTACCTAAAGGAAAGTTTGAAATAGAAGTAAACTCGGTTGGTATGAAATCTACAAAGAGGCAGGTTATACTCTATAGTGACGGTGAACTAAATTTCGAATTGAGAGACGGAATTGTTTCGTTAAAGGAAGTTGTTGTTACGGCAGAAAGGAATAATGTTGACAATTTGCAAACAGGGTTTGCTAGTTTAAATATGAAAAACATCAAGCAGATTCCTTCAGCAATGGGCGAAGCAGATATAATGAAAATAGCACTGACTTTGCCAGGAGTTCAAACAGTAGGCGAGGGTGCCACAGGATTTAATGTAAGAGGAGGAGGAGCAGATCAAAATTTAGTTCTTTTGAATGATGTGCCAGTATATAATACGAATCATTTATTTGGTTTTATTTCTGTTTTTAACCCTGATGTAATTGCTGGAGCTGATTTGTATAAAAGCGGTATTGGTGCCCAGTATGGTGGCAGAATATCTTCAGTATTTGATGTGGCATTAAGAGACGGCAACAAGAAAAAATTTGGCTTTAAAGGAGCCATAAGCCCAATTACCGCTAAACTTATGGTTGAAGGACCGATAAAGAAAGACACAAGCAGCTATATTTTAGGGGTTAGATCTACTTACTCTGATTGGGTTTTCTCAATACTTGAAGACCCAGCATTGCGAAATAGTTCAGCCTCATTTTTTGATGTTGTTGGAAAAGTTAATCATTCAATTAATGATAAAAATGAATTAATATTTTCTGCTTATTATGCTCAGGATAAGTTTAAATTAAATACTGATTCGTTGTATGAGTATGCTAGTGGAAATGCTGCCTTACAATGGAGGCATATATTTTCAAATCGCTTAAATGCCACTTCTTCCATTTCTTATGCAAACTATAATTATAAGCTCTCTACTAGTGAAAAATCATTAGAAGCCTTTGAGCTTGATTATAATATAAATCACTATGCTGTTAAATCTGAATTTAACTATTTAACTAAGAATAACACTAGTATAAAATTTGGTGCTTCTTCTATACTTTACCAGTTGCAACCCGGAGAAAAAAGACCAGTTGGTTCTACATCTCTGGTAACACCAGTAAGTTTGCTAAACGAAAAAGGGATAGAATCTGCTATTTTTGTGGGTAGCGAGTATGATATAAATACCCGATTGAGCATATATGGAGGATTTAGACTTTCTATGTTCAATAGTTTGGGGTCAAGTCAATCGTTTGCTTATGAAACAGATCGGCCGAAGGAGGAACGGTTTATTACTGATACAATACAGTATTCAAACAACGAGCTAATCAAGACTTATGTTGGCCCTGAGTTACGTTTATCGGCACGATATAAACTTCGTGATGATATTTCTGTTAAATTATCCTATGACAGAATGAACCAATATATACATATGCTGTCAAACACAGCCGCTTTTTCTCCTACGGATACTTGGAGGTTAAGTGGGATAGATATTAAACCTCAAATTGGTAATCAATATTCTTTAGGCTTCTATAAAACATTTTTTGGAACCAGCATAGAACTGTCCGTGGAAGGCTATTATAAAACACTTAATAATGTGTTGGAATATAAAGATGGAGCTGAACTATTATTAAACGAAGCATTGGAAACTGACGTGATTAATGCAAGAGGGAAGACCTATGGGGTAGAGTTTTTGTTAAAGAAAAACTCTGGAAAACTTACAGGCTGGTTGAGTTATACCTATGCTCGATCTCTTATTCAGGCGAATGGGGTCTATCCAACGGAACAAATTAATAATGGAGAGTATTACCCTTCAAATTTTGATAAACCCCACACAGTGGTGCTCCTATCAAATTATAAATTTAATAGGAGGGTTAACCTTTCTACCACTTTTAACTATAGTACCGGACGGCCCGCCACATATCCAATATCAAGGTATGGGCTAAAAAACCAATCCATATTACTATATACAAATCGTAACCAGTACAGGATACCCGATTATATTAGGGTGGATCTTGCACTTAATATTGAAGGCAATCATAAAGTGCACAAAAAAATCCACGGTTCTTGGTCTTTGTCTGTTTACAATTTACTGGGCAGATCAAATGCATATTCTGTAATTTTCAGAAACGAAGGAGGACAAATTAATGGCTATAAACTTACTGTGTTTAAATCAGCAATTCCAACAATTACCTATCATTTTAAACTACAATGAAACTCATAACCCTAAATATTGTACTGGTTTTTTTAGTAGCAGTACTAAACAGTTGCTTGGAGCCTTATGAGCCCGAAATACTAGGTGGGAGCAATAATTTTTTAGTAGTAGATGGTGTTATTACTAACAAATCAGGCCCTTATACTATAAAAGTAACCAAGAGCTACGCTGTTAATGGTATAGAGTCCGATGCAATTAAGGTTAAGGGGTTAACTCTAACAATAGAAGAGGAAAATGGCTCTATCGAAACACTGGTTGAAACGGATGATGGCATTTATCAAACCAATATGCTACAAGGGGAAATAGGAGCTAGCTACAGGTTAGTATTTGAATATGAAGGGAATCAATATCAATCTTCGTGGGAGAAAATAAACTCTTCATCTCCTATTGACAGCGTTTATTATAATGTAGAAACTAAACAATCAATCAATATAGGTACTGATATTACAGGGGTACAATTCTACATTGATAGCAAGGGGTCGTCACGAGATGCTGTTTATTACCGTTACGAATGGGACGAGACCTGGGAAATAGGTGTTGCTTACCCCTCTTTCTTCGACTATGTTGGTAACGATCAACTAGTAGTAACAACAAACCCCAGACACACTTGCTGGAAATATAAATCACAATCTGTAATTAATATTGCAACATCTGAGGAGCTGTCAGAGAATGTGGTTTCTGGACATTCATTGGCTTTTATTACAGGCGAAGAAGAGCGATTTATAGAAAAGTATAGTCTGCTTATAAAACAATATGCTCTTAACGAAGATGAGTATCTTTTTTGGAAATCCCTTCAAGAGAGCAATGAACAACTTGGCAGCTTATATGATAAACAACCCTCAAACGTAAAAGGAAATATCCTTAACCTTTCATCTCCAAATCAAATAGTACTTGGTTACTTTTCAGCATCAGGGCTTCAAGAGGAAAGAGTGTTTATTGAAGACTTGGGAGAGTTATCAAAAAAAGTTGAATGTGTAATTCCATTAGATACTTTAACGAAAGCGGATTTAGGTACAACTTATGAGGATATGGTGTTGACACAACTTGCTGGAGGAAAGTTCTTTTACGAGCTTATTGGAGCTCCTACCTCGCTTAATGTTTTTGGAGTTTACCTATCGGATTCTAGATGTTCCGATTGCCAGAGAAAAGGAGGAGAAGTAAGTAAACCTATTTATTGGGATGAATAAATTTACAGAAACTACTTGCCTACTTTGCTTAATTGCACTTACGCTTAGTTTTGGAAATCTAGAAGCTCAAAATGCTGATTATATCAGGGAGGATGTAGTTCTTAATATTGAAGCCAACCATAAAGCGCATAAAAAAATCCGTAGCTCTAGGTCATTATCTGTTTATACCCTGCTTGGCAGATCAAATGCATATTCTGTAATTTTCAAAAACGAAATGAGGGACAAATTAATGGCTATGTACTCTCCATATTTAAATCAGCAATCCCTATCATTTTAAATTGCAATGAAATTCATTATCCGAAATAGCATCCTGATTTTTTTAGTAGCAGTACTAAATAGCTGCTTGGAACCTTATGAGCCCGAAATACTAGATGGAAGTAATAATTTTTTAGTAGTAGATGGTGTAATTACTAACAAGCCAGGCCCCTATACTATAAAAGTGACTAAGAGCTATTCTGTTAATGGTGTAGAGTCCGATGCAATTAAGGTTACCGGATTAACATTAACAATAGAAGAGGAAAATGGCCCTATCGAAACACTGGTTGAAACAGAAGATGGTATTTATCAAACCAATATGCTACAAGGGAAAACAGGAGCTAGCTACAGGATAGTATTTGAATATGAAGGGAATCAATATCAATCTTCGTGGGAGAAAATAAATTCTTCGTCCCCTATTGATAGCGTTTATTATAATGTAGAAACTAAACAAACAATCAATATAGGTACTGATATAACAGGGGTACAATTCTATATTGATAGCAAGGGGTCGTTACAAGATGCTATTCATTATCGGTACGAATGGGAAGAAACATGGGAAATAGGTGTTTTTTATCCTTCCTTTTTCGACTATGTTGGCAATGGACAGTTAATGCCAACAACCGATCCAAGACATACTTGCTGGAGATATCAATCTCAATCTGTAATTAATATTGCAACAACTGAGAGTCTCTCAGAGAATGTGGTTTCTGGGCATTCATTGGCTTTTATTACAGGAGAAGAAGAACGATTTATAAGAAAACACAGCTTACTTATAAAGCAATATGCTTTAAATGAGGAGGAGTATGCATTTTGGAAAGCCTTGCAGGAGTCGAATGAGCAACTTGGTAGTTTATATGATAAACAACCTGCTAATATTAAAGGGAATATTTTTAATCTTTCATCACCTAGCGAGTTAGTTCTAGGGTATTTTTCTGCTTCAGGAGTTCAAGAAAAAAGAATGTTTATTAACGACCTGCAAGACTTGTCAAGAAAAAAATGGTGTTCGATTCCGTTAGACACTTTGTTCCAGCAGGATTTTGGAGCAACATTTGAAACAGTACTTTTTGGGAGACTTAGAGGCGGATATTTCCTTTATGATATTCTTGCAGGCCCAGGCTCAACAACCCCTGAAGGAGCCATACTGTCGGCTTCTTTATGTTCCGATTGTACAAAAAAAGGAGGAGACTTAAATAAACCTATATATTGGGATGATTAAAATTATTAGAAAAACTGCTTGCCTGCTTTGTTTGCTTGCACTTGTATTTAGCTCTGAGAAGCTAAGGGCTCAAAACCCTGTAAATAATCTGGAACAATTAGAGAATTCTTTTGTAAATGGAGTAACAGAACTGTATCAGGAAAAAGTATATATTCATACAGATAGAAATATGTACATTACAGGTGAAACCATTTGGTTAAAGCCCTACTGTGTTGATGCCACTTTTCATACTCTGTCCAACTTCTCTAAGGTTGTAAACGTTGAACTTTTTGATGTAAATGGCAATGTAGTAAAGCAGGAGAGGGTAGAAATAAATAATGGGGTTGGAGAAGGACAATTATTTGTATCGCCAGATATACAAACAGGAACTTATGTACTAAGAGCCTATACTAACTGGATGAAAAATTTTGACTCGGATTTTGCGTTTAGTAAGGAACTCTCTATTATAAATCCTTCGGCTGTGCCTGTTGCAAAGACTGGCACCCAACTAGATAGTACAAATTTTTTCATTAATTTTTTTCCTGAAGGAGGAGATTTAGTGCAAGGGCTTGAAAGTAAAATTGCAGTAAAAGCTAATGATTCCTTCGGAAGAGGTTTGAGCTTAACAGGCGTTGTTTTTGATAATGAAGAAAAGGAAGTTGCAAAATTTACCACTTCTCAAAATGGCTATACATCCTTTCAGCTTACACCAACTAAAGGAAAAACTTACGTGGCTAGAGTAGCATCCAGTACTAAAGTTTATAAATTAAATATACCGGAGGCAAGAAATTCTGGACTTATAATGGCAGTAACAACCGACAAGACAGGCGATTTTAGTATAACGGTTAAGTCCACTCAGGATTTTCTGCAAACCATGTATTTGGTAGTTCACACACGTGGGGTTATTAAAAAATTTGAGCCTCTATATCCAAATGTTGTACAAAAGATTAACCTAGAAAATAACAGCTTGGAAGAGGGGGTTTTCCATATTACTATTTTGGATAGTGGTTTTAAACCTATTGCAGAACGGTTAGTATTTAAGTATCCTAATAATTATTTTTTTGAGGCAAGGCCAGACAAAAAACAATATGGTAAAAGGGAAAAAGTTATTATTACAATTGAAACAAAACAGTTAGGTTCCAGTGCTAACATGTCATTATCTGTTTTTCGCTCCGATTCTTCTTTACAACAATCAGGCAACATCGTTTCCACCCTTTTATTAACTTCTGATTTAAAAGGTAAAATTACTAATGCAGGGGATTACTTTAATGAGCAGAATAAAAATAGAATTAAGCAGATTGACCTATTGCTGTTAACAAATGGGTGGAGGAGGTTTGATTGGGAACAGGTTGCAAATCAAGCAGAACCAGCTCTTAATTTTCCGGCCGAAATGTATGCTCCTATCATATCTGGGCAATTGACTAAGAATACCAATAATTCATTCCCCCAATCAGTACAAATTAGTTTTATGGGTAAAGCCTCGTTTTTAAATTCGGTAGAGGTTAATTCTGATGGTAACTTTCATTTAGAAGCTCCCTTTAGAATTAAAAATGAAAACGTTATTTTATTTGTTAATAAAGATACCTTAACTAAGAACCAAATTACATTGTTCTCCCCATTTGATTACAAGTATAATATCCCACAAAAAGCTTATCCTACTATTAATTCAGAATTAAAGAATTATGCGGAGGCTCTAAATGCTAATATTCAAATTTCTCAAACGTATAGAACGTTTAATTATATTAACGGGATAACTGTTAAAAACCAAAATATCACCTCTGCTTTTTATGGACAACCGGATTATGTATATGCTTTGGATGACTATACCAGATTTGAAACTGTTGAGGATCTTTTTATTGAATATGTAAGATTTGCTTACATTAAACGAAAGAATAAAACGAAAGGGTTTTATATTTTGAGAGAGACTGGAGGCCAAGCAGAAGCCTTGGTAACGATTGACGGTGTTCCCATTTTTGATTCGGAGTTTGTTTTAGGCTTTGATCCATTAAAAGTAGAAAAATTGAGCATGGTAAATAATTCCTATTTTGTAGGAGACATTGGGTATAATGGCCTTATAAATTTTTCTACTTATAATGGAGATTTTGCCAAGCGAGACTTGCCAGAGAGCTTAATAGAACTTGCATACAATGCCATTCAAAGTCCGAGAAAATTCTATAACCCTGATTATGAGGTTAATAGTGATCTTTTAAAAAGAATTCCGGATTACAGAAATACACTTTACTGGAAACCTAATATTTCTATTAACAATGATAATCTACAGTTAGAGTTCTATACATCTGATGATCCGGGATTATACCAAATTCAACTGGAAGGCTTAACTAGCGATGGTATCCCTTTTTCAAAGACAGAGTACTTTAATGTTTTGGAAAAACATTGAACCGATTAATGTTCAACTTGTATTTACTGGAGATATAACTTAATATTACGACAATTTGAGAGGAACGACAACCACGACTCTTAACTAAATTATATATCATTATTGCCTATGAGTGCCTAAATTTACTTTTATATTGATGACGCGATTTTTACTACTTACCAGTCTAATACTAATAGCCCAATTGGCTTACAGCCAATCTGATTTTAAAGAAGGGTTTATCATCACACACCAAGGCGATACAATTAAGGGATTAATTGATTATAGAGAGAGTAATTATAATTATAAAAAGTGCAGTTTTAAATCCCCTGCTAACGGAGAAACCATATACCTCCCAGATGAAATTAAAGGGTATAGGTTTCTAAACGACAAATATTTTATTTCGAAGCAGATTAAAATTGATGAAAATAATTACGAGAGAGCATTTTTGGAAGTTCTTGTGCAAGGTAAAATTACCCTTTACAAGTACTCTAATAAATTTTATGCCGAAAAGGATGACTCTGTTTTTTATGAACTAAGCAACACCATAAAAGAGCAGATAATCAATGGAAAAAAATACTTAAAAGCAGATAATAGATATAAAGGAGTATTAACCGTACTTTTTTCTGATTGCAGTAGTTCAAGTTCTAACTTACAAAATCTTAAGTTCATTGAAAAAGCATTAATAAAATCAGTTAAAACTTATAATAAATGCAAAAACTCAATATCAACCTCATTCATTGAAAAAAAGCCTTGGTTCCGTCTTAATATGGGTGCTGCGATAGGGCTAAACCTTTCTAAATTAAGCATTGACCCACGCTCCTCCGCTTTCTTGCCTACTTAGAGCCTGTCTATAAATGGTTAACAAATTATGTATCAGTAAGTTGTGTTGAATATTCAGAATTTATCTTATTTTAGTAAGAAAAGAATCCTATGAAGATATTCAATGAACTGATACTAAAGTTTG